>Ga0207878_100480_pt1 | contig 12531 bp, 6 predicted proteins | sample LinPmetageLP41_FD_184053 | JGI IMG/M metagenome (GOLD analysis project Ga0207878, IMG submission 184053) | Marine viral communities from the Pacific Ocean - LP-41 (SPAdes) | ecosystem: Environmental > Aquatic > Marine > Oceanic | place: Pacific Ocean | collected 2010-08-27 | reverse complement strand
AGCTCGGCCTGCTCGACTCCAAGCAGGAATCCCTGACCCTTCAGGTCAAGCAGGCAAGCCGCGCCTACGACCTGGGCGTCGGCAACCGTATCGACCTGCTCGAGTCACAGTCGCGGCTCGATCAGGCAGTCGCCGACACCGTGAGCGCCCAGAACGAACTCGACAACGCGCTGAGCCTGCTGGAGCGTCTGACCGGCAAGCTGCCCCGGTTCAGCGGAGCCACGCTCGGCGATCTCGGTCAACTGACGTTGCCGGGTGGTTGGGGCGATGCCGACCCCTGGCTAGAGCGCACCATCAACAACGTCGAAGTCGCCCTGGGCAAGCAGCAGATGAAGGTCGCCGACGCGGAAGCCGACGTGCGACGCGCCGGCCACTACCCCGAGCTCGACCTGAGCCTGGGCTACTCCGATCGCGATTCCAACGATCCCTTCCGCGAAAGCAAGGACGCCTCCGCCAACCTGCGCCTGAGCGTGCCCATCTATGAAGGTGGCTACACCAGTGCCAGCGTCAGGCAGGGCGAACTGAGCCAGCAGGCCGCCAAGGCGGATTACACCAATGCTCTCAACCTGGCACGCCAGGAAGTTCGCCGGCGCCTGCGTGGCCTGAGCGGAGACGAGCGTCAGATCGAAGCGCTCAAACGCTCCATCGAATCCAGCAACCTGTTCCTGCAGGCGGCCGAAAAGGGCGAACAGCTCGGGCTGCGCGATCTGGTAGACGTGCTCGACGCGCGCGCCGATCTGTATGACCTGCGTATCCAGTTCGTCGACGTGGTGCGCCAGTACCTGCTCGACCGGCTCAACCTGAAAGCGGCTGTCGGTGAACTGGGGACGCAGGATCTTGTCGATACCATGGCGTTGCTATCGCGCGTCACCGGTTGAAAAAGGAATGGGCTGAAAGGAATGGGCTGAAAAAAGAAATGGTCTCAGGGAAGAGACCGGAAGCGACATTCCTGAAAGCGGTGATGCGCTATTGCAGCAATGCTTTTCAGCATGAGCGGCTTCTATCGGTTATCCCGCCAGTATCTGCGGTTCATCGACAGCCGATACTTGACTGGCGTTGGCAGAAAAGCCTCCCGTTGCCCCAGCCAATAGCCTAGATACTTCAGCGTATTTCTGACGAATGCGCCCGGGATCGCCGCGGGAGCCTGGTCAATCAGGTAACGCAACTCCGACTTCACGAAGCGTTTGCCTTCCCCTTCGGCTTTCCCTGTCATGGCCAGAATCCAGGCCTGGCGGTGATGCAAAACGCCGATATCGAAATAACGCTTGAACTCCTCGAACAGAGAATAGTTGTGGGAGTGACAGACCTGCGCCTCGGCGCAATAAGCCAGATGCCAGCCCGCGCGCAACAGGCGTGCACCGGCCACCATGTCCTCGCTCAAGATAGCATCGTCCGGAAAGCCGCCGACATCGAGCAACGCCTGGCGCCGATAGGCCGTGAACGAGTTCGACAGAAACGCCGCCTTGATCCCCCAGTCTGCCATGCTCTCGGGGGTGACACGGTGGGAACGCGGCGGATAGTTGAACAGCCGCGCATGAGCGGCGACCGGCGTTGCGTCCTGATGGGGGAGTTGTCGGCCGTAGACGGCGCCAAGTCGCGGGTCGGCTTCTAGCGTCTCGATCAGTCTCGACAGCGAATCGGGGTCGTTAAGCATTGCATCCTGGGTCAAGAATACGACGATGTCACAATCGTGTAGCTGTCGTAATGCCCAGTCACGCGTGCCGCCATGATCGAACTGACAGCGATCGACCTGTGTAACCCGACAGCCAGCGGCCCTTGCCAGGTCGGGGGTATCATCCGTCGAAGTCGAGTCCACGACCCAGATCGCTATCTGGTGTCGTTGTGCAGCCGCTTTTGTGCGCTCGAGCCACGCCTGCCATTGCCTGCCGGCATTCAGAGTGGGTACGCAAAGACATACCCTCATCGGAAGAGTCGAGGCCCCGTGAAGCGAAGTCGGCTGCCGTGAAACCATTCAAAATCCCTGTTGCTTGCCACTTTCCTGTTGGAGCGGTCACCGGCGCGAACCCGGCTCGACCTGAGCGGGGTTTCGTCAGGCGTGGCAGTTTACCCGATCCCTGAATGGTTGGCAGCCCGACGCAGGCTTTGTCGCCACGGTAGCGGAGAGCGGGCAGACGGAATTCGTTTCACGATTGGGAGGTCAGAGACCCTGTGGCATCATATGGCTCCACTTTTGATCGTCGGCCTTCCAGTGAAACTCGTCAGCCTGCTCATTCGCACCTATCAGCGGCCCGCTCTATTGAGAGAGGCCCTGCGCTCCATCGCTTTGCAGCATTATCGTCCACTGGAGGTGATCGTCGTCAACGACGACGCCACCAGTGTGCGTGACGTCGTGTCCGAGACGCTCGAAGCGACGGACATCCGTTGGCAGTATGCGGATCTCGAGGGGAAGAGAGGGCGGAGCGCGGCTGCAAACCGAGCCCTGGAAATGGCGCAGGGCGACATGATCCTGTTTCTCGACGACGACGACTGGATCGCCCCCGAGCATGTTCAGCAGTTGGTCGCTCTGCTGGCGGAACTGCCCGATCATATCGGCGTGTACGCCGACACGGTCTGCGTACATCGCGATACCCCCGAAAAGGTGGAGCGCTACTATTGCAACGAGTATGACGCGCTACGCCTGGCAACCGAAAACTATCTGCCGATCCACGCCGTACTCTTCCGGCGTACGGCCATCGATGCAGGCTGCCGTTTCGATCCCGAGCTTTCCGTCTATGAAGACTGGCATTTCTGGCTGCAGGTAACCCGCTTGGGCTCGCTGAAGCGATTGGCGACCATCACGGCCTATTATTCCCTGGATGTCAGCGGTATCGGCGGAAAAAGTGACCACGACTTCACCGCGGACCGCCTGCTTGCCCTTCGCAAGGCGCTACCCCTGCTGACCGACGCACAAATCATGCACCTCGGCTTTTTGAGTCAGGCGCTACGCGAGGCCCAGGGGCGGGTCGACGCTCTGGCCAACGACAAGGATGAACAGCAGCGCCAGATGCAGCAGCTTGTCTCACTCAGCGAGCAGCAGGGCAGCCAGCTTGAGACGCTGGATCGCCTTCAGCACGAAAAGCTGACACTCGAACGTCAGGTCACGACTCGCCTGTTCAACCGTCAGGCAATACACCACTGGTCGCACACCATTACCCGCAAGTCGCGGACTCTGCTGAGCCTGCTGAAACAGGGGGACTGGGCGGGCATCAAGGAGCGCGTGAACAGGCATCTGGGGCAACGCGCCGACGCAGCCACGGTTCACGGCCCGACGGCCAATACGTCGATGACCCATAGCTCGGCGGCCGTCACGCTGGAAGCCGGCGTGGATATTCTCTGTACCCACCATACCCGCTACGTGGCCTACCTGATCGCCGAATCCCTCGAGCGGCTGGGTTGCGGGCCGGTCACGATTCTCGCTCCCGACGGTCGAGCTTTTTCCGATCGCCTGCACGTCGTCATTTGTCCGCAGATGTTCGAGACCTTGCCGGGTTGCTACATCGCCTTCCAGATGGAGCAGTCGGTCAGTTCGCGCTGGTTCGACACCGCCTACTTCCAACGGCTCGAAAACGCCGTGGCGGTTCTGGACTACTCGCTGACGAACATCGAATACCTGCAGACCGAAGGCAAGCTGGCGTATCGCCAGCTTTTCCACGTGCCGATTTCCAACCTGAGCAAGCCACTGGTACCTTCCGCCGAGGCGCCGGTTCCCGAATACGACGTGGTCTTCTACGGTGACATTCATAACCCGCGTCGCAAGGCCTTTCTCGATGCGATCGGGCAGCGCTACAAGCTGCTGGTGGTCAATGAGGTCTTCGGTGAAGCCCTCTATGCGCAACTGCGCCGGGCACGACTGGTCGTCAACATCCATTACTATGAAGGCGCGCTGCTCGAAACCACCCGGGTCTACGAGTGTCTCTCGCTCGGTCTGCCGGTCGTATCCGAACGCAGCGTCGACATGGTCGAGCATGCCGATCTGGAACCCTGGGTCAGCTTCACCGAGATCGGTGAGGTCGACCAGATGCTCGATGCTATCGACGAACAGCTGACGCTGCTACGTAGCGGGCATTCGCCATTGGCGGGTTTGCCCGAAGATATAGCGCACTTCCATTTCCATTTTGCGCGGACCCTGGCAGCGCTGGACCTCGTCTCGCCGGACGTGCTCGACAGCCTGCCCCCGCCGCTCGACGTCAGTGCTCTGAGTCATGGGATAGGGCTATCGCTGCCGGAAACCTTCGTCCGTCATCAGGCATTCAGGGCGGCCTTTCCGGACGTTGCGGTCTTCCCCGGGCTGCGTCACGCCCACGGCTGGCGAGGCGCCGCGTTGAGCTTTCGCTACCTGGCGCGTCGCGCGCTCGAGGCCGGGCTGACCGAGCTGGAAGTGCGCGAGGACGACGTCCTGCTGGAAGGAGAGGCACAGCAAAGCTGGCAACGCGCCAAACGCCTGTTCGGGGCTGGCCAGGCGACCGGTCGGTTCGATCTGCTCTGCGGGCTGATAGCCGACACCGCCGATGCCACGCGCGTCATCGAAGTCTTCGAGGAAGACGGACGACGCTATGTGGTCATCGACCGCATGACCAGCATGGTCTGCAACGTCTACGGCGAACGCGCAATGAAGGTTCTGGCCGCCTGGGACCCGCAGGATCGGGACATCGAACGCAACACCATCGACCGTTACCTGGAACGGCATACCCTGCGCGTGCTCGTGCCGCTACCCTTCATCGCCGGGCATCAGCCCGAGCAGACCTCCACGCTGTGGAACTTCACCAACAGCACCTATGACGTCATGATCGAAAAAAGCCAGGCAGTGCTGGCGGCCAAGGCCGACGACTTCGTTCGCGACTCGGCCACCACTGGCTAGTTGCCGCGCCAGCGTGCGGCCAGCCAGCGCAGCGGGCGGGTCAACTGCCAGCTGCGCGACTGCTGAATGGCCCGCTGCATCGCCTCGAGGTCACGACATCGTTCCCCAAGCGCGGCGTTGTCGCCCCGCAGTGCGTGAAGTTCAGCCTCCAGCGCTTCCTGGCGGTGCGCCGCAGCCTGTTCGGCGCGTTCCGCTTCATGAACCACGCGGGAGATGGCCTGCGGCTGCCGGCTCGCCAGAAACGGCGCCACTTCCTCCGGCTCCAGCAGGCAGAATGCCTCGGCTGCCAACGTGTCGATCGGCAGGGTGTAGGTGCGAAAGGCGTTGAGCCCCGTGATATGACGGTCATAGGCCTGCACGGCCAGTTGCGAAGCGAAGCAGCGCATGGCGCGTTGCTTTGCCTCGCGCTGCGCGGTGATATCCACGAGCCGGTTGGGCTGTAACGGCTGGCCCACCTCGTACAGCGCTACCCGGCAATCTGCCGGCCGCTGTTCGCTGGCCAATGCCGCTTCCGCCACGGCGCGATGATCCCGATGCATCTCCCAGATCGACGGTGCCAGCAGCAGTGTCGGTTGCACTTCGGCAAGCCAGGCATCGATGCGAGGCTGCAGCGCCGGATTCCCGTCCAGGCGCGCATCCGGCAGCCCCCAGAACTCGGGCACCGGGTAGCCCAGGCAGCGAGCCGCCTCGCAGGACTCCGCGCGGCGCTGCCGGGCCAGCGCCGCATCCTGACCCAGGCCGGCACCGTCCGAAATCACCACGATATGGAGCTCCGCGCCGGCCACGGCCAGCGCATGCAGCGTGCCGCCACAGCCGAACACCTCATCGTCCGGATGCGGCGCGAGCACCGCCACTACATCGCCGGGCAGGCGGGTATCGGCCTGATACGGCGTAAAGAAGCGCTCCAGGCTCATTTGAAATCCGTATCCCCGCCTATCAGCCACCAGCGATGCTGGGCTTTCAGCGCGTATTCAGGCTGGTTGACGGCAGCGCCGGGCACCACCACATCGGTTTCCGCGGTTTCCGGCCGGCTATCGGCGAACCAGGTCGCCGCCTGCGGCGTGAGCCAGGCGATCAGCGTCTGCCGGCCCAGACGCGTCACCTGACGGCGAGCCATCGCGACCAGCGCGGAGACATGCGAACGGGGCGCCACGATATCCAGAAGCTCTACCTGCGTCTCATCCACCACGCGCAGCACCAGGACCCCGAGGGGACGGCGTGTCACCCGGTGCGCCGCCAGCAGCACGCGATAATCGTTGTGCGGCTTGTGCAGGTAACGGTGGCCGAGCCATTCGCTGTCGCGGCAGCCGATCACCAGCTCCCCGGCGTCGGCTGCCATTGCCTGCCATAACCCGTCGACCCGCGAGGCGTCGGCCTCGGTCAGCGGGGCCAACCCGTACTGCCAGTTGCGCCCGCTCAGCCCCGGCCAGCTTGCGTCCAGAATACGGTCCGTCTGGCAATACAGCCCCAGCATCGTGCCCAGCCGCGCGTGGCGGGCATGGGGAAAGCCGAAAGCCAGTCGGTAGGGCTTGTCGGGGCCGACCCGCTCGCGAAAGTACGCCTCCACCGCTCGATAGAAGGGGCCGCGTCGGGTCAATACCCCGCGAGCCTCCGGCGCCACCATCACATCGCCCATCTGAACGGCGGTAATGGATTCGCCCATCATCAATGCGCGACGCGGCATGCCGCCATTGAAGGCCACCAGCCGCGAATCGTCGTACACCACCGTGCCCGGATCGTCGGTATAGCGGTACTTCCAGTGCCATGTCGCGCTGGAGATCGAATGCCCGAAGCAGCGCTCGAACAACGCCAGCAGCAGAGGCTCGCTGGCGTCGCGCGCACTTTCCACCCGCCAGTCATGGACCGAAGAGGGCGGCGCCTCCGTACCCATGGCCGGCGGAGACGTCGGCCCCGGGGCGCTGGTCTGCCATGAGCGCGGCAGGCTGACCAGCCCCCGGTTGACCCCCTTCTGGGTCACGTTGAGCGTCGCTACCGGGTCGGCCTCGTCGTAGACGAACACCCCGTTCTCGCAGAACAGCAGCACCCCGACCCGATAACGCCCCTTGAGCAATGGCACCCGGCTGAAGGTCACCGAGGCCCGGCCCTGGCCCTGGTCGTCCACCGTCAGCGACACGCCGTCGTCCCAGCTGCCGCAACTGCTCACCAGCAGGCCGCTCTCGGCATGAAAGACCACAGCGATGCCAGGGCTCTCATCCTGACGATGAGTCACGAACGCCACTTCCACCCGTAGTTCGGTGGACTCGCTGTACACCTCGAGTTCGCTGCCCGGCGTATCGTCCGCCAGCACCCTGACCGATGTCAGGCGGGTACGGCCGGGGCGTGCGGATGTCGTCTGCGCCGCCGTCCCGTCCACCGTCCCGTCCACCGTTCCATCCACCGTGGCGGAAGACGAAGACGAGACCGAAGAAGAAGCGGAAAGCGAGGCGGAAGAAGAGCCGGGAGCCTCGGCCGGCGTCATCTTCGCCTCGGCCTCGGCCTGCTGCGACAGGCTCAATCGATCCAGATGGCTCTGATAATTGGGCACCACCTTTTCCGGCGGGCCATCCTCGACGATCTGACCCGCTTCCATCCAGATCACCCGATTGCACAGCACCTCGATCTGATACAGCGAATGCGAGCAGAACAGGATCGTCTTGCCCGCGTCCCGCATCGCCATGATGCGATCGAACGACTGCCGCGCGAAGGCCCCATCGCCCACCGAGAGCGCCTCGTCGACCACCAGGATATCGGGGTCCACGCTGGTCGCCACCGAGAACGCCAGCCGCACCAGCATCCCGCTCGAGTAGGTCTTGACCGGCTGGTCGATGAAATCCCCGATGCCCGAGAACGCATGAATCGCCGCAAAGCGATCAGCGATCTCGCTGCGCGACATGCCCATGATCGCCGCCGACATGTAAACGTTCTCGCGCCCGGTGAATTCCGGGTTGAAGCCCGCTCCCAGCTCCAGCAGCGCGGCGATCTTGCCGTTGACGCTCACCGTGCCCTGGCTGGGCGATAGGGTATGGCAGACCAGCTGCAGCAGGGTCGACTTGCCCGCGCCGTTGCGGCCGACCAGACCGATCACCTCCCCGGTCGGGATCGACAGGCTCAGCGGCCTCAGGCCCTTGATCTCCTGATAACGCGCCAGATGCGCCAGGCCGGGCAGTTGATGCAGCAGGCGATGCAAGGGGCGAGGGTAGAGCCGAAACGTCTTGGCGACATCGTTCAGCGTGATGGCGGTTTGCTCAAAGGACATCCGCGAACCCTCCCCGCAGGCGCTCGAAAAGCCAGGCCCCGGAGCCCAGCAGCACGGCAATGGCCAGCGTCAGCAGCCCCAGGCTCTGCCAGTCCGGCCAGGCGCCGTTGAACAGCACGCCGCGCATCTCGGTGATCAACAGTGCCAGCGGATTGAGGCGGTACACCCCCTGCCAGGCCTCGGGCACCGTCGACATCGGATAGAACACCGGCGACAGAAACATCATCAGCGACGTCAGCAGCCCGACCAGTGGCACCAGATCGCGCAGATAAACCCCCAGTGCCGACAGCCACAGCGCCACCCCGACCATCAGCAGCACCAGCAGCGCCATGAGCAGTGGCAGCGTCAGCCAGCTCCAGTGGGGGGAAGTGAGAATCGCCGTGACCGTCACCAGCAGCGCCAGGCTGATGGCCGCCTGAAAGGCCGCCGACAGCGTGGCCGAAAGCGCCAGCACCGGCAGCGGAAAGGCCACCTTGGTGACCAGATTGGGTTGCTGGGTGATCAGCGTCGGCGCCCGGCTGACCACCTCGGCGAACAGGTTGAACAGCGTCAACCCCACGTAAACCTGTAGCGCGAAATCGACCTGCGACACGCCGGTGGCAGAGACAGGCCACTTGAACTTGAAAAAGCCATAGAACACCAGCGTGAATACACCCAGCAGCAATAGGGGCGACAGCACCGTCCAGCCCAGGCCCAGCATGGAGCCGCGATAGCGTCCCTGAATCTCGCGCTTGGTGAACTGCCACAATAAAAACGCGTTGGTCAACGAAAGTTCCTCTTCCTGTGTGAACCCGGGGGCATGGTATCGCGTTGCCGTCCCGGATTCACCGGCCTGGAGCCACCCTGTGAGACGAGCCGGCAGCGACGGCGGCACAAGGCCGAAAGCGATCATGCAAAGAGGGAGTGATCGCTCACTATAAAGTGTGTCTTTCATCCGCCGATAAGCACTACAAGCCGTATCCGCTTCGGGGTTTGCCGCAACGGCGGGCAGGGTAATTTCGGTGGAGCGCATCGGCCGGGCACGCCCGGGCCGGCGCCGCGACCACAGGGCCTTGCACCAGCCGAAACGACCCGCCGCGGAAAGCGGTATCACGGCTGTAAAGCGCTGTTACTGCACCGTGGTTCACGAGCGATTAATACAAAAGTTGTAACCAATCTCAGGCAAAAACCGCCCCCCGTGTGTTTTTTTGTTTGATAAAAAAATATTGTGCTAACATCAGCCTCGAGGTCCTGGTTGTTCCGGACAGGTACCATGGCCTCGACAACGTTGTCTTTATTGCAAGGAGAAGTGTCTAAAATGGCTCTTACAGAACAGCAACAGCAGAGTTTGCTCGGCGTTACGTCCTTCATGTTCGATTACGCCCCGGACCAGGCTTCCTACGACCGTTTCGCGTCCATCCTCGAACAGAACCCCAGCTTCTACGACCTGGGCACTGACCTGGCCAAGACCGATGCATTCCAGAGCCAGTACGATGGTACGACTCAGGGTCTGATCGACCTGGTCTTCAGCCGCCTGAACATCACTGAAGACACCTTGGCCTACACCCGCGGTACTGACTTCATCACCCAGCGTCTGGATGCCGGCGTTTCCGAAGGCCAGGTGCTGATGGAAGTCGGCGAGAAGCTGCTGCAGGACACGCCGCCGGAAGGTCTGGAAGACGCGGCCGCCATCCTCCAGAACAAGATCGCCGTCAGCCAGGCGTATCTGGAAAGCGGTGTTGAAGGCTACAGCAGCGAAACCCTTCCTGACCTGCTCTCCAACGTCACTGCCGACCAGGCGTCCGTTGAAGCCGCTCAGGAAAAGATCGACAACCTGCCGACGCCGTCCGGCGGTGAAGGCGAGACTTTCACGCTCACTACAGATACCAATGTTCTGACCGGTACTGACGGCGACGACACTTTCCTGGCACCGGATGGTTCCTTCCAAACCTTCGACCAGATCGACGGTGGCGCTGGCCGTGACACGCTGCGCGTCGAAGCTGGCGACTCGGTCACTGGCGACATTTCCAACATCGAAGTGCTGAGTGTCGAAGGCGATGACGTAACGAACGTCAACGCTGCTTCCCTCGACGGTCTCGAGCGCATCAATTTCGTTGGCACGGAAACGGCACCTGTTGTCACCAACCTGTCTGCCAATCAGACGGTCTCCTATGAGAACAGCGACACTACTGGCACGATCGCCACTGATGTGACACTGGCCGAAGGCAACACCACGGTCAACGTTGCCCTGGACGATTCCAACATCAGCGTCGACCAAGCTGCTGCGACTGCCAAGACGCTGAACCTGTCGTCAGAAGGGACTTCCACTTTTGCTGCTAGCGGGACTAATAGTTTCGCCAACAACCTGAGCATGGTTAGCGTCGCTGCTTCCGGCGAGCTGACTCTGGCAGGCGGTAGCTTCGGTTCTGACGTCGACGGCGACGTGACTTTCGATGCTTCTGCGTCGGAAGGCGACATCACCGTTACGGCCGACGTTCTCGATAACGTCACTAACGTGATCGGTGGCGCAGGCGACGACACCCTGGGTCAGCTCGACGCAGCGACTTCCGTCGAAGCCGGCGCTGGCGACGACACCATGGATCTGTCTGGCAACGACGTCAAAGTGACTGTCGACGCTGGCGCGGGCGACGACCGCATCGAACTGGGCACGAAGACCCTGTCTGACACCAGCATCGACGGCGGCGAAGGCAACGACACGGTCGTTATCGGCTCTAGTACTTTCAGCACCCAGAGCTACGATGCCATCAACACCCTGCAGAACATCGAAACTGTCGAGTTCAGCGCTGATGGCGTTTCCGTTGACGCTTCCGAGCTCGACGCTTCTGCCCTGACCTTTACTGGCACCAGCGCGACTGTCGAGAACCTGGGCGCCGATCAGACTGTCGTCGCTTCTGCCGGTGCTGAAGCTGCCACCGATACCAGCACCCAGACGCTGAACGTCGAAGGCGATATCGCTGACACCGTCAACGTCGAAGCGTCCTACAACGCCAGCGGCGAAGAAGCGGGTGACGACTTCTCCAACACCGTCACGCTGAACGTTGCTGACGATGAAGACGTCGACAGCGCCGACACGCTGAACCTGTCCGGTAACGGCAATGTCGTGTTCGTCAACGGCGTAGCCGCTCCGGATGCTGTTGAAGAAGTAACTGATCCAGATGCTGGAGAAGTAACCACCCCTGCTGCTGATGCCGTCGCAGCTGGCGAAACCTTCGCTTCCGTCGATGCTTCCGAGATGACTGGCGCTCTGACCTACACCAACGTGCTGGGCACGAAAGAGTCCATCACCCTGGGTGAAGACAATGGCAGCGACGAGCTGACTGTTGCAGGTTCGAGCTACGGCAAGATGGACGTCATCACCAACTTCGACAGCACCGTCGATGAAGACGCGGCTGCCGAAGGCGCTGACGTGACCGCTGATACGCTGTCTGGTATCTTCGGTGGCGGCAACTCAGCGACTGAGGTCGAGTTGGGCGACGATGTTACTACCCTGAACGATGCGTTTGCAGCTGCAGCTTCAGCCGCCGATACTGATGATGCCACTTACTCGTTCTTCAACTTCGAAGACAACACCTACGTGTTTAACGAAGTTGCTGGTGAGGGTACACCTGGCGAATACGACAGCGCTGACTTCGCTATCCAGATCATGGGTACCCACGATCTGAGTGTTGATAACGCTGCTATCGCCTAATAGCTAGTTAAGCTCAAGTAAGTAACGAAACCCCCAGCCTCGGCTGGGGGTTTTCTTTATGGCTATACCTCGCGAAAATTCACTGAGTGCATCCCAACCAATTAAAAAAAAAGGACACCCACTTATTTAACAACATATCCGGTGTGCGCTAATCTGAGAGCAACGCCAACCTGCTGAGGGAAAAGAAAGGACACCCACTTATTTAACAGCAAGCAAAGAAAGGACACCCACTTATTTAACAGCATACCGGTGTGCGCTAAGCTGAGAGCAACGCCAACCTGCTGAGGGTTCCCGCCATGACCCGTCCCCGCGCTGCCCTGGTATCGCTCGATGCCACCCCCTGGTATCACCTCGTCAACCGCTGCGTGCGCCGCGCCTTCCTGTGCGGCACGGATGCCGTGAGCGGGCAGAGCTACGAGCATCGCCGTGGCTGGATCAGCGATCGCCTGCATCAGCTGGCGGGGGTCTTCGCCATCGATGTGGCCGCCTATGCGGTGATGAGCAACCACTACCATCTGGTGGTGCGAGTGGACGTCGAGCGGGCCGAGGGCTGGAGCGACGACGAGGTGCTGAAGCGCTGGACAGCACTGTTCACCGGGCCGTTATTGGTGCAGCGCTATTGTGCGGGTGCCGACATGCTGCCGGTGGAAAGGAAGGCGGTGAGTGAGCTGGCCGCGACCTACCGTGAGCGGTTGGCCGATGTCTCCTGGTTCATGCGACTGCTCAACG
>Ga0207878_100478_pt1 | contig 12643 bp, 10 predicted proteins | sample LinPmetageLP41_FD_184053 | JGI IMG/M metagenome (GOLD analysis project Ga0207878, IMG submission 184053) | Marine viral communities from the Pacific Ocean - LP-41 (SPAdes) | ecosystem: Environmental > Aquatic > Marine > Oceanic | place: Pacific Ocean | collected 2010-08-27 | reverse complement strand
GGCGACCCATCATGCCCGATCCCCTCTGCCTGCTATTCGACTGCGACGGTACTCTGGTCGACAGCGAACCTCTCCTCGCCGAAGTCATGGCGAAATACCTGAATCAAGCCGGCCTGCCCTTCCAGGCACACGATTACATGACGCACTTCCGTGGCGCGAGATTCGCCAGCATCGTCTCCTATCTCGAGCGTATGCATGGGCATCTCGACGAGTCCGTTCGTCAGCGTATCGAAACGGCGATGCGCTACGAGATGCACGAGCGCATGCTGGCCGAGCTCGAGCCGATTCCCGGGGTGCCGGAAGCGCTGGACGCCGTGGGCTCATTGCCACGCTGTGTCGCCTCCAACGGCCCCGAAGCCAAGATCCGTCGCGCGCTGGACAGCACGGGGCTGCGCAGCTTCTTCGGCGACCATATCTATAGCGCCTATACCGTGGGCAGCTGGAAGCCGGCGCCGGGCCTGTTCCTTCACGCCGGACGCGACATGGGTTTTGCTCCCGCCGACTGCATCGTGATCGACGATGCCGAGGTCGGCGTGCGCGCGGCGCTGGCGGCGGGCATGCGAGTCATTCATATCAACCGCTTCGCTGATCGCGAGCCCACCCCTGCCGGCGCCATCGGAATTCACGACATGCGTGAATTGCCGAGCGTGATCGACAAATTGATCCCGTCGCTCGCCGTGGGTAATTACTAGCCGATTCTCGAACCATCGACTGCGCTATCATGTGTCTTTCTTCCCTTGATTCGGAATTGTCATGCCTTCGTTACAGGATCAGCTTCGCGGCCTGGTGTACTCCACCGAACATGGAGAAACCTGCCCGGCCTGTCGTCAGCCGCTGGCCGAATGCGAATGTCGCGATCGCGAGGAAGCCGAGCGGATCGCCGCCTTGGACGGGGTTGTGCGTATCCGCCGCGAGACCAGCGGCCGCAAAGGTAAGGGGGTGACCACGATTCAGGGCGTTCCGCTGAGTAGCGACGAGCTCAAAGCGCTGGCCAAGACGTTGAAAAAGCGCTGCGGCACCGGAGGGTCGCTCAAGGACGGGGTGATCGAGATCCAGGGCGATCATCGTGACGTGCTCAAGCACGAACTGGAGTCCCGCGGTTTCAAGGTCAAGCTGGCCGGCGGTTGAGTCGACGCTCGTTACCGATGTCGCCTATCTTGAGCATTGCCAAAGACAGCGGGAATTTCCGACGCTGGCGCGTGTCACATCTCTGGCGTTTCCGCTTCTGACTTCAGTAAGGATCTCGATGTTTTCGCTCAATGCACTGCGACCGACTCTCGTCATCACTGCGCTACTGGCACTGGGCGCGCTGACGGGCTGTGCCGGCGGCCCCCAATTCGAGACGCTCGCGGCCCGCGTGGTTTCCGAGAAGCCGGTGACGCTGCCGGGGTCCGCGGTACTCGAGGTCCAATTGAAGGATGTTTCCACCGGCGACGTACTAGCCAGCAGCCGCTACCAACAGCTCGGCCAGCTGCCCATTCCGGTCACGTTGCAGTATGCCCCCGAGGCGATCGATCGCGATGATCTCTATCGTCTCAGCGCGCAGATTCGCGCCGACGACCGAATTCTCTATCTCAATCCCGAACCCGTATCGGTCTTCAGCGATAATGATGCGGCCGAGCCGGATATTCCGCTGACGCCCACCGGCGCCGCGACGTCTCACTGACGTCTGGCTTCTCGCAGCCAGCTTGCGAAGATAGGGATCACCCAAAGTCGCCTTGTAGAAAGCAGGCTATCGATCCACTCTGTAGGGATACGATTCATTACCAAGGAGGGCAGGATGGAAACACTGACATTACCCGGCACCGAGATCGTCACGTCGCGCATTGGCCTGGGCACCTGGGCCATGGGCGGCCGCCAGTGGGGTGGTACCGACGATCCCAACGCCATTCGTACCATTCACGCCGCCATCGACCGCGGCGTCACCTTGATCGATACGGCACCGGCCTACGGTTTCGGGCACTCGGAAGAGGTCGTCGGCAAGGCTATCGCGCAGTCGGATCAGCGTGACAAGCTGGTGCTGGCGACCAAGGCCGGCCTCGAGTGGTACGACGACGCAACCGTGGCACGCAACGCCACGGCGAAGCGCCTGGAGAAAGAGCTCGACGACTCGCTGCGTCGGCTAAACACCGATCATATCGATCTCTACCAGATTCATTGGCCGGATCCGCTGGTCGACATCGAGGAGACCGCCGAAGCGATGGCGCGTTTCCATCGCGCGGGCAAGATCCGGGCGATCGGGGTGAGCAACTTCTCGCCCGAGCAGTGCGAGACGTTCCGCAAGTCGGCCCCGCTGCACACCCTGCAGCCGCCCTATAACCTGTTCGAGCGCGATATCGACAGCGAAATCCTGCCCTACGCCGAAAACAGCGACCTGACGCTGCTGACCTACGGCGCGCTGTGTCGCGGGCTGCTCACTGGCAAGATGTACGAGGGTTATGCGTTCAACGGCGACGATCTGCGCAACAACGATCCCAAGTTTCTATCACCGCGCTTCACGCAGTATCTGGCCGCGGTCGATGCACTGACCGAACTGGCGCGCACTCGCCATGACAAGAGCGTGCTGGCGCTGGCCGTACGCTGGATTCTCGATCGCTCTCCCAACATCGTCGCGCTATGGGGCGCACGCAAGCCGGAACAGGTCGAACCGCTGGGCGACATCACCGGCTGGAAACTGAGCGACGAGGACATGGCGGATATCGACGCCATTCTGAGCCAGCACGTCAAGGATCCAGTTGGCCCCGATTTCATGGCGCCGCCGACGCGCAAGTAGACATTGAGCCAATTACGCGGACTTCAGGACCCGGCCGATGCCGGGTTCTGTCGTTTCCGGCGGGTCTTAGCGTTGCAACAGCTCCAGCTCAGATTCCAGCTCATCGACCATTGCCGTCAGCGTCGGCCCGATCGATGCCGTGATCTTCAGATCGAACAGGTCGTCGGCTCGCGTCGCACCCAGATTGACGCAGGCGATGGGCTTGCCGTCCTTCGCCGCCTGTCGGGCGAAGCGAAATCCCGAATAGACCATCAGCGATGACCCGACTACCAGCATTCCCGAGGCCTCTTCGAGTGCGGTGAAGGCCTGCTCGACGCGGGGTCTGGGAACATTGTCGCCGAAGAACACCACGTCCGGCTTGAGAATGCCGGTTTGGCAACGGTGACAGCTCGGTACCTCGAAGGTGGAAAAATCGTAGCCGTCGAGATCGGCATCACCGTCCGGCCCGACTTCGGCGCTCAGTGACAGCCACTCGGCATTGCGCCGTGCGAGTTCGTCATGCAGCGCATGGCGCATCAGGGTCACGCCACAACTCATGCACTTCACCATGTCGGCCTGACCGTGCAGGTCGATGACCCGTCGGGAGCCGGCTTTCTGATGCAGGCCGTCGACGTTTTGCGTCACCAGCGACGTGATCCGGGACTGACGCTCGAGCGCCGCCAGAGCAGCATGGGCTTGGCCCGGATGAGCGGCCGCCAGCGCCCGGAAGCCGACGAGGCTACGCGCCCAGTAGCGCTGACGTACGCCGTGGCTTCCCATGAAGGCCTGGTGGCTGACCGGCGGCGGGCGCTTCCAGTCGCCTCGTGCATCTCGATAGTCCGGGATGCCACAGTCGGTGCTGACACCCGCACCCGTCAACACGAACAGGCGCGGATGACGAACCACGAATTCGAGTAGGGCATCGATGGAGTGGCCAATCTCATCGAACCTGGAATTTTTCATCGCAAGATATTTCCCTTCGAAAAGACGTTCCCCATACAAAGGGATTAAGGATCACCGTAGCACGCCGGATAACCGCAACGGCCATCTCGAAACCCTCAATTGCGGGTGTATTGCGAGTGCAGAGACATCGCTGACGCGCCAACATCGCGGACGAGGCCGCACCTCGGCTAGAATAGAACTCTTCCCGCCCACGCCACTGCAAGGACAATCGCTCATGGCCTGGTTGGAGTATGTGCTACCGCTGATCTTTCTTGCACCCCTCGGTGCCGCCGCGATAGTGGCGATCACCTTGCGCGACGTGCAGACCGTGGGCCTGCGCTCCCCGCATGACGGCCAGCCGATTCGAGAAATCGCCCAGGCCCATCGCGACCGTCTCGAGAGAGCACGCGTGGTATTCTTCCTCGACGCGACACTGGCACCGACGCTGACCCTGATGCCAATCGTCTACGGTATGGGACGCATGCTGTTCGCCGAAGAGCAGAGCTGGCTGGAGTGGTCGCTGTACGGTGTCGTCAGCACGCTGCTGGCGATGCTGTTCTGCTTTCTGATTCTGCGCGATGTGCAGCGTGTGCGTCGTCTGACGCGTAGCCTCGCCTGCGAACTGGCAGTGGGCCAGACACTGGATCATCTGATTCGCCCGCTGGCCAAGCCCTATTTCGTCTTTCATGATTTCCCCGCCGACTCCTACAGTATCGATAACGTGCTGGTGACACCGCAGGGTGTATTCGTGATCCAGACGGTGGCGCGCGAGTTTCCGCTAGATCTCGAAGGCCGCACCATCAACACCGTGTCGGTGGAGAGCGAACGCCTTCGCTTTCGTGGCTGGAACGAACGGGCGGTACTTCGCAAGGTACGCCTCGCAACGGTATGGCTGCGCCATTGGCTGAACCGACACGCCAATCTGAGCGTGCCGGTGAGCGGTATTCTGGTGCTTCCGGGCTGGGTGATCGATGACGAAACCGCCCATCTCGGGGATAGTCGCGACGTTCGCGTGGTCGACGGCATTGATCTCGCCAAGCAGTTGGGGGCCGCCGAAGATGAAGTCATCGATGACACCCAACGCCAACATCTAGTCGATACGCTGAACACGCGTTACCAGCGTCTCGAGAGCAAACCGCCAATCCGTTGAATCTCGCCCCTATGATCCATTGAATCTCGCCCTTATGATCCGTTGAATCTCACCCCTATTGGAGATTCTCGACGACGGGCGCCAAGACCTCCGTCACAACCTCTCATTCACCCCAGGACCCGCCATGCCCCGTTCCGACCCCCGTTCCGTCTACGATGTTCTCACTTTCGGCGAGGCGATGGCGCTGTTCGTCGCCGACGATGAAGGCCCGCTGGATCAGGTCGCGCGATTCCACCGGCGCACCGCCGGTGCCGATACCAACGTGGCGATCGGGCTGTCCCGACTGGGCTTCGACGTTCGCTGGCTGAGCCGCGTGGGCGCGGATCATAACGGCAACTTCCTGCAGCGAGCGCTGGAAGCCGAGGGACTCGACTGCCGCCACGTGCAGCGCGACGAGACCCACGCCACCGGGCTGGTATTCAAGGCCCGCGCCGTCGACGGCGCCGACCCCCACGTCGAGTATGTCCGCCGGGGCAGTGCCGCCAGCCAACTGTGTATCGCCGATGCCAAGGATATCGAACTGGACTCCGCCCGCCACCTGCACGCCACCGGCATCCCGCCGGCCATCTCCGATTCGGCGCGCGAGCTGTCGTTCCATCTGCTGCGCCAGGCGCGCAGTACCGGTCTATCGATCTCGTTCGATCCCAACCTGCGCCCCGGTCTATGGCCGAGCGAAAGGGTGATGATCGAGACCCTCAACGCGCTGGCCGCCGAGGCTGATATCGTGATGCCGGGCCTGAGTGAAGGCCGCCTGCTGACCGGCCGCGAAACGGCCTACGATATCGCCGGTGACTATCTCGACCGAGGCGCCAAGGCGGTGGTGATCAAACTCGGCCCGGAAGGCAGCTACTTCCGCACTGCCGACCGCGAAGGCACCGTGGATGGCTCGCCCGTCAAGCAGGTCATCGATACAGTCGGCGCCGGCGACGGCTTTGCGGTGGGCATAGTCAGTGCGTATCTGGATGGATTGGACTGGCCCGCGGCGCTGCACCGCGGCAACCTGATCGGCGCCCGTCAGGTCCAGGTGATCGGCGATATGGAAGGTCTGCCCAGCCGGGAGCAACTGGCTGCCATGGAGCGCAGCGGCGACGCGATCTGACCCCACCCCGCCGGTGCGCGGATGAAAGTGAGCGCGATGCTTGAAACGCCTCGAAATGCCTCGCAACGCTAGCTTCGCAGGATCGAAAAACCCCGACCAAATGGCCGGGGCAAGGTTAGATCAAGTGATGTGAGATAAGCTCGAGATCAGATCAGCTTGGAGACTGCTCGGGGTTATCGGGCATGTTGACGCTCCCCGGTTCCATCCGATTGAGATGCAGGAACTGCAGATGACGCTCGTACTGATCGAGAATGTCATCAATGACCTGTTCGCGGGTATATCCCATCAGGTCATAGCCCTGGCTACCCTCCAGCAGATACACCTCCAACCGATAGTAGCGACTGCTGCTACGCGGCGTGCGCATGGCGAAGGACGGCGTGGAGAACGGATGCGTCCATATCTGGTAAGCGAAGTTCTGCTCGCTGCCAAGATGAACGTAAATCGCCAGGTAATCATCGTCGTTCTGCGTGCCCTCGTTAATTTCGACCTCGACGCCCTGTTTCAACAGCTCCTCGCGCACCGCCTCCATCGCGGGTAGCCCGGTCTCTTCCAGGAAATGCTGCGCCTGCTGGCGGTTGGGGAACGACATCGCACGCTTGAGACGTGTCTTCCAATCGTGAGAGCGATCACGGTTACCGGAAGACATGCGTCCGGACAGCGAACCGGAAAGACTCAGGCGATGGCTGTCTTCCTTGAACGCCTCGACCTTCAACGCCTTGTAGAGTCCGGCGATCATGAAGAACAGCACGACCGAGAATGGCAGCCCCGTGATCACCACCGCGCTTTGCAGCGTCGACAGGCCACCGGCGAGCAGCAGCGACAAGGTGAGAATCCCGATTACCGCCGACCACAGGATACGCATCCAGATCGGCGCATCGCTGTTGACGTCCTTGAGTCTGGACGTGAAGTTCGACAGTACCAGCGCGCCGGAGTCACCGGAGGTGACAAAGAACACGATCGCCAGGATGCTGACCGCAATGGTCGAGAAGACCGGGAACGGATATTGCTGCAGGAACAAGTAGATCCCCGCCGGTGGCGTCTCCATGACCTGCTGTCCGAAGTCGGTGGCACCGTTCATCGCCATGTCGAGGGCGCTGTTACCCAGAATCGACATCCAGATCATCATGAAGGCGATGGGTAGCGTCAGCGTGCCCGCCACGAAGGTACGGATGGTGCGTCCGCGCGAGATACGCGCCAGGAACAGACCGACGAACGGCCCCCAGGCAATCCACCAGGCCCAGAAGAACAGCGTCCAGGAATTGAGCCACGTCGTCGGCTGATCAAAGGCGTAGGTATTGAACGACATCGAGATGAAGCCGGACAGATAATCACCGATATTCATCACTAGGGCGTTGAGCAGGAACACCGTCTTGCCGGCAAACAGCACGAACAGCAGCAGCGCGATCGCCAGCAGAATGTTGAACTCGGAAAGACGACGGATGCCCTTCTCGACGCCGGTCACGGCGGAAATCGTGGCGAAGAGCACGATCATCAGCACCAGAATGGTCTGGGTCCAGGCGCTTTCCGCGATACCGAACATGAAGTTCAGGCCGTAGTTGAGCTGGATGACACCAATACCGAGGCTGGCCGCGATCCCGAACACCGTACCCAGTACGGCGGCGATATCCACCACATGGCCGATGGGCCCGTAAATTTTGTTGCCGAAGATCGGATAGAGCGCGCTGCTGATGGTCAACGGCAAATTGTGGCGATAGCTGAAGAAGGCCAGCGACATCCCCACCAGGGTATAGATCCCCCAGCCCGACAAGCCCCAGTGCAGGAAGGTCAGCTGCATCGCGTGGCGTGCGGCGCCAATCTGGTCACTGGGCGCGTTCGGCGCGGTGTAGAACTGGGTCAGCGGTTCGGCCAGGGCGAAGAAGATGACCCCGATCCCGATACCCGCGGAGAACAGCATCGCCGACCAGGAAAAGATATTGAAGTCGGGTCTCGAATGTTCGGGCCCGAGGCGAATCTTGCCGAAGCGGGAAAAACCCACGAACAGCACGAACACCAGATAGATGACGACTGTCAGGAAGTAGTACCAGCCGAACGTGTTGGCGATCCACCCCAGCAGCGCGTTGATGATGCCGTTCGCCTGCTCGGTAGCCACCATCGCCCATAGCGAGAAGGCGACGATACCAATGACCGACCCGAAGAAGACGACTGGATTCAGTCTGTCTCGGGTTGTGGAATTATTATCGGGGCTTGTACTCATGCGGCTCCTATCAATCTGGATAGTTTGTTGACGAGTAAACAGAGCGTCCTGACAGCCGGTGCTGTGGCCAGGGGTCGCTGAGCGATAATGGTCCTTCACTCGCTGACGTCATGTGGTTTTTCGACGTTACCGTTTCGACGGCTAGGTCGACGTGCTAAGTCGACGTGCTAGGTCGACGTGCTAGGTCGACGCGCTAGGTCGACGCGCCAGGTCGACGCGCTAGACGCCTTCGCATCGGCATCGGCATTGGCGAATCTGCCGTGGTGGCGATTTTTTATTAATTGATCGTTCAATTAAAATACGACGTTATGAACCATCTTTCAACAGCGACACTCCAGACTCTCGTGCCGTCATGGCCGGCCGTCAGCGTGTCGGCATCAATCGCCCTTGAGGCGCCCGCCCATCTCCTGAGCCAGTTCGACCGCGTAGTGATCGGTCATGCCACCGATGAAATCGAGCATGCGGCGATAGCTGTCGTAGAGCGGCCAGTTCGGCTTCGGAGTATTTTCGCCGATCAGTGCCAGCACGCGCTGGTGCTTGAAGGAGGAATGACCGGTGTGATGCAGTTCATGGGCAGCGCCGATGAAGGCCTCGAGCAGAATGCCGAGCGTGGTATAGGCACCGATTTCGAGCTTGGCCTTGCGCTCGTTCTGAAAGATACGCTCGCGCGCGAGCTGTTTGGCCGAAGAAACGCCCCAGGCCAGGTCCGGGTGGCACAGTTCGAGCAGGTCGTCGCTAAGCGTGCCGTTGAGCAGCGCCTTCTCGTGCTGCACGAATACGTCACCGACTTCATTGACCGCCCGTTCCATTGCCGCCCCCCGCAGCGCCGCAATACGCCGACGCTGGGACACGCCCTCGGTGGCCATCTGCTCGTATCCGGCCGGGGGCTCACCGGCGATCTGCAGTAGCACCTGGGCAACTTCCTCGTAGCGCAGAATACCCATCTCCAGGCCATCCTCGAGGTCGAGCAGCGCGTAACAGATATCGTCCGCGGCTTCGACCAGGTAGGCCAACGGATGACGACACCACTTTGACTCCCCCACTGACTTTAGCCCCAGACGATCGGCAATCTCGGCCAGCAGCGGTTTCTCCGACTGGTAGCAGCCGAACTTACCCATCTGGCCGCCATGCTCGACGGTCCAGGGATACTTGAGCAGTGTCCCCAGCGTGGCGGCAGAAAGCCGCATGCCACCGCGAAACTGGTTGTATTCGATCTGCGTCACGACCCGAAAACCCTGTGCATTACCTTCATAGGTCAACAGATCCTGCCGCTGGGCCTCGCCGAGGCCTTCGAGCAGCCTGCCGCCCTGCGCCTCGGACCATTTGAACCAGTCGCGAATCGCATACTCGCCGGCATGCCCGAACGGCGGGTTGCCGATGTCGTGCCCCAGGCACGCGGCCTGGACGATCACGCCGAGATCGGCAGCCGTGACCCAGTTCGGCAAGCTGTCGCGCAGCTGTTCACCGACGATCATCCCGAGACTGCGGCCGACGCAACCGACTTCGATCGAGTGGGTCAAACGGGTGTGGATATGATCGTTGTCGGTCAGCGGATGAACCTGGGTCTTGCGCCCCAGACGGCGGAAGGAACCGGAGAATACGATACGATCGTAATCCTTGTGGAACGGACTGCGACCGGCTTCACCACGCGAGGTCCGGGCATCGTGCAGGCGGACGGGATCGAGCAGGCGCTCCCATTGCATGGCGGTCATCTTGGTCTCCGGTTATTGGTGATCATCAGTTTCGGGGTTCGCATCGCATGCTTCAAGCTTCCCGAAACGGAGGCTTACTCCTTGACGTCCATGTACTCTCGAGCCCAGATCCGATACTCGTCGACCGTCGAATAACGCGTCGACAACTGCGAGGCGGTCAGATCGTTGGTGGCGATGTCGCGCTGCTCGCGCAGGCAGTCATAGGTTGCCTTGATCGCGGCGAAATACGCAGCGTGACCATTGACCACGATGCGCACGCCGAGCTTGGCCAGGCGGGCACGATCACGCAGCTTCGGGTTGTCGTAGGTCACCAGCATCAGCGGCACCGTCAGCGGCGCGGCGAGTTTTTCCAGGTGTTCGAAATCCCGCACCCCCACCAGACAGATGGCATCGACACCGGCTGCCTGATAGGCCCGGATACGGTCGACGGCGGCATCGTCGTCGAGCTGGCCGGCATTGGTCCGGGCAATGATCGCCATCGCCGGATCGATGCGCGCTTCCAGTGCTGCGCGCATCTTGCCGACACCTTCTTCGACCGGGATCAAGTCGGTCGACTTGTGCCCGTACTGCGCCGGCAGCAGGGTATCTTCGATGGTCAGCGCGGCGATACCGGCACGCTCGAGTTCGGTAATGGTGCGCATCACGTTGAGCGCGTTGCCGTAACCGTGGTCGGCGTCGGCGATCACCGGCAGGCGGGCGACACGGCCGATGCGGGTGGCCTGCTCGACGAACTCACTCAGCGTGATCAGTGCGAAATCGGGTGCAGCAAGAACCTGCAACGACGCCACTGACCCACCCAGGATACCTACCTCGAAATCGAGATCGGCAGCGATGCGGGCCGACATCGGATCGAATACCGAGGCCGTGTAATAGCATGCGTCACTGGCCAACAGTTCGCGAAATGCGTTACGTAAATCATGTTGGGAAGGGGTCGCCACAGAAGTCTCCTTAGCCTTAGCTCGTCCCGCCACGCCGCGTGATAGAGAACACAATGGCGTGAAGCGGGCCTCATGCAGAAAATTCGTCGCCGATACGGGATAAAGAGAGAGAATGAATGCTCGGCGCGAGGTGACAATCCTACCACTATAGTTTGAGAGAAAAAGTTTGAGAGAAAACGTCGATTCCGAGAGGCCGCGCATCAGATAATGAATGGCATGCATGTGAGCCTTGAGTGCGCTTCATTGGCTGATTTCTGTCGAAACCCGCATCATTAGCGGCCTCAGTATCGACACTCGCCGGTGACGCAGTATGGCGAAACCGGATGACAAGAGGAATATGCATGTCACAAGCGCATCCCCCATTCCGAGCCGATATCGTCGGCAGCTTCCTGAGACCCGCAGCGCTGAAGGAGGCGCGCGCGCAATTCCAGCAGGGCGATATCGATGCCGCGGCACTCAAGGCCGTCGAGGACCGGGAAATTCGCCGGGTCGTCGAGCAGCAGGAAGCGGCCGGTCTTCAGGTCGTTACCGACGGCGAATTCCGCCGCGCCTGGTGGCATTTCGATTTCCTCGAACAGCTTGACGGCGTCACCGGCTACCAGGGCGATCAGGGCATCCAGTTCCAGGGCGTGCAGACCGGTGCCAAACAGATTCGGGTCGATAGCAAGGTCGGCTTCAATCAAGGCCATCCGATGCTGGATCATTTTCGCTATCTCGCCAGTGTCACCAACGTCATGCCCAAAATGACGATCCCCAGCCCCAGCGTGCTGCACTTTCGTGGCGGTCGAAAGAAGATCGCCAGCGGTATCTACCCCAATCTGGAAGCGTTTTTCGCCGATACCGCCGATGCTTATCGCGACGCCGTTCGTGCGTTCTATGACGCCGGTTGCCGCTATCTCCAGCTGGATGACACCGTGTGGGCCTATCTCTGCTCGGAAAAGGAGCTGCAGGCAGCGCGGGACCGCGGCGACGATCCCGATCAGCTGCAGGCGATCTACGCCGAGATGCTCAATCACGCCCTGGCCGACAAGCCGGACGATCTCCACGTCTCGCTTCACGTCTGTCGCGGCAACTTCCGCTCGACATGGATCAGCGAAGGCGGCTACGAGCCGGTGGCCGAGACGCTGTTCGGCAAGGTCAATGTGGATGCCTGGTTTCTGGAGTACGACAGCGACCGCGCTGGCAGCTTCGACCCGCTGCGCTTCATTCCCGAGGGACACCAGCAGGCGGTACTGGGCCTGATCACTACCAAGATGGGTGAACTCGAGGATCCGCAGGCCGTCAGGGCGCGTCTCGATGAGGCCACCCGGTTCGTCGACAAGCATCAGCTCTGCCTGAGCCCGCAATGTGGATTCGCCTCCACCGAAGAGGGCAACAATCTCGCCGAGCAGGCGCAGTGGGACAAGATCCGGCTGACGCTCGAGATCGCCAATGGCTATTGGAATCAGGCCTGAGAGAGGCCCGCGAGGTAAACCGGGGGAGACATAAGGTCTCCCCGGATCTATCGGCTATGGGTGCTGACTCTCGTCGTGGTGAATCAACGACCCCAGCAGCCGGCTGAGGAAGCCCTTGCGCTCGGGGTCGGGCTCCTGCTCGATCAACGCCCGGGGATCGATACTGCTGCGATCGACATGCACGAACGCCGCTTGAAACGGCGGCAGCGTCAGCCAGTTGTCACGCAGATGCGGGGTAAAGCCCGCCTGGAACACGATCTCGCCGGCACCGGCCGGCAGACTGGTGGATCTCGTTTCGCTGGTCAAATTGAAGATTGCCAGGATCGCCTGGTCGTGAGAGACCCGCAACCAGCCCAGTAGATCGTCGTCGAAGTCGCTCAG
>Ga0207878_100477_pt1 | contig 12650 bp, 11 predicted proteins | sample LinPmetageLP41_FD_184053 | JGI IMG/M metagenome (GOLD analysis project Ga0207878, IMG submission 184053) | Marine viral communities from the Pacific Ocean - LP-41 (SPAdes) | ecosystem: Environmental > Aquatic > Marine > Oceanic | place: Pacific Ocean | collected 2010-08-27 | reverse complement strand
GTACTGGATTGAGGGCCATGTGCCGATGGAAGCCGTCACCAAGCTGTTTGAAGAGCAGCCTGACGTCGGTGGTATCGGCCTGGCCGGTATGCCCATTGGCACGCCGGGCATGCCAGGGCCTCAGAGCGAACCCTATGAGGTGTATACCTTCACCGACCAGGAAGACGCACCCTTTATGACGCTTGAGCCGTAAGCGTTAAAGTCAGGCAGGAAATATCCTGCCTGACTCTGCAACGAATCATCAGCTTTTTGCTTGCCCAGCCATTCGATTGAGTGTGCCGTCCCGGTATACCCCATGATGCAGTAGCGCCATAAAAATGTGCCCCAGAACTAACACCGTGAGGATATATGCCAATGGGCTGTGCGATGCTTGAGAAATCTCACTAAAGGGCGTGTCGATCCCCTTGGATACCAAACGGTCAAAAAGACGAATGCCGTAGCCTTGCAAAATACCGCTTAACGGTGTGGCCATCAGTAAAAGATAAATAGATACATGGCCTATTAATACCACTTTTCCTTGATGGGGCGGGCGATTACTTAACTGCACTAAAAGCCAGAAAACGCGCAGTATCAAAAGCCCTAAAATGCCCAAGCCAATAGTGGGGTGCCAAGGCTGAAATACTTGGCTAAACGCATTGCCAGGTTGCCAGTTGTTCATATAAGCGCTGACAAGCTGAAGCGTCACCAGCAGCGCCGTGACCCAATGTAATAAGCGGCTAACCGCGCCATAACACTCGCGTGAATCTTTCATCGCCATAAGCTGCCGTCCTTTTATATATCATTAATAATATCAGTAGAATTTGGCGTCTTTTATATTCCATGAAGCTGAATTAAAGCTTAAAAGCCTGGATTCAAGCAACAAGCGCAGCACCTGCGGTATCCAGGGCGCCTGAATATTCCCCCAGGAACACCTGTGCCGGTGTGCGATAGCCGAGACGCTTTCGGGGTCGGTCATTCAGCTTCTCGACCACCTTGCGCAGCTTGGCATCGGTGACCGAGTTATTGTCAATTTCTGTGTATGGCCGGTCAGGCGGCAGCCCTGTCTGACTGATCGGCCAAGGGTTCGCCGTCCTTGAACTGGACGTTGTTCACGACCAGCTCCAGCTTGTTGAACCCCTTGATCCGCTTCCAGCGCTTCTGGGCGCTCTGAAGCAGCTTGAAGACCATCGCCAGGGTCGTCGCTCTGGAGCCGCAGTTCCGGCTGCGCCTGCTCCGCAGGCGGACCGTGGCGAAGGTCGATTCGATCGGGTTGGTGGTGCGGATATGCACCCAGTGCTCTGCCGGGTAGTCATAGAACGCCAGCAGTTCCTCCCGATCCTTGGCCAGGCACTCCATGGCTCTGGGGTACTTGGCCTCGAAGCGTTTTACCGTGCGATCGAAGGCCTTATGTGCCTCGTCGCGGGTCTCGGCCATCCAGATCTCGTGGAGGTCGGCCTTGACCTTGGGCTGCACGGATTTCGGTAGCTTGTTCAGTACGTTGGCGGTCTTGTGGACCCAGCAACGCTGGTGGTTGGTCTCCGGATAGACCTTGCTCAACGCCGCCCAGAAGCCCATGGCGCCGTCACCGATCGCGAGCTTGGGGGCAGTGGTCAGCCCGCGCTCGCGTAGCCCCGTGAGCAGCTCTTTCCAGCTGGCTTCCGACTCGCGTCGCCCATCCTCGACGGCGACCAACTCCTTACGGCCCTGCTCGGTGACACCGATGATCACCAGCAGGCACAGGCGGTCATCCATTCGAACGTTGCTGTAGACGCCGTCTGCCCACCAGTAGACGTAGCGCTGCTCTGATAAGCCCCGCTTCTGCCACTCGGCGTGCTCAGCCTCCCACTGCTTCTTGAGCCGCGACACAGTGTTGGCCGAAAGCCCCTTGGCCTGGTCGCCCAGCAGGGCTGCCAGGGCCTCCTGGTAGTCACCGGTGGAGACCCCCTTCAGGTAGAGCCAGGGGATCAGCTCTGCGATGCTCCGGGCCCGCTTCAGGTAGGGCGGCAGCAGCGCGCTGCTGAAGGTAACCCCATCACCGCTGCGATCGCGGGTCCGGGGCACCTTGACCTCGACGTCGCCGATACCGGTCTGCACCGTGCGCTCCGGCAAGTAGCCGTTGCGGACGACGGCACGGCGACCGTCTTCCAGCGTCTTCTCGGCGTACTGCTCAAGGAACGTGCTCAACTCGGCCTCCACGGCTTTGGCAATCAGATCTCGGGCACCTTGGCGAAGCAATTCATGCAGCGGGTCGGTAGCACCAGTGTCTGGTTGCGTCACGGCTTGGAGGGTAGAATCGGTCATGGCGTATCCATCCTATGCTGGTTGTGATCTGGCGTGATCAATCAGCAGGATACGCCACCCTTCCTTCTGCCCTCCATACACAAGACTTGAGCTTAACTCCACCTTACCTGAACGTCGGCTAACAACGTTCAGGCGGTAGCGGCAGTATCTCATTATTAATGAGTAGTCTATCTGCCTTCTAACTATTACCCTGACAGTTTCAAGGAGCCTACCCATGAGCCACAAGGTCTCTGACGCTGTCGCCCAGCCGTCTCGGGCAACTGAAATGCGGACAGTCATCTCTCGATCCGCCAATGATCAGGCACGAGGACGCAAGTATCTGACACGCGATGAAGTGCTAAAGCTGGCAAGGGAAGCGAGAAAAAACCGCTATGGGGCACGTGACTCATTGATGATCCTAATGGCGTATCAGCACGGGCTACGTATCTCTGAGCTCGTGAGTATCAGATGGCAACAGGTAGATCTCGATGGAAATCACCAGCTCAACATACAGCGAGTAAAGGGGTCGATCAGTGGAACGCATCCGCTCCAGGGCGAGACAGTACGAGCCTTGAAGCGCTACCAACGTGAGATCACGCGATCACACGGTTACGTCTTCACGAATGAACGTGGCGGACCGGTCAGCATCGATGGCTTTCGCAAGATGTTCCATCGCTTGAGCGAGTCCGTCATGGGAATCAAATGGAATCCTCACGCGCTGCGTCATGCCTGTGGGGTTCATCTGATCAATCAAGGTGCTGACCTTCGTACCGTGCAGCAGTACATGGGGCACGCCAACATTCAGAATACTGTCGCGTATACGACGCTGACCGGCCGACTGTTCGAGAAGCTGACCTTCTGACCCCACCTCCCAAGACACGTAATCATGGATCTCAGGCCTGAGTAGCTAAGAAAGGTGAGGTAGCGTCGCAAAAATGCTATTCCCTTAACTGGGCCTAACGAGTCGGTCGCTTACGTGCTAACACCCTTAAGTTGTTGGGTACGCTCCTTTACCTCGCACAGGAGCTCGTGCGTACCTCTTTCGCACCTGGATCAGCTTGGCTTGTCACTTTACTTCCGAGCTTTGAGAGCAGCTATCTCAGCAGCGAATAGATGCGATGAACTCCTCTCAGCGTTTGCCTGATCGAGTTTCTCGGGAGCAGGTAACTTTCTCAGCTCTCTTAGCTCCTCGCGCATCCCTGCGAGCTCATCAGCCTGACGTTTAGTTAGCTCAACGAGCTCAGATAACAGCTGTGTCATCTCTGCTACAGATGCTTGTTGCGTGAGGCTAGGAGCATCCGTTGCGTCATGTTGCGTCTCAACAGGTGAGTTGACTGGTTCCCCCCAAACGCGCAGCAATTCAGAAAACGCAATCACACGCGTACCATCGCCACGCACTGTTGATGACACGCGGCCTGCTTTCATGGCTCTGTGTACTGTAGAGCGTGCTTTTCCGTACAATTTTGCAGCTTGAGCCACCGTCAATTGTTGCTGTTGCACAGTAGAGCGTCCTGTTGCGTTGCGACTGTTGCGTCAGTGTACCTTCTGATGCCACCTGCAAGAGTGGTTTCGATCAGCCAAGACAGCTACGCGAAATTCTAGCGGGCTGCTGCCGGGCAAGAATCTTTCTGCTAGTCTTCTAATGTGCTCGCTTCGGCGACATGACAGGAGAGCCGGCTCCTCTATCAAATCGGACATAAGCCAGCAGCCATTCTGGGGACGGCACTCAGAGTCGCGAACGATGCGACCGAGCTGAATAAAAGCGAGTGGCTTTACTGGGGTACGCGCCCAGGGCCGCAGGTGATGCGGCTGTGCTGCTGTGAAGGCGCTGTTCACCTCAATGTGATCAGCGCGGCGACTGTTGGTCTCTGTCTTCTCGTGATGAAAAGACACAGCCGGGCTTGGTCTGAAAATTTTCAGGCTCAAGTGCGGGATAGTTGCGTCTAAATTTTGAGTATTGGCTTCTCAATGCCTGATTTAGCGCACCTTACGCTACCGGTCGCTTCAAAACCCTCCTAAAAAATGTCTCCGGCCCCGCTGTTGCACGCCCGTGTGCTCAGTGCTAGCGCGTTGCGTCTCTACTTTTCATCGCCACAGTCATCGGCGTAGAGCAGCAACTCCTGGCACTGCCTCGCCTGCATGCGGCAACGAATCCGGCTGACCAATAATCGAACGCATCGCCTCTGCCAATAGGCAAGGAACTCGCGCCTGCGAGCCTCCGAGGTATCTCTCCATGCGTTCTCGCAATAGCAGGTAGCGGCGCGTCCGTCTCTGTGCCCCGCACAGAGACGGACGCCGTCAGGCGCCCGCGAACCCGCGGGGGCTCAATGCCCCCGCGGGTTCGAGCGTCACCAAACCCTGCACCAAAACTCATTGCTGACACCTGCACATCGCGTTGTCCGGCGTTCGCGCCACCTACCTGGCTGGCTGGTAGGCATGACCTTGCCCTGTGTCGCCAGCAATGAGCGCGCCTTGACCGTAGGAGCTGCCACCTCCCACCACGATCCCCTGCCCACTCACTGAGTGTCGCGATCGGATGCGCACATAAAATTTCCGGACGATTCCGGCGGCCATGTCACGAGACGACACGCTTCCCAGGTCTGACCGCGCCCAAAAGCGGTTTAACACTTACCGAACGTCTTGGCAGGACACCGGGAAGCGACTTCGACACTCCCTATCACCACGACGCAGGAGGCTTCGTGATGGGTAAATACGCATCGAAACGTAACTACGGCTATGGAAAGCAAATGGCCTACGCCGGGCATCAGGCCCTGGTGAGCCTCTATGGCCGAGGCCACTACTCGACAGTGGCCACGCATTCGGACCGCTGGGGCCAGTTTGCCCAGTGGGCCAAGGACAATGGCGTGAAGGATCTCGCCACGACACCCAACCAGGCACTGCTGGAACGCTATGCCGAACACCTTCAGACACAGGTGATGTCGGGAGATATCGCCGTCTCGACGGCCCAGAATCTCCTGAGCAGCGCCAATACGACCTTTCTGGCCCTGCGCGGCGATCACAGAGTGCGGGTGTCCCCGTCGCAGTACGCCGGGAAGCGCAGCAATGTGCGACAGACAGCCCCGACAGCGTTGGACACCGATAAAGTCACCCAGACTTGCCGAGCCCTGGAGGCAGCAGGCTTACCCCGCGCGTCTGCCGTCCTGCAGCTGGCTGCCGCGTTCGGGGTTCGCCGTGAAGAAGCGATCAAGGCGGACCTGGAGCGATGGCATCGTGAGGCGTCCAGAAAGGGCGCTGTAGACGTGCAAGAGGGCACCAAGGGCGGAAGGTCGGCACAGCGCTTAATCGCCGTCAGCGAGCCTCAGCGGGCCGCTCTGGCCTATGCACGTTCAGTGCGTCCCGAAGGAAGCCGAAATCTATTGGCACTTGAGGAGCGCTATGCGGATCTGGCGACAGCTCGGCAAGGTGAACTCAATCGTGCCCGTCCCATCCTGAAGGCACATGGCCTCAGTGGCTTCCACGACGCCCGGGCCGCCTACGCCTGTGCCCGCTATGCCGTGATTACGGGCCACCCTGCGCCTGCCGTCAGCGGCTCACTCTCACCCGACAAGTCCCAGGATCAGTTGGCACGTCGACTGATCAGCCAGGAGCTTGGACATAACCGCCTCGATGTCACCGTGGCGTACCTAGGAGGTCGCAAATGATGTTCTACGCAAACGGCACCCCGATTCAGGTCGATGAAAACATGCTGGAAAACCTGCTGAAGTGCGATCCGCGAAAGGAAAGGACGGTTCGAGCCCACGGTCGCCGGATGATACGAATCCAGAAGTTGATTCATGAGCGTTTCGGCGTGAAGCGTTACCGCCAGTGGAAAGCCAAGCACGTACGCTGGGTGATGAAAGATGGTTTGGGGGATATCTCCCCTGCGACGGCCTATGACTATTGGCGCACCTGCCGATGGATCCTGGAAGTGACAGGAGTTTACGAGGATTGGGAACCTCACCTGCGTGGCCCTTGGCTCAATCCGAAGGGAGAACTACGTCCCGCAGGGCGCGGAGGTCGGCCCCCCAAGCGACCATGAACACCTAACCACTGAATAACCCGGCGCGTAGCGCCTGTGTTCCTGCGTTGGGTTGGGTTGGCGACCACTGTGGCTGGATTTCTTTAGCGACCAGCCTTTTCGCAGGATGCCCAGGGGCGTAGCCCCTCGATGGCATCCTTTCTGCGCCTGTGGCGCAGGCAATTTTAGGCGGCCGAAGGCCGGGCGGAGCGAAGCGGAGGGTAGGCGAGCGCATTGCGCTCTTTTCTGTTCCTTTTCCCTTTTATTCCTTTTAGATAATCATATATGACTGATTTATAAAGGTTTTTCGTACTTGAAAGGGGACGGATTCAGGGTCTAGAGGGGACGGATTCAGGGTCTAGAGGGGACGGATTCAGGGTTGAAAAGGGGACGGATTCAGGGTAAAAGGGGTCAATGATATATTGTCCCTTTTTAGAGGGCTCAGACTTGGTGCTGCTCAATGGATCAACTACAAATTTACAAAAGTAACGCTTTGATCGAAGCATCCTATCGCCTTACACCAGCGGAACAACGAATTATGTTGTGCTGTATTTCAAAGGTGCGTAGGGATCAGGTACTAACCGATGACGTTATGTATAAAGTCAGCGTTGCTGACTACTCTAAACTAGCAGGAACGGATTCAAATTCCGTTTATAAAGAAATAGCTGACGCGGCTCTTCGCCTAAAGAGACGCGAGGTATGGCTACACGAACGACCTAACGGCAGCGGAAAGCATCATAGAACACTAGTAACTGGTTGGGTGCAGTCTATTGCTTACATAAAGTCAGAAGGATATGTCGAACTTCGTTTTACTAAAGACATGCTCCCATATTTAACACAACTTACTGAACAATTTACACGCTACTCTTTAAAAGATGTAGCAAGAATGACGAGCTCTCACGGAATTCGTCTGTACGAGCTTCTTTGTCAATGGAATAGTGTAGGGCGTCGAGAGGTATCTATAGAGTGGATGCGAGAGTTATTCCAGTTAGAGGGTAAATATCCTGTCCTAAAAGATTTTAAACGCCGAGTAATCGAGGTAGCAGTAGCACAAGTAAATGAGCATAGTCCTTTATGGGTTAGCTGGGAACAAAGAAAAACGGGGCGACGTGTTACTCATCTAATTTTCATTTTTGGTGACAAAAATAATCAAGAGAAAAAGAATACTGTTAAAAGGGAATTCCTTAGCACAGGTTCTATCTATGGAATACCTAATAAAATTATTGAGAAAAAAGCCTATCCTGGGGAATCTTATGAAGATACGGCTTTGCGATTGTTAGAAGAATCAAAGGGGTAAGTCGTGTGTACAATGATATACCGTGGAGATTCCTGCCTAAAAGTGACTCACGATAAGGCGCGTTATCTTGAGTTTTGGCCTTTTTAGGCACAAAAAATAGGCTCTTTATCGTCGGTCATATTGATCTGTTCCTCCGCCAGGGGATGTACCCAGGCATGAATGCATCGTTACTCCAATCACGGTAATGATCAGAAAAAATGCTAGCTCTTTCCATCCACCTTTATGCATTTATAACTCAATTTAATTAATTTTTTGGCGGATCACTTCCATCTCTTTCATGCAGCTTTCCTGAATCGAGTTAGCAAAACGCTCTACGGTTAGTCTGCGCATTCCTGCATCTTCAGGGTATTGGTTAAACTGGTAAGCGAGCTCTACTATTCGGTGAAATGCTTCGTTGTGACCAACCTGTTCCTGCATATCTTCCTTGGGAACACCGTTTTGCCGCAGCTGCATAATACCTTCGGCTCGATTATGTATGTTTTCGCAGATTTCTTCGTCGCTTATATCGGATCTTAGTATTTTTTCACCCGCTTCTTCCACGGTCTCTGCGTTCGCTATAAGGGGAATGAAAGAAATAAAAATTACAAATAATATAGGGCTAAAATTCAATTTAATTCCCTCCTGTTAAGGTTGGCAGGGTGATCTTTAGGTTGTTTCAAGAAATCCCTTTCACAGATGAGTTAGGGACTTGAGCAAAACCTCTAGCGGTATTTTGATCTGTGAATATGCTCGTCTTTATAAACTTGCAATCTTCAACAGTGCAATTTTTTAGCACAACTATCCCTGTTAACATAGCGTCTTCAGGAAGGGCAATAATATCTCCGCACTCAAGAAATCCGGTATTCACATAATTCCCACCTATTATAGCTATTGCGGCCGGACCTACAAATGAACATCTCCTGAAGTGCTTGTTTTCATGAAGTTGGATGACTGGAAGTCTTAGGTCTTCGACTGGTATTATAGTATCTCTAAAATTATCCGAGAGAGGGTTTATGGAGTCCCTTGGGGAAGATAATATCCTGTTTAGATCTGCTTCTGACTGTTTTAGCGAGGAAAGCTTTATCAGGTAAATAAAAAAAGAAACGATCAGTGACGTGGCAAGACCTACCGATATCCAATATATAGGGCCTAGCTGACCTATAAGTGAATTAGCCTTGGCCACAAGGGCTGTGCTAATACCGCTACCGCCGATAACCAAGAAAGAAAGTATTCGCCAAGCCCATTCAGCTGCTGAGAGGCCTGTCTCAAATAAAGATAATGATTTAAATAATCCTTTCTCTTTCATATTTACTCCCTTAAATATGTGTCTCTTAACATTAAGATATTGCCTGGATGCCTTTCTTCTCAATCACCGTGAGCAGCCGAAGCGCTGGCCCACCGGGGCGCTTCACGCCGCGCTCCCAATCAGACACCAGGTTCTTGCTGACATTAAGGTAACGGGCGAATACGGGCTGGGACAGGTGTTCCCGCTCGCGGAGTGCCCGGATGTCTTCTGCTGTGATCGTCTCGACAGTGGTCAGGCAGGTCTCATCGAAGTCGCGCATGGTCTGTTTATCGACGGCGCCGACCTCGTGTAACGCCTCCATGGTTTCATGGATTGCGGCCATCGCGACGCTGCGGTATTGCTTAGCCATCGTCTTCCACCTCCGAAAATTGGCCTCTCCGAATCATCTCGGCCAAGTGCTCCTCGGACAGGTCGAGGATGTGCTGGGCGGCCTGCTTGAATGCGGCCTTCTCGTCGTCGCCGATATTGCCCTACTGGCTCTTGGCGAAGCCGTATACGAAGAAGGCGCAGTGTGCCTGGCGGTAGAGGATGATCGTGCGATAGCCGTCCGACTTTCCCTAGCCGGGGCGAGCGACTCGCTGCTTGATGACACCGCCGCCGAGGTCGGCATCGATCAGGCCTTGCTCGGCCCGCTGGATGGCATCACGTAGGGCGGTATCCTCGAGCTTCTGCTTCTTGGCGAAGCGCTCGAACCAAGCGTTCTTGAAGATCCTCATCAATCGTATTCCTGTCACTCAAAGTGTAACACTTAGTGTGACACCTTGCGATGACAGGCTGCAATCTTGGCGGGAGGGTGACACTGTCTGTCTTTTAACTAGAATCCAGATAGCCAGTCGTAACTGAGCTGGAGGCTATCCGGCAGCTAGACTTCTCGCACTCTGAAGGAGAAAGCATTCTGCTGGGTACTCCAGCCGCACAGGAGGTATCGACAAGCGGCCGGATGGGGGTAGACCTCGATGGACGCTTCCAAGCGATCGAAGGTCGCTTCTACCTCGCCTTCGGTTTTCACCTGGAAGACCATCAGCTTATGGTCGGCTTGGGCTTGAAGGAGCTTGTTGAAGTCATAGCGGATGCCTCCGAGACTGCTGTCCGACACTTCGATCTCCACCGCTAGTGGCACGCCGATCAGGTTCCGGTTGGCATCTAGCCGCCGCCAGAGCAAGTCGTAGAGCCATTCACCACGGCGACCAGATGGTAATACCTGAAAGCCAAGACGCTGCCCTCCGGCAGCAAGTGCCGACTTGATGTCGCGGTTCTTGTGGGGGCTCGGCCAGATCTCCTGTTTCCATCGTGACCTATCACCATCGTACTTCTCGGCGGATTGGGTCTTCTTTCGTTCGATAGCTGCATGCTGGACGAGTCCCAGCTGTTCGATCAGCCACGGAATCAGATTCCAGTCACTCCGGCGCGCATCAGCAGCATCGCGAGCAGCGCCTTCAGGCAACCACTCTAGTTCTACCTTGCTGTGACCCAGCAGGAGAATGCCGTCATGTGCAAACTCGACGCCCTGATCCGATCTTTCGACCATCATGTCATCCAGTAGACCAATCAATGCGTCACGCAGGCCACTGCTCTTGAGCTCGGCGTAGTCAGCTTCTGCGAAAAATGGGGTGACGACATCCAGGCACGCCTCATTATCTATAGCACCGAAAACTAGCTCACCGCGTAGCATACGATGCTGGTCATACTGCGACACCAGCATTTCCAGTTGGCGCCGTTCATCCTCAGTCGCTTTCATTTTCTACTTCCTTGTCGAGTGTTATCTCATCCACACCTTACCGAGTTATTGTCAATTTCTGTGTATGGCCGGTCAGGCGGCAGCCCTGTCTGACTGATCGGCCAAGGGTTCGCCGTCCTTGAACTGGACGTTGTTCACGACCAGCTCCAGCTTGTTGAACCCCTTGATCCGCTTCCAGCGCTTCTGGGCGCTCTGAAGCAGCTTGAAGACCATCGCCAGGGTCGTCGCTCTGGAGCCGCAGTTCCGGCTGCGCCTGCTCCGCAGGCGGACCGTGGCGAAGGTCGATTCGATCGGGTTGGTGGTGCGGATATGCACCCAGTGCTCTGCCGGGTAGTCATAGAACGCCAGCAGTTCCTCCCGATCCTTGGCCAGGCACTCCATGGCTCTGGGGTACTTGGCCTCGAAGCGTTTTACCGTGCGATCGAAGGCCTTATGTGCCTCGTCGCGGGTCTCGGCCATCCAGATCTCGTGGAGGTCGGCCTTGACCTTGGGCTGCACGGATTTCGGTAGCTTGTTCAGTACGTTGGCGGTCTTGTGGACCCAGCAACGCTGGTGGTTGGTCTCCGGATAGACCTTGCTCAACGCCGCCCAGAAGCCCATGGCGCCGTCACCGATCGCGAGCTTGGGGGCAGTGGTCAGCCCGCGCTCGCGTAGCCCCGTGAGCAGCTCTTTCCAGCTGGCTTCCGACTCGCGTCGCCCATCCTCGACGGCGACCAACTCCTTACGGCCCTGCTCGGTGACACCGATGATCACCAGCAGGCACAGGCGGTCATCCATTCGAACGTTGCTGTAGACGCCGTCTGCCCACCAGTAGACGTAGCGCTGCTCTGATAAGCCCCGCTTCTGCCACTCGGCGTGCTCAGCCTCCCACTGCTTCTTGAGCCGCGACACAGTGTTGGCCGAAAGCCCCTTGGCCTGGTCGCCCAGCAGGGCTGCCAGGGCCTCCTGGTAGTCACCGGTGGAGACCCCCTTCAGGTAGAGCCAGGGGATCAGCTCTGCGATGCTCCGGGCCCGCTTCAGGTAGGGCGGCAGCAGCGCGCTGCTGAAGGTAACCCCATCACCGCTGCGATCGCGGGTCCGGGGCACCTTGACCTCGACGTCGCCGATACCGGTCTGCACCGTGCGCTCCGGCAAGTAGCCGTTGCGGACGACGGCACGGCGACCGTCTTCCAGCGTCTTCTCGGCGTACTGCTCAAGGAACGTGCTCAACTCGGCCTCCACGGCTTTGGCAATCAGATCTCGGGCACCTTGGCGAAGCAATTCATGCAGCGGGTCGGTAGCACCAGTGTCTGGTTGCGTCACGGCTTGGAGGGTAGAATCGGTCATGGCGTATCCATCCTATGCTGGTTGTGATCTGGCGTGATCAATCAGCAGGATACGCCACCCTTCCTTCTGCCCTCCATACACAAGACTTGAGCTTAACTCACGCAGGCGACAGCGCCTACCTTTTTGACGCTGCGTGTTGAAGGCATGGACTGCGGCGGTTGTGAGCGCAAGGTCGTGTCGGCGCTAGAGCGGCTGGACGGCATTGAGGAAGTCACGGCAAGCTCGGTCACGGGATCGGTGAAGATTCATCACCACGATCACGGGGCCCCCTCGCGAAAGACCATTGAGGGCATCCTGAACGAACTAGGCTATCAAGTGGCTTCCCATGATGGCCAAACACACGCATCTGGCTCTGCATCCCCTTGGTGGCAAACCGCTAAAGGGCGCTTGGTCATTATCACAGGAAATCTGCTGATCGTGGCCTTCGCGCTTCGTTTAGCATGGCCTGCGCTGGGCAATGTGCCTTTCATTCTGGCTACGCTGGTCGGCTTAATGCCCATTGCGCAGAGTGCCTGGGGTGCCCTCAAGATGCGCAACCCCTTTACCATCGAGATGCTGATGTGCATCGCTGCGCTTGGCGCATTGGCCATCAATGCTGCCGCTGAAGCTGCGATGGTCGTGTTCTTGTTCGCCGTAGGTGAGCTACTCGAAGGGGTAGCTGCTTCTCGGGCGCGCCGCAGTATCTCAGCCTTGGCAAATTTAACACCCTCAACGGCGAGGCTGATGG
>Ga0207878_100476_pt1 | contig 12654 bp, 7 predicted proteins | sample LinPmetageLP41_FD_184053 | JGI IMG/M metagenome (GOLD analysis project Ga0207878, IMG submission 184053) | Marine viral communities from the Pacific Ocean - LP-41 (SPAdes) | ecosystem: Environmental > Aquatic > Marine > Oceanic | place: Pacific Ocean | collected 2010-08-27 | reverse complement strand
CACTTAAATCAAATATAAAAGGCGAAAAGATCGTTGGAGAGAGTGAGGAAATTCTGGAAGTATTTTCTAAAATTAAGAAAGTCGCTCCTACAGATGCTAATATCCTGGTCCTGGGAGAGAACGGAACAGGTAAGGATTTAGTTGCCAAAGCAATCCACGAAAATTCCAACAGGAAGCAAAAGCCTTTCGTAAAAGTTGATGTGGGTGCTTTAACTTCTTCCTTGTTTGAAAGTGAATTATTCGGATATAAAAAAGGTGCATTTACCGATGCCCGTGAAGATCGGAAAGGACGGTTTGAAGCAGCGAATGGCGGGACGCTGTTTTTAGATGAAATAGGTAATATTAGTCTTCGCCAGCAGGCACGCTTACTTACGGTGCTTCAAAACAGGCATATTACGCCCCTGGGTTCTAACGAAATTGTACCTGTAGATATTCGGCTAATTTGTGCGACCAATCTGGATATTTCTGAGCTTTCAGATGAAAATAAATTCAGAAAAGATCTTATTTACCGCATCAATACGGTAGATCTTATGATTCCTCCGCTTCGGGATAGAGGAACCGATGTGACTTTATTAACCAGGCATTTTCTGGATAAGTATTCCGAAAAATACACTAAAGGACCTTTTAAATTAGATCAGAATTTTCTGAAGAAGTTAAAGAATCATCCGTTTCCCGGAAATGTACGGGAATTGCAATTTGTGATTGAAAAAGCTGTAATCATGGCCGATTCAAATTTGCTAAAAGACAGTGATCTTTCTTTTTCGGCAATTGAAAGCAAGCTTCAAAATGAAGAAATTAATGATTTGCGGCTGGAAACGGTTGAAAAGAATACCATTCTGAAGGTGATTGATAAGAATAAGGGAAATATTTCCAAATCGGCAAGAGAACTCGGGATTACAAGAGCCGCACTTTACCGAAGATTAGATAAGTATGACCTTTAAAAGATATCATACCGGTATTCTTCTTCGGATTTTGATCCTCGTAGTGTTGCTTGGAGCTGCCGTATTTTGTTTTTTAAAAACCTGGTATCTCGCCGGAAGTTCCAGTTTTCTCTTAGTTATTTTAACCGTTTACGAATTTTTCAGATTTTTAAGTAAGCGTTTTGAAGTGATCGATGATTTTTTTGAATCGGTTAAATACAGGGATTTTTCAAGGCACTATTTAGCGGAAAACAAATCCAGAGATATTCGGCGATTTTATGTGGGCTTCAATACAGTGAATGAAGTGGTTCGGGAGATAAATTCTGAAAAGGAAACGCAATATCTCTACCTTCAAAAAATCCTGGAACTGGTAGATATTGGAATCCTGGCTTATGAAACTGAGAGTGGACAAGTATTATGGTCTAACGAATCGTTTCAGAATACACTTGATTTCCCGTCTTTTAAGAATATTCAGTTTGTCGCTAGCCGAAATCCGCAGGTGTTTGAGCTGATTTTTAATAAATTTTATCCGAAACCAACTTCCGCAGAATTAAAGGTTCAGAAGGAAACGATCAAAGTTTTACTTTCCAACAGTATTTTCCAGATTGGGGAAAAGACTTTCAAACTGGTGGTGCTTCATAATATTGAAGATACGCTGAATAAAACGGAGTCTGAAGCATGGAAAAAGCTGCTGAGTGTGATGACGCATGAAATTATGAATTCTATAGCACCAATTTCTTCACTTGCCAATACGCTAAAACTTCAAGTTGAAATGCATAAAGAAAATCCAGCCGCGAATCTCTTGGATGTTGAAGATCTTGACGCAGGCCTGTCCAGTATTGAAAAACGGAGTGAAGGTTTGCTGAAATTTGCCAAAACTTATCGTAGTCTTAATAAAGTAACCAGTCTAAATCTCGAAAAAGTGGTTGTTAGGGAATTATTTGATGATTTAAGACATCTCATGAAACCACAGTTGGATGATAAAAAGATTTCACTGGATTTTCAACTTTCTAATGATGCTTTGGAGATCGAGATAGATTCTTACCTGGTGGAGCAAGTGCTTATCAACCTTATTTTGAATGCTATTGAAGCAAGTAGCGAACAAGAGAGTCCAGAAGTTCAGGTTTCGGCAGGAAAAAAGATTGATGGGCGACATTTCATTCGGGTTTCCGATAATGGCAGCGGTATTTCAGAAGAAATAATGGAGGAAATTTTTGTGCCATTCTTTACTACGAAAAAGGAGGGAAGCGGTATTGGTCTAAGCCTATCCAAGCAAATTATGACCTTGCATGGAGGAAAAATTCAGATTGAAAGTAAAACCGATACAGGAACAAATGTATTATTGGTGTTTCCTTAAGTTCATGAATTATTTTAATAAGTATCTAGAAAATTCCAAGCATAAAAAAAGCCGACTTCTCAGCCGGCTTTATCCAAATTCTGTTCCTATTGATTATTTCGCGGTATAACCAAATCTCTGTCCGGCAACCGATACTCCAACCATAGCTCCTGCTTTTGGCATTGTAGCAACCGCAATTCCATCCTGAAATTTAATAGTCTTAGATTTACCTTTTTCAATGATTACAGCGGTAGCATTTCCGGAAAGCTCATACTCTCCATCTTTAAAATTGTCTAATGCTTCCTGAGTTTTAAAAAACAGAACTTCTCTATAAGCTTCTCCACCTATCTGAAGTCCTACATCAACTTGTTTTAAGTTTGAGTATCCTACGACAGCGCCATTCTGGTACACTACACCATTACCGGATGCTCCACCAATAATATAGGCACCTTTTCCAACATTAGGGAAAATGGCATAACCGGCAGAGGTGTTAAACAGCTCCTCTACATTATCGTCTACCTGGATCATGGCAGCTTTCGCATCTCGGGAATCCTGCATCAATGCATTTACATCTCCGCTTCCGCTTTTTCCGGGTCCGCAACTTGTAATGGTGATCAATAACATTAGCAAACCAGCTTTGCTTAAATAATTGTTCAAAATTTTCATAATAATTCTATTTTTTTGGTTATTCGAATTTATGATTTTGAGGTTGCCTAATCTGTTAATTAGAAGTTATTTAGTATTACTTTAATTGCTTTTATAAAATTATGTTAAGCATTAGAAAATAATACATATATCCGTTTTTTCCCCAATAGTTATTTGGTCACCCTTAATATATTTCAGCGTCTCCATTTTTTGTGTTGACCTTTAAATTATATAAGATAAGAGATTAAACCTATGTTCAATTTATTGGGGGCCAACTAAAAAGCCACTCAATTTGAGTGGCTTTCTTGTAGAGAAAACTATAAAAAATCTTTAAGAGATATTAATCTGTCAGTAGATTTTTAAACTCATCTGAATTGAACATGGCATTGGCATCGTGCCCAACGCCTTCAACTTCTATTTTTTGCTGGTTATTATCCGGGTAAAAAGTTTCGAAATAATTGAATATATTCCTACCTCTCTCCAGCCTGTTAGAGCCTAAAAGAACAGCGGCACAATCTGTAGTGTTCAATGTCCCCTCGGTTTGGGTATCATCGGTTCCCAAAAGATAAATGGTATTACGGGAAATTTGCTGTTGAAGCAGCTCTTCCTCCGTTATTCCATCTACATAGGTTGGAGCAGTTTCGTATCCGTAAGGCCAGAAATCATAACCTGTACAATCGGTAGGAGTATAGAATTCACTGGTGTTTTCATTATAGCGTCTTCCGTCAGGATAATAAAAGTATTGATTATTAGCGACTACATATTGAAAATTATATTCGGGATAAGCTGATTCTGAAGTATTGGTAATGGCATAATGCTGAACGAGGGCTGCACCCGAACTATGACCGGCAAATTTTATTTCCTTAAGATTTGGAAATTTTTCTGAATTGGTTAAATAATCAACGATTCTATCAAGAACTTTAAATGAACTGATACCAGCTTCGCTATTTGCGGAAGCAGCGCCAGCTCTCCAATTGGTGTCCCAGAATAATTCACCATCAGAAGCTGCGGCTTCATCTTTGAAATATGGAGAAATAACAAGTGTGTTTTGCAGCATTCCGACATCTCCTACCGCATTGGTCATATATCTAAAATATTCATCAGCATCTCTGTTTTGTCCATGGACTGAAAATACTACTTTCTCTATGTCTTCCCATACAAAGTCTGCATCAGAAACAATATCAAATGAGCTGTAGAATTCAAAAGAAAAACCTTCTGAAATTTCTATTTGCTGCATACATGCTGAAGATACCCCTGTACAGGGTGTTTTTGTCTCTTCAACCTCACTGGTAGTGGTAAAACTTCTCGAAAAACCAGAATTGAGTGATTCTCCATTATTTCCTAATGCCCCCTCATCAATAGAAATTGTATAACTGGAACCTGGATTTAAACCAGAATAGGAGATTACCGCTTTAGATCCCGCATTTCCTAAAGTAAGCGTGTAATTAGCTTCTCCCTGAGCATCAGAAAATGTTAGGGCTTCATTAAAAGCTTCTGTATTTAAAATATGGGAAAATGCTATCTCAATAGTTCCATTTAAAGGAATATTAGATAAATCTTCGCCAAGACCACTTCCATTAATGGATGCCGAATAAACATTTAATTTATCTATAGCGTCGTCATTGCTGTTACAACTAATAAAAAGCACGGTAGCTATTAGTGTGGTGAGGATCCGGATGGTATAATTCATTTTTTTCATAATATTCTTTTTAAAGAGGTTGTTTAAGAGTTCTTTTTCGTCAATCTAAACTTGTTTCAGATTCTCATTAAACTATCCTGGTTATTAAATCCTGAAATGAATTCAGGACGACGTTTTTTTAAACAACCTCATGGCTAATTCTATTCACAAATTGGATAAGGACATGCAGAATTTTGGGTAGACGTAGATCCATCGGCGCAATCTATTCCGCCTGCGGTCCAGCCACCGTTAATCTTATAACCCCACGATCCTGAATATTCCCAGGCTTCACCAGTTCCGTCCAAGTTGGCATCTCCATAAGTTTCAATAAGCACCTCATTATTAAATAATTCGATGGCATCATCCCCATTCTGGCTTACAGAACCATTAGATTCAATTACATATTCAAATTCATCGGTACATTCGCCAAAATAAGAGGCTAGGGTACCGGGTTCTCTTGCAAGCAGGATGTCTTCCCCTTCTTCAACCGACATCTGAGGGAATACAAATTCAACACCGTCAGTTCCGCCGCCATTATTGGCGATTCCTACACCATAAACACTAAGGTCTTCAATGTCTTTATTGGCTCTTAGGTGAATGGCTTTTCCGCCATTGGCTCCGCTACCATCCCAGGTAAGTGCCATCACACCTTTAAGTTCCAGTGCTTCCTTGCAAACTGGATAGGGGCAAGATGAGTTACTGTTCAACGTGCTTCCAACGCTGCAGTCAATTCCTCCGGTACTCCATTCTCTTCCAGTTTTATAAGCCCACGATCCTGAATATTCCCATACTTCACCCGTCCCGTCAACATCAGAATCTCCGTAAACTTCAATAATAGTTTCTCCGCTGAATAATTCGATGGCATCATCTCCATTCTGACTGATAGAACTGTTTGCTTCCAGGATTTGTTCAAATTCACTGCCGCAATCTTCAAAATAAGCTGTTAATATTTCCGGGCTACGTGCTACCAGAACATTATCACCTTCTGAAAGTGAGATTGCAGGGAAAGTATATTCAGGTCCATCGGTTCCGCTGCCATTATTTGCAACTCCAAGACTATAGATACTTAGATCTGCGATATCGGCATTGGCCACCACATGAACTGCTTTCCCATCGTTGGTATTAGAACCATCCCAGGTAAGTGCCAGTACACCTTTTAGTGAAAGTGGGGGTAATTCTTCCGTAATATTAATATCAACTTGTGCATTATCGGTATCGGTTGCATTCTCTATGGAAGCAATAGTGATGATCACAGATTCATTATCGTCATTTTCCTGATCTGGAACAGTTGTTAGTTCAAAAGTTGTAGAAAGTTCACCGGAAGGAATCACCAGCTCAGTCTTGCTAACTGAATAGTCTGTATCCAACATGGCTGTTCCTGAAAAATCAAGGACCACACTTACGTCTACGTCGGTATCTTTATCCAGTTCAGCAGTAATGGTCACAGTTTCTGCACTTTCCTTTACCTGATCTGCTTCAGCAGATAATTTTATAACCGGTGGCACATAAGCTGCGGTTTTGAAATTGATATTTACAGGCTCCATTAGAGCTTCTCCTTCAGTTCCATAGGCTCCTGCTGGCATACTTATGGTATAATCTGTAGCATACTCCAGCCGTGTGGTTGGAGTAATTGTCACTATTGAATTAGAATTCGAAAATTCAAGGCTATAATCGGCATTTCCGTCTTCAGCATTCACCTGAAGGGCAGAGCTTAAAGCATCAGTATTTAAACTATGCGAAAATATCAATGTTAAAGGAGATTCTACAGGGATATTTTCGGCACCATCCATGAAATCATCTTCGCCAATATTCTGTTTGAGAAGCCTAAGAACTCCGTCATCTGTAATAGTGGCGTCATCGTCATTAGAACAGGCCGCAAAAGCCATAAAAATGAAGATCAGGACACTGGAGCTTAAAAGCGTTCTGGTTTTAGATTTTATAATAGTTTCCATTACTTAATATTTTAGAGTTAATCTATTTATGGTTTTTTTAGTACAAATTCCTGACTGAATCCAAGCGGATCAAAATCCCAAATTAGGGGCAGCATTAAATACACCATCGCGGTGAGAAAAACGATGGAAATTATATTCATCCAGATTCCTGTTTTCACCATATCGGGGATTCTTAAATACCCCGAGCCGAAAACCACTGCATTTGGTGGTGTTGCGACCGGTAACATAAAAGCGCAGGAAGCGGCAACCGTTGTTGCGACTAAAAGCATATAGGGATTTAGGTCTAATTTTAATGCAATTGGGGCAAGAATTGGCAAAAGCATTGCCGTTGTTGCTAAATTTGAAGTGAGTTCGGTTATAAAATTCACACAGAATATTACAATTAAGATAAGTAGTAATAATGGTAGTGCTTCCAGCAAGGTCATTTGTGTGCCAAACCATTCGGCAAGACCTGTGACTTCAAATCCTGATGCCAACGCCATACCACCCCCGAACAGGAGAATAATTCCCCAGGGCATTTTTACAGCTTCTTTCCAGTGAATAATACGTTTGCCTTCTTTACCGGAGCTAAGCGTAAACAGCGTAATTCCCGCGATTATGGCAATAATAGTGTCGTCTATTCCCGGTAGAAATTTTTCCAGAATAAAAGATCTGGTGATCCAACATATCGCTGTAAGAATAAAAACGCTCATTACAATTTTCTCTTCCCTTTTCATTGGTCCCAGATCTGCAATTAAACGCTGAATTTCTTCTTTACCACCCGGAAATTCTTTTTGCTTGAATTTGAAGGCAACGTGGGTTAGATAAAACCATGAAACAATCAATAGTACTATAGAAATTGGTAAACCAAATTTCAACCATTGGAAAAAGGAAATATCTATATTATATATTTCCTGAATGTAACCTGCAAATACAAGGTTAGGAGGTGTTCCAATCAAGGTCGCAATTCCACCAATAGATGCGCTGTAGGCAATACTCAGCATCAGGGCTTTTCCGAAGATCTTATTTTCGTCCGCGATGGTACATGGATTATCCTTTAATTGAGAAACAATAGACATTCCTATTGGAAGCATCATTACTGAAGTAGCCGTATTTGATATCCACATCGATAAAAATGCAGTTGCCACCATAAAGCCAAGAATGATGTTTTTAACGTTGGTTCCAATTAACTTTATAATATGAAGTGCCATGCGCTTGTGCAGATTCCATTTCTCTATGGCTATAGCCAAAATAAATCCGCCCATATAAAGGAAGATATATTTATGCCCGTAAGAAGCTGTTGTTGTGGATAGATCCAGAGCTCCGGTTAGCGGGAAGAGAACAATGGGGAGTAAAGCGGTGACGGCAATAGGGACTGCCTCCGTTACCCACCATAATGCAATCCAGATAGTTGCGCATAGCACATCATAGGCTGGTTCTGGCATTCCTTCAGGACCGCCAATAATTTGCAGGACAATGAATAAAAGCGGTCCAAGGATTAAAAATATATTTTTATTGACCTTCATTAATGTGCTTTTTTAAATGATTCCATATCGAAATCTTCAACCAGTTGTCTCAAGAATGCTCCGGTTTCGGGAAGCACAAAATTTAAGTATAACTGGTTTCCTTCAGAATCTTTAGTAATTAATCGATTTGGAATATCTTTTACTGAATTGCCTGTTAGATATTTATAATAAATAAGGGCTATTAAATAAGATCCGTCAGAAGATGGGTGCTTATCGTCAAAATACATTTTAAGGTCTGGTCTTGCTTGTTGCGCTTTCATGAAAATAGCACCTACTGGAACTACTTTTACTCCGGTTTCCTCACCCAGTTTTAAATACGAGGAACCAATGGTTCCCTGCATTAATGGATTAGAATCGTAAGCCCAGGTCATAGAAAGTAAAGGTTCAGCTCCTTTTTCATTAACCAGATCTATAAGTTTCGTAGCGTAGGTTTTAAAACTTTCAGGAGCATCTATAGTACTCATACTATGATCTTGTAAAACCACGCGATCCCAGTTTCCATTTTCAAGGATTTTTCGGGTCTCTGTCCCTTTTTCCTCTTTCCAGTGTTGTTCAAGACTACTTCCGCCAACTGTAGACTGTGAAGTTTCCAGGTTTACACCTTGATCTTTTGCCATCGCCTCCACCATTTGAGGCATATTCCAGAAATAGGTAAAGCTATTTCCAACAAACAGAACTTTTTCTGAGTCTTCCTGGCTGAATAAAACTGCCGGGAGTAATAATACGAGAAATAGACTTCGTAATCGTCTGGTAATATTCTTATTCATGGATATATTAATTATAAGTTGATATCAGTAGGTTCGAAGAAATCTGGAATTGGACTCGGTACGTTTTCATTCCTGTCTATTTCGGTTTGCGGATATAAGAAACGCTGAGGTAACTGATTTCCTGAAGAAGGTGCTACCGGCACTCTTACATTTGTTTCATTTAGTGTTCTTCTAAGATCATTAAATGGTTGCATAAGACCGAAAAGTGTTACATATCTTTCTTCAAGAATCTCTCTTAACAATGCATCTTCAGGACTTAAACCATCTTGATTTTCAATTCCTCCCGAAGCAAAATCTGCTGAAGAATAGGCTTCATAATTAAGATTCGCAGGATCTATATTCATCAAATATCCTCCGGCATCCATAAAAGATCTGAAATCGTTCAGTTCTTCAAGTCCTGTTTGAAAACCTTGAGAGCGGAGTCCCGCTTCTGCAAGGATGAGTAAATTTTCCTGATAGGTTACCATTGAACCAGGGGCTTCCTGGGCTGCAAAACCATCTTCGGTATTTGGTTGAACTCCTACGCTGGTAGTATTGAATAAATAATTGAAACGGGCGGTTTCATCAGTTTTAGTGTTTCCACGGTAATTCGCCGGAATTGGATTTGCAGCTCCTGGTTGCATAAGGCTGGTCATAAATTCAGAAACCACCACATCTGCCTGTCTAACTTCCACGGCAAAGAACTGGTAGTTTAAATTTGAATTTTCAGCAGCAGTACCGTGAGGAGCATACATGCTATTTTCAGCAGCACTAATTCCATTTTGAGCTGCTTGATAAGCTAGGTCATATTGCCTGGTTTCTAGATAGAATCTTGCTTTTAAAGTATAAGCAGCTTCAATCCATTTATCCGGAGCTCCGTCATAATATATTTCTGATCCTCCTACTGGACGGCCACCACCCATTTGCAGATTTGCAATAGCTTCATCCAGGCGACCCTGAATTTTTTGAAATACGGCTGGCTGATCTTCATAAGCCGGATCTGTATTTTCAAGATTCGCTGCCTCATCATAAGGAACATCTCCATAAAGCGAAGCTGCAGTTCCTATGATATAGGCCTGCAATGTTTGAGTGATTCCTAGGCTTACAGGGCCAATATTATCAGCAATGATAGCATCTTCAGCAACCACCACATTTCTGAATGCGTTTACGTAAATGTCATACCACAAAGCATCAAAATCACTTGTTGTAACATTATACTGAGTAAAGCCAAGGTGTTGACGGTCAATTCCCGTATACTGGCCTGCAAAAAGAGCTGATCTCCTGGCTGATTCTCCGGTTTGTAAAATAATATTTCCAACTTCGGCACCCGTAAGTATACTACCATATGAGCTTTCTGTTAGACTATTGGGGTCGTCGTTGATCCCGTCTACAACATCGCTGCAGGAGAACTGAAGACTTATAATCAGGATTAAAATTATATATCGTTTCATTATTGGATGAATTTAAAATTTAACGTTAAGGTTAACCAGGTAAGATTTTGTAGATGGATTATTGAAATAGTCTATACCACGTGCTGCGCTAATACCAGAAAGGTTAGTGTCGGGGTCATTTCCTTCAAAATCTGTCCATAAAAATAAGTTTCTACCGGTGAGTGTTAGCTCTATCGATTGTAATTTGGTGGTATTTTTTAACCATTCTGAATCCCATAAGTATCCCAGGCTAACTTCTCTTAGTCTGGTCCAGGATCCATCTTCTATATAAAGTTCGTCATTCCCTCCACTAAAGAATCCTCCCTGGCCATTGTACCATGATTCAGTAAGAGCAACAGGCCCTCCTCCGAAATCCTGAACATTTCCACGGAACGTTTCTCCTATATTTATCACATTACCTTCAGAAGTAAGATAATTTCTTTCTGCTGTCACCCTGTTAGCTGTATCATACCATTTACCAAGGTCACGAAGTACAGATTTTGTTCCTGCATAGATATCAGCTCCCTGATAAGTTTCTAGAAGAGCCGAAATTCTGAAGTTCTTGTATTTAATAGATGTTGATAGGGATCCCTGCCAGTCTGGGTTAGGATCTCCAATTACCCCTTCTACCTGATCCTGTACAGGAAATCCATTTTCGTCTAAAACTACATTTCCCTGCTCATTCCTTAAACTTCTGGAGCCCCAGAGTACTCCAAGCGGATAGCCTTCAACAGCTCTTGATGATACTGCTCCGAGTCCACCCAGGTTAAAGCTTTCAATTCCGGCAAGGTCTGTAACCTCATTATCTATAGTTGTAAAGTTAGAATTTATACTCCATGAAAAATTATCGGTTAATAGTATCTGATATCCCAGATCAAGCTCAATTCCTTTATTCTGAATTTCTGCACCATTGGCGTAGATAGAACTGTAACCGGTGGCATTGGCTACTGGGAAATCCAGCAGAACATCTTCTGTTTTATTATCAAAATAAGTACCGCTTAATCGAAGTCGGTCTTCCAGAAATCTTAAGTCGAAACCAAATTCTACTTCTTTTTTTCTTTCAGGTCTTAGTGCTGTATTTCCTCTACTTGCAGCAGGAACAAATGCCCCGTTACCATATAAGGTTAGATCAAGGTCTCCGCCATAGCTATCGCCAAATGATGGGGAAACAAAAGTATTGGAGGTGTTATAACGTGATGGTTGCACACCAACTTCACCATAAGATGCTCTTAATTTACCAAAAGAGAGGATATCATCATTAATGTCCATAATTTCCGTGAACTGCCAAGCTAAAGAAGCTGAAGGAAATGCGAAGGTATTGTCTACATTATTTCCGAAGGTAGAAGCAGATTCTACTCTTATGGTTCCTGTGAAATAGAGCATTTCAAGGGCATTTAAAGATAAGGAAGAGTACACTGCAGCGGTTCGCTCATGACCTTCAGTGCTGGTAACAGATCTGTTTTCTGGCAGGGCATTGTCTATATCTCTAATTCCACTATCCACATCAACAAACTGAATAAAATTTGTCGCTTCAGCACCTTCAACAGATCTGGATTTCGAATTATAATTAAATCCTGCCAGGAAAGTACCGCCAAAATCATCGTTAACCTGATAATTAGCCTTCGCGATATAATCCATATTAAGGATGGTATTGGTCGCTAACGAATTATCTATCAAACCTGAACGATAAGCTCCGGAAGCAGATCCGGGAGTGAAAAATTCTCCTCTTTCTTCACTATAATGGTCTAACCCAACTCTTGCAATTAAATCTAACCAGGAAACAGGTTCAGCAGTTAGTTCAAAATTGGTAATAAAACGATCTACTTTAGATTCGTTTTCCTGCTCGTTGATCGTCCATAAAGGATTGTTATAAGTAGCCGTTCCATCTGCTCCAAGTGGTTCTCTGTAAGATCTGTGTCTATCTGAAACCGGGGAAGCATCGGGGCCAGAATAGTAATTCCCTCTGTAGCCTGAAATATCAAAATCTGGGGCGTTTCTCAAAAGACCAAGATATAAGCCTGATGAACTGGCACCTTTACGTATTCTATTAGAGCTAGTGCGGGCATAAGTAGAACTGAAATCCAGGCTCAATACATCATTGAATTTATGTCTTGCATTTAATCGTGTAGTAGTCCTTCTATAATCTGAACTACTAATAATAATACCCTGTTGATCAAGATCACTTATGCTGAAAAATAGGGAACTCTTTTCATTTCCACCACTAAGGCTAAGATTGTTTTCCCAGAAATAACCGTTATCGAAAATTTGATCAAAATTGGAATCGTCGTAGGTCTCTCTGGAGTTTTTATTCACTATAGGGTAGTAGATTCTTCCATCCTGATCTTCATAAAATTCTCCGGAAGTATCAAAATTATCCATTCCTCCTGAGCGGTCTGCGATCCTGTCGCCATAAGAATCTCTGGCGCGTTGGTCATATATCCC
>Ga0207878_100475_pt1 | contig 12655 bp, 13 predicted proteins | sample LinPmetageLP41_FD_184053 | JGI IMG/M metagenome (GOLD analysis project Ga0207878, IMG submission 184053) | Marine viral communities from the Pacific Ocean - LP-41 (SPAdes) | ecosystem: Environmental > Aquatic > Marine > Oceanic | place: Pacific Ocean | collected 2010-08-27 | reverse complement strand
GCCTGGTAAGTTTCCGCAGGCAAGCCTTAGAACTGACGGATTAAACGTTGGACTTCCAGAAGGCCAAATGGGAAACAGTGAAGTAGGACATATGAATCTTGGCGCCGGGCGTATCGTTTATCAGGATCTGGTTAAGATAAATATGGCTGTAGAGAAAAACACGCTTATTGACGAGCCGGTTTTAGAAGAAGCCTTTAGTTATGCCGTTAAAAACAATAAGCCCGTTCATTTTATGGGGCTTTTAAGTGATGGCGGAGTTCATTCTCACATTAAACACCTTAAAGGATTACTAACAGCTGCAGAAAAATTAGGCGTTAAAAACAAATACGTCCACGCTTTTACAGATGGCCGTGATGTAGATCCACATTCCGGAAAAGGTTTCATCAAGGAACTTCTTCCACACCTTAAAGAGACAAACTCAAAACTCGCTTCTGTCATTGGCAGATATTATGCCATGGATCGTGATAATAGATGGGAACGTGTTAAACAGGCATACGACCTTATTGTAAATGGAAAGGGGAAAGAAACTACAGATGCGGTAGCTGCTATCCAGGAAAGCTATGATAATGATATTAGTGACGAGTTCATAAAGCCAATTGTAATCAAAGATGATAGTGGTAATCCTGTAGCCAAGTTAAGTGAAAAAGATGTGGTAATCTATTTCAATTTTAGAACCGACAGAGGTAGACAACTTACCCAGGCTCTTTCTCAAGAGGATTTCCCTGAATATGACATGAAAAAACTTGCATTGTATTATGTGACAATGACTAAGTATGATGACAGATTTGAAAATGTAAATGTTATCTTCAAGAAATCCAACATCAAAGCCACCCTAGGAGAAGTACTCGAATATGAAGGCAAAAAGCAGATTAGAATTGCCGAAACTGAAAAATATCCTCACGTGACGTTTTTCTTTTCAGGGGGTCGTGAAAAACCCTTTGAAGGAGAAAAAAGAATTATGTGCAATTCTCCAAAGGTTGCAACTTATGACCTTCAACCAGAGATGAGTGCATTTGAAATCAAAGACAAGATTGTTCCCGAAATAGAAAAGGAATCAGCAGATTTTATTTGTCTGAATTTCGCCAATCCTGATATGGTTGGTCATACCGGTGATTTTGATGCTGCCGTTAAAGCCTGTGAAACGGTAGATATTTGCGCTAAAGAAGTAGCCGAAGCAGCCTACGAAAAAGATTACTCCATAATTATTATTGCTGATCATGGAAATAGCGAAGTGATGAAAAATCCAGACGGTAGCCCGAATACGGCACATACTACGAACCCCGTTCCATTAATTTTGATGGATAAGGACGTGAAAAATATTAAAGACGGTAAGTTAGGAAACATCGCCCCAACTATTTTAAAGCTTATGGGTATTGCTCAACCAGATCTAATGACCGAAGATCCATTAATTTAATTTTTTATGAATAAATTTTTAATACTACTTGCATTGATCACTTTAAGTTGTGGGAATACTGTAAGTAAATCTACAAATAACTCAATAAAAAAAGATCAAACTTCAAAAGCCGATGTTCAAAAGGATATGCTCTTAGGAGAATTTCATAAGGAAGACCTTCAGCAAAAACCATTTTCCAGCTGGTTTGAATCGAGTTATGAAAAATTTTCACCTGAGACCGAATCATTGGGCACTATAAAGGAACATGTTAGAGACTACCAAATTAAAGTCTTAATGGGTACCTGGTGTGGTGATAGCAAGAGGGAAGTTCCAAAACTTCTTAAAATTCTTGATAAAGCCAATTATGATTATGAGAATATAGAAATGGTAGCCGTTGATTACAATAAAACCACTCCTTCTAAAATTGAAGAAGAATTGGATGTACATCATGTTCCTACGATCATTTTTTATAAAAATGGTGAAGAAGTTAATAGATTTGTAGAATATGCACAGGAAGAAAGTATCGAAGAAGATATCGCTAAAATAGTAAGTGGGCAGGAGTACAAAAATTCCTACGAAAACTAACTTAAAGTCCTGATAAATACTCAAATTAGAAAATATTAAGTAATTTCGTATTATGCCCAATTCTCTTAGCATAGCAGTTGATTTTGACGGTACTATTGTAGAGAACAGATTCCCTGAAATTGGAAAACCTATACTCTTTGCTTTCGAATCCCTTAGAAAATTGCAGGATGAAGGTCATCGCCTTATTTTATGGACTTACCGCAGCGGTAAAAGACTTAATGAAGCTGTAGATTTTTGTGAAAAGAATGGTCTTAAATTCTATGCGGTAAACAAGAGTTATCCTGAAGAGGAATACGACAAAACAATCAGTAGAAAAATTCTTGCAGATATTTTTATTGATGACCGTAATATAGGGGGCTTAAAAGGCTGGGGAGAAGTCTTCCAGATGCTGAGCACAGAAAAGCCTGGAGAAGAAAAAAAGAAAAGGAAAAGATCCCGTTTATTCGGAAGATTTTAATAAAGAATATGATAATACCAAAATCTAGAGAAGAGATAGAATTGATGCGTGAGAGTGCGCTTATTGTGTCTAAAACTTTAGGCATGCTTGCACCTGAAATAAAACCAGGGGTCACCACACTCCAACTGGATAAACTAGCAGAAGAATTTATTAGAGATCACGATGCAGTGCCAGGATTTCTTGGTTTATATGACTTTCCAAATTCATTATGTATGAGCCCTAATGCTCAGGTAGTTCATGGGATTCCTAATAATAATCCATTAAAAGATGGTGACATTATTTCTATTGATTGTGGTGCCATCAAAAATGGATTTTATGGTGATCACGCATATACCTTTGAAGTAGGAGAAGTTGCCCCTGAAGTAAAGAAATTACTTCAAGTAACAAAAGAATCACTTTATGCAGGTATTAGAGAATTTAAAGCAGGAAATCGCGTTGGTGATGTAGGCTATGCCATTCAAAAGTATACGGAGGATCATGGTTACGGAGTAGTTAGAGAACTTGTGGGCCATGGACTTGGAAAAACCATGCATGAAGATCCTGAAATGCCAAACTATGGAAAACGCGGGAGGGGAAAGAAGTTTGTTGAAGGCATGGTGGTAGCAATAGAACCTATGATAAATCTTGGAACCAAAAGAATAAAACAACTGCCAGATGGCTGGACAATACTAACTGCCGACAATAAGGCCAGTGCTCATTTTGAACATGACGTGGCGCTTGTTGATGGCAAACCCGAATTACTATCTACATTTAAATACATTTACGAATCATTAAATATTAAAACCAAAGAAGAAGAAGAATTTAGAGCAAAAGTTTATGATTAAAAGTTACAGACAGGAAATCTGGAAAACCCTACATAAAGATTCCTGGGAAGACCGCTTTAACTATGAAGTCTCAAATTTCGGAAGAATGATCAGTTATCTGAAAAATCCCGATGGAGACCTAATGAAAGGCGGAAAAGTAGGTGGATATTTAAACTTCGCGGTAAAATTGAAGAATGGAAAACACAAAACGTATTACATTCATCGCATTATTGCTGAAATGTTTTTAGAGAAAAAAGAAGGCGATCAGTACGTGATTCACAAAAATTTTGTGAAAAACGACAATCGCGTTTCTAATTTGGCGTGGGCCACCAAAGACGAATGGGTCCAGCATCAATACAACAGTCCTAAGGTACAGGAGAACAAGAAAAAAAGAAAACTTAGAACGGTTACTTCTTATTCTAAATTAACCTATGCACAGGCTGTAATCCTAAAGAAAAAACTTTTAGATCCCGAGAGAAAAACTCGAATCAGAGTGCTGGCAAAGCAATTCGGAGTTTCTGAAATGCAGTTGTATCGCATAAAATCTGGTGAAAACTGGGGAGATATTGAAGTATAAAGAATGAGTAATCTTTTTAAACTGGCCTTGAACAAAATTCCGAGGCCAGTTCTTATTAGACTCAGTTACCTGGTTAGGCCATTTTTAAAGATTTATCTTAAAGGTACTCGATATACCGATCCTATAGATGGGAGCAGCTTTAGAAAATTTTTACCTTACGGCTATGAAAACCAGCGGGAAAATGTACTTTCCCCCTCTACCCTTTCATTAGAAAGACATAGACTCTTATGGCTTTATCTGAAAAATAAAACTGACTTTTTCAGCAGAAATCAAAAAGTTCTGCATTTTGCTCCTGAACAGGCTTTTTATAAGCGATTCCGGAAACTATCAAATCTTGATTATACCACCACAGACCTCAATTCACCTCTGGCTGATGTAAAGGCTGATATCTGTGATTTGCCTTTTGAAAACGAAGGTTTCGATTTTATTTTATGCAACCACGTGCTGGAACATATTCCTGATGACCACAAAGCTATGCAAGAATTATATCGTATTCTAAAACCCGGTGGAACTGCTATTCTTCAAATTCCGCAGGAATTAGACAGAGCTAAGACCTTTCAAGACGATTCTATTATAGATCCCAAAGAAAGAGCAAAGATATTTGGCCAATATGACCATGTACGCATCTACGGAAGAGATTATTTTGATAAACTGAGAACTATTGGTTTTAAGGTAGATGAAGCAGATTATACTTCGAAATTATCAGCTTCAGAAATTGACAAATATCGCCTCGCTAAAGGAGAGATTATTCCTGTTTGCCGAAAATAATCATTCAAGCAAACGTTTCTGAAAACCCGAAGTACTGAATACCTCCATATTTCCTTCTTCAGAAGAATACAGTATATAAACTTCCACACCATTCAGTTTTTCAAGAAGTTCTTTAGTCCTTTCCAGACCTAAGGCCATAAATGCCGTTGCATAGCCATCTGCCAGCATACAATTTTCAGCAATCACAGAAGCGCTTAATAAATTACTTCTTTCAGCCTTTCCGGTCTTTGGATTTATGGTATGAACAAACTTTTGTCCGGTAACCGTATCAATTCTATATTTTCTATAATTCCCGGAGGTAGCCATTGCCGCATTTGATAATTTTACTTTAGCCTGTAATTGTCTATCCACTTCTTCCTGATTTGGGTTATCTATTCCCACAACCCATTCAGAATCATTCTCCAGGTTTTTTCCCTTCGCTCGTAATTCTCCGCCCAGTTCAATTAGGTAATTTTGGACATTTTCTGACTGTAGATATGCAGCAATTACATCAATGGTATAACCTTTAGCAATCGCGTTAAAATCAAGGTACATCTTCGGATTTTCCTTTTGAATCGTCCCGTTTTCAGCAATGTTGATCATTTTAAAACCAACGAGTCTGCTCAAAGAATCCAGCTGTGTACTATCAATCTTTTTAAGCGGTTTTCCGGGGCCAAAGCCATAGGCATTCACAAGAACTCCAACCGTAGGATCAAAGAAGCCGTTACTCTCTTTATAGATCTTATTTGATGCATCAAACACCTTTCTAAAATGAATATCTATTTTAACCGTAGTATCACCCCTGTTGATTCGGGAAATATCAGACTTGGTTATATACGTGCTCATCGAGGAATTAATCTCCTCAAGAATACTATCTAATGATTTTTCAAAATTCAACTCATTATTTGAAAAATAATGAACCATATACGTGGTTCCCAAGGCTTGCCCATTAAATTCATAGCTATGAACTTCTTCTTGCTGGTTACAGGAAAAAAGCAGGAATATAGCGAATACTAGAAAATAGATTTTTCTCATTAATTAAAATTCTTTCCAACCTGAATAATTCACAATATAATCCTCATCGCTGGTAATAGGCTTTTCATAATCGCCTGAATTGGCTAAACCGACGCCCGCATAAAATGTCCTGGCATTAAATTTCTCTGCATGCTCTTTGATATCTCTCATAAAAACAGGATCAAAGGCATTAGGATCATCTGGGTATTCAATAGCACGCACAATCACAAAGTGTAATTTAGATTCTTTTAAGGCTACAAATTGAGGGTTTCTTTTCAGTTTACTATTCACACCAAGAAATTCAAACCCGTTATCTTCCAGATCTTTTCCCACGACGTTCATCGCAAGATTATGTAGTTCCTGTTTATTTAAATTCGGCATATACTCTAAATATAAAAAATCCCGCCGAAGCGGGATTATATATTATCCTCCAAAGTCATCAAATCTGATATTCTCGGGCGGCATTCCAAAATCTTCCCCCATCTTTTGAACTGCTTTGTTCATTAAAGGAGGTCCACAGAAATATAGTTCAATTTCTTCCGGTTCTTCATGATGTGATAAATAATTATCAATTACCACCTGGTGAATAAATCCTACAAATCCATCCCCTTCATCATCAAGATTAGATTTTACTTTCCAGTTATCTTCTTCAGCTGGCTCAGAGAGTGCCAGGTAGAATTTAAAGTTTGGAAAATCCCTTTCCAGAGCTCTAAAGTGTTCAGAATAAAATAATTCACGTTTAGATCTACCACCATACCAGTAAGTAACTTTTCTACCGGTTTTCAAGGTTCTGAATAAGTGATATAAGTGTGATCTCATTGGTGCCATTCCGGCTCCACCACCTACATACAGCATTTCAGAATCGCTTTCATTGATAAAAAATTCTCCGTAAGGTCCTGATATAACTACTTTATCCCCTTTCTTCAGACTGAAAATATAAGAAGAGGCAACACCAGGATTTACGTCCATCCATCCGTCTTTTGCACGGTCAAAGGGTGGGGTAGCGATACGAACATTCAGCATGATTTCACGCCCTTCGGCGGGATAAGAAGCCATTGAATAAGCTCTTTCCACTGTTTCCGGGTTTTTCATAACCAGTGGCCATAATTTGAATTTATCCCACTCTGTTTTGAATTTATCTGGAGTTTCATGTTCTTCCGGGTGAGCGGTGATATCGAAATCTTCAAATTTCACTTCCGTTTTAGGAATTTCAATTTGAATATATCCTCCAGCTTTATAGTCCATCACTTCGGGAATCTCCACCACGAATTCTTTAATGAATGAAGCCACATTATAGTTTCTAACTACAGTAGCATCCCATTTCTTAATTCCGAAAACTTCTTCAGGAATGGTAATTTTCATATCCTGCTTTACCTTTACCTGGCAACCAAGTCTCCAACCGTCTGCAATCTCTTTTCTAGTAAAATGAGGCTCTTCCGTAGGAAGAATTGCTCCGCCGCCATCTTCAACGATACACTTACATTGGATACAGGTTCCTCCTCCACCACAGGCAGAAGGAAGGAAAAGTTTATTCTCTCCTAACGTTGAGAGCAAAGTTCCACCGGAACCTACTTCCATATCTTTTTCATTATTAACATTGATGGTTACTGGTCCCGAAGGAGCCAGTTTTGCTTTCGCACCCAAAAGGATAGAAACCAATAATAAAATCAATATTAAGAATACTACTACACTCGCTATTATAACTGTCATAATCTTTCTTTACGATTATAATTTAATTCCCATAAAACTCATAAATCCAAGTGCCATTAACCCGGTAATGATAAATGTAATACCAAGACCTTTTAATGGAGCAGGAACATTTGAATATGCAATTTTTTCTCTGATGGCAGCTATCGCAAGGATTGCAAGAAACCATCCAATTCCACTACCTAAACCGTAGGTAACAGCTTCAGAAATTCCGCTGAAATCTTTTTGCTGCATAAAAAGTGATCCTCCCAGGATCGCACAGTTTACCGCAATAAGGGGAAGGAAAATACCAAGTGCTCCATAAAGTGCAGGAGCAAATTTTTCTACCACCATCTCCACTAATTGCACCATAGATGCAATTACCGCGATAAACATGATAAAACTTAAGAAACTAAGATCTACATCTTTATAACTTTCTCCAAGCCATTGTAAAGCTCCAGGTTTTAAAAGGTAATTATCCAATAAAAAGTTAATAGGCACCGTAATGGCCAGTACAAATATTACTGCAGCACCTAAGCCAACAGCTGTCTTTACAGTTTTTGATACCGCCAGGTAGGAACACATTCCCAGGAAGTAGGCGAATATCATATTTTCGATGAAAATACTTCTAACAAAAAGGTTAACTAAATCCATTTCTTTTATACTTTTTTCGCTGTTCAGCTATTAGTTTGCTTCGATTAGTTTACGATTTCTGGCACGTTGTACCCAGATGATCAAACCTACCACGATAAGTGCCATAGGAGATAATAACATTAAACCGTTATTTTCATAACCAAGGGTATAAAGACCTGTAGATTCAGCCACAGTTGCTCCCTGATGACCCAATACTTCAAATCCGAATAACTTACCTGATCCAAGAAGTTCTCTAAAGAACGCTACAATAATCAGAATTAATCCGTATCCCGCAGCGTTACCAATCCCATCGAGGAAAGATTTGTAAACTCCGTTTCCGAGTGCAAATGCTTCCAAACGCCCCATTACAATACAGTTGGTAATAATAAGACCAATAAATACTGAAAGCTGTTTACTTACATCGTAGGCATAAGCTTTTAATATCTGGTCTACCAAAATCACAAGGGATGCCACCACCACAAGCTGAACAATAATTCTAATCCTGCTCGGGATAAGGTTTCGCAACATGGAAATTATCATATTACTAAAAGCCATTACCGCCATAACGGCGATGGCCATTACTACTGCAGGTTCTAGCTGCACGGTAATCGCTAATGCTGAACAAATACCCAAAACCTGTACGGTAATTGGGTTGTTATCATCTAAAGGATCTGATAATAATTTTCTATTCCCTTTGGAAAGAAAATGCTCTTTTTCTTCAGAATCTGAAAGAAAAAGGATCATTTCCTGTTTCTTCTCTTCCTCTTTAGCCGAGTTGTATTTTTTCTCTTTAGCCATAATTATTTTATTGCTACTTTAATATCCTTTTGCTTCTTGAAATAAGGCAGATAACGTTTTAGCCTTTCAGAGATCATATCAGAAACTCCGTTTCCTGTAATAGTAGCTCCTGAAATAGCATCTACTTTATTGTCATCTTTATCTGAGGCATCAATATCTCCTTTTACTACAGAAACTCCAACCAGGTTACCATCCCCGTCGTAGATCTTTTCGTTCTCAAACGCCTTTTTAAACCAGTCTTTCGTAATTTCTGCTCCAAGACCAGGAGTTTCACCAAGGTGATCAAAGGTTGCTCCTTTTATGGTGTTGATATCATCTTTAATAGAAATATACCCGAAAATTGCGTTCCAAAGACCATTCCCTCTCAAAGGAACAATATAGTATTTTTTACCTTCAACGTCAGCAATGTAAAGTGGGAAAGCCTGCTCTTCTACCGGTTTTTTTAGTTCCTTCGCCAAATCTACTTCAAAAGCATCTTTACTTTCATCTACTTCGCCATTTTGGTTTAGTGCCAGTGCTTCCACAATATATTGATCATATAATTTCTGAGCTCCAGGCCTGTCAGTTTCAATACCAACAGTAGCAAGAATATTCTGCATCTTTTCCTGACGTACATTCTCACGTTGTGTAGGTTGCAATGAAGTAGCAGTAAAAGCAAGTACTGAAGCTACTACCACTACAAGAATTACGGCGAACATAAAAGTATAGCCGTTGCTGTTTGTTTTATTTACTGATTTCTCTTCCATAACTATGCTGTTTCTACCTGAGGGTTAGCATTCTTAAGTCTTTTCTTTCTTCTGTTCACATTAGCCTGAACCACATAATGATCTATAGTAGGAGCAAATACGTTCATTAAAAGAATTCCCAGCATTACTCCTTCCGGATATGCAGGGTTGAATACACGAATCATCACTGATAAAAATCCAACAAGGAATCCGTAAATCCATTTTCCTTTCATGGTTTGTGCTGCAGAGACAGGATCTGTTGCCATAAACACAATACCAAATGCAAGACCACCAACAATAAGGTGTGAATACCATGGGAAATTAGTAAGATCGTTACCTTCAAGCCCCATCGCTGGAAGTGCGTTGAAAATCAATCCCATTATAGCCGCGCCTATAAAAGCGCTTAGAATAATTCTCCAACTCCCTACTTTTGTTAGTATCAATAACAAGGCTCCTGCCAGGATGCATATTACCGAAGTTTCTGCAATAGAACCAGGAATTACTCCCGAGAACATATCCATTACTGAATAAGGAACTTCGTTGCCCGAGGCAAGTTTACCTAATATTGTTTCTCCTGAAATCGCATCTACCTCTCCTGCATTACTAACCCATACTGAATTACCAGACATATAAGTTGGGTATGCGAAAAATGCAAATGCACGTGCTGTTAGCGCAGGATTTAAAATATTCATTCCTGTACCTCCAAAAGCTTCTTTACCTACCAATACCGCAAAAACCACAGATAAGCCCACCATCCAAAGTGGAATATCTATAGGCATGATCATAGGAATAAGTAATCCGGTTACAAGATAACCTTCATTCACTTCGTGACCTCTAAAGATCGCAAAAGCGAATTCAATTCCCAGCCCTACCCCGTAAGACACGGCTATCATAGGAATAATCTTTAAAGCACCGTGACCAATAGCCTCCCAGAAAGTAAAGGCCTCTCCAAGCTGACTGTAATGTTGGTAACCGCCATTCCACATTCCGAAAATAAGTGCCGGAACAAGGGCAAGAACCACCGTAATCATAGTTCTTTTAAGGTCTACCGCATCACGAATATGGGCGCCTGTTTTTGTTGTATGATTTGGGGTAAAAAGGAAAGTATCCAGGGCGTTAATTGCCGGGGAATACTTTTCTAGTTTATTACCTTTATTAAAAGGCTCCCTGATTCTATCTAATCTTTGTCTAATCCATTCCATAGTTCTTCAACTTTTTAACCTACTTCGGTGATCATTAAATCCAGACCTAATCTAATTACTTCCTGAATCTCAATTTTAGAAGTATTCACATATTCAACTAATGCAAAATCTTCAGGAGCTACTTCATAGATTCCCAGATTCTCCATTTTTTCAATATCCCCCGCCATGCATGCTTTAATAAGTTGCATAGGATAAATATCCATTGGCAAAACTTCTTCCATTTCTCCGGTTACCACCAAAGCACGTTCTTCCCCATTCAGATTTGTAGTGGGGGTAAACTTTCTTTTAGGAAACAACCAGGACAAAGAGGTATGTGAGTTTGAGTGAATATTGTTATAAGTGAAAGGTAACCAGCCAAAAATTCGGTAGTTATCACCTTCAGGTATTAAAGTCACTTCGTTATCAAAAAATCCGATGTATTGATTGTTGGAAAGTTGAGTTCCTGTTAATACATCACCAGAAATGATTCGAACACTATCAGAAGCCTGCCCAATTAGATCTGAAACATTGGCTCCAATAGTAGATTGATAATATTTACGATTTTCAGCTTCACTACCGGCCAATACAATAGTTCTATCGGCTCGATATTCTCCTGTTAGGAAAACATTTCCTATAATCGCAACATCTTCAACTCCTACCGTCCAGATACGCTCTCCCCTATTTAAAGGATCAATCTTATGAATTTGAACACCTACATTACCTGCCGGATGCGCTCCTTTCACATGATGTAGCTCGACTCCCTGGATATTTTTCAAATGCTCTGCAGATGTATCATCAACAGAAACATGAACTTTTCCCGGAGTCAGTTTTCTCAACGCATTGATCCCCTCCTGAAAAGCATCTACTTTATCTTTTATTATAAAGCCCTTATCAGCTGCAAGGGGTGCTGTAGAAACCGCAGAGATAAAGATTGCTTTTGGAGTATCTTTAGGATCAGCCACGATATCATAAGGTCGCTGATAAATAAAAGCACCGCAACCGCTTTCGAGAATTCTTTCCTCAACATCTTTTGCATCGGCTTTAGAAGCATCCATTTTACCAAAATCACGGTAAGCATCTTCAGCGTCAGCTTCGATAATAATTTCAAGGATCTTTCTTTTATCTCCTCTTTTAATTTCCTTAAGAACACCACTTACCGGTGCAGTAAAGCGAATTTGATCTGTATATTTTGAATAGAAGATTTCATCACCGGCCAGAAGTTTTGCTCCTTCTTTAACAACCATTTTAGGTACAACAGTGTGAAAATCTGGCGGTTTGATCGCGTAAGTCTTAGATCTCGGAGCTTTTACAAGCTCTTTTTCCGCCTCCCCTTCTAATCGTAGAGATAATCCTCTTTTAATTCGAATGTCTTTTGACATAGGATGGAGTGTATGTTAAAATTTTTAGTTTAAAGTCGTGCAAATTTAGGAATTTTCACTCCATTTATCCCAAGAATTAAAAGAATTTTACTGTGATCAACTGTTAAAAATAAATTCATGGAAAAAGCTTATTTCTTTTAACTTTGTTTATTATTAAATTATATGAAAGCTTTTCTATTAATTTTATTTTTGGCTGCAGTACCTTTCCCAGGTCTTTCCCAGGAAGGAAATGAGACTCCTCCGCCCACCTTTATAAGAACGGTGATTTTCAAAGGTGATTCTGTTGAAAATACTGGCAATCCAATTGTTAGAATTGGCGGTAGAATTAACCTTAGTTTTGATGATATTATTGGAGACGAAGCCGATTATTACTACACTATAGAACATTATAATTTTGACTGGACCCCAAGCCAGCTTAGTAAAAATGAATACCTGGAGGGATTTGATAATGTTAGAATTACACAGTATATCAATGCTCTAAACACACTTCAACCTTATACTCACTACGAGCTTTCTATACCTAACAACAACGTAAAAGGATTAAAGGTATCGGGCAATTTTATGCTGAAGGTTTTCAATTCTAACCGTGAACTTGTCTTTTCCAGAAAATTTATGGCGTACGAACCAATTGCCCAGGTTGGTGCTGAAATTAAAAGATCACGAAACCTCAACTTTAT
>Ga0207878_100474_pt1 | contig 12734 bp, 6 predicted proteins | sample LinPmetageLP41_FD_184053 | JGI IMG/M metagenome (GOLD analysis project Ga0207878, IMG submission 184053) | Marine viral communities from the Pacific Ocean - LP-41 (SPAdes) | ecosystem: Environmental > Aquatic > Marine > Oceanic | place: Pacific Ocean | collected 2010-08-27 | reverse complement strand
AAATGGGAAGAACTTAAAACCTACAATGCGGGTATCGATTTTGGCTTTTTCAGCAACAGGTTGAGTGGTAGTGTTGATGCCTATTACCGTGAAACCAACGATCTTTTAGCTCAAGTTCCCGTACCGGCAGGTGCAAACCTTTCAGACTTGCTCGTTACCAATGTTGGAGAAACTGTAAGCCGTGGTATTGAAGTAGGTTTAAATGGAGATTTAGTAAGAAGTCAGGATTTTAACTGGAACTTAAACTATAATATTTCATTCCAGGATTTGGAAATTACTAAACTTTCTCTTGGGAATGATCCAGATTTCTTTATTCCTCAGGGAGGAATTGGTGGTGGCGTAGGAAACAATATTCAGCTTTGGAAAGCTGGGTACGATCCTTCCACATTCTTTGTTTTCAGGCAGGTATATAATGATCAGGGACAGCCTATTGAAGGTGCCTATGTAGATGTAAACGGCGACAACCAGATAACAGAAGCAGATAAGCAACCTTATAAAAAAGCTACTCCAGATTATTATATGGGTCTCACAAATACAGTTAATTATAAGAATTTTGATTTGAGTTTCACCTTTAGAGGGAGCTTTGGCAACTACGTTTATAACAATACACAGTCTGGTAACGGCTTTGCCACAGCGGGAACGGTAACTCCACAGGATTACTATTCAAACCTTAATACCAATGTACTTGAAACCAATTTTCAGAATAGCCAGTTTTTCTCCGATTACTATGTGCAAAGTGCAGATTTTGTAAAATTGGATAATATTTCTATTGGATATTTTATCCCCGGAGAAAAAATAGACATAAGACCTTCTATTACCGTGTCTAATGTTCTAACCATTACAGATTACGACGGACTGGATCCTGAAATATCCAATGGAATAGACAATAATTTTTATCCAAGATCAAGAACCTTTGTTCTTGGTGTAAACTTTCAATTTAAGTAACATAAAAAATTAATAAACTATGTACCATAAATTAAAACCAATTCTCTTAACACTCTTTGCAGCGATCTTACTTTGGTCCTGCGAAAGTGACCTGGAATTGCAGCCTGAAGATAACAGGCAGTCTGCGGAGACGGTATTTGAAAATCCCGAGTCTTACAAACAATTTCTGGCCAAACTATATGCCGGACTTGCGATAAGCGGACAGGAAGGACCTGCTGGAAACCCCGATCTTGAAGGACTTGACGAAGGCTTTTCACAATATATGAGGTTATACTTCATGATGCAGGAATTAACCACAGATGAAGCTGTTATTGGATGGAACGACGGAACCATTAAAGATTTACACTCACAAAACTGGACAGCGGGTAATGAATTTATAAGAACAATGTATTCCAGATTGTTGTATCAGGTAGCACTAACAAATGAATTCTTAAGACAAACCACTCCAGAATTATTGGATTCCAGAGGTGTAGACGAAGAAACAAGAGCCAATATTCAGATATATCGTGCAGAGGCACGTTTCTTAAGAGCACTATCATATTACCATACACTGGATCTCTTTGGAAATCCACCTTTTGTAACGGAAGAGGATCCTATTGGAGCATTTTTGCCAGAGCAAATTCAGCGCCCGGCCTTATTTGATTATATAGAATCTGAATTATTAGATATCGAAGATGACCTTATAGCTGCGGGACAGAATGAATATGCACGGGCAGATCAAGCTGCAGCCTGGATGTTATTATCCAAACTTTACCTGAATGCTGAAGTGTATACCGGTGAGCAGCGCAATAGCGATGTGATCACCTATACCGAAAAGGTTATCAACTCAAGTTACCAGTTAGCAGATTCTTATCAGCAACTTTTCCTTGCCGATAATGATTCTAATGGAGCGCAAAACGAAATTATTTTCCCAGTAGCTTTTGATGGTCAGAAGACACAATCTTATGGAGGAATGACTTTTATCATCCATGCGTCTATTGGTGGGGATATGGATCCGGAAAAATTTGGAGTTAATAGTGGATGGGCAGGACTTAGAACCACTTCTGCTTTGGTAAACAAATTCCTGGATGATAACCAGAACCCTATTGAAGAAGTAGAAGACGAAAGAGCACTGTTTTTTACAGAAGGACAGTCTAAAGAAATTGATGACATATCAAGTTTTACTGATGGTTATGCGGTAGCCAAATACAAAAATGTAGATATTGACGGAAATCAGGGATCTGATGCCACCGGAGAATTTCCAGACACAGACTTTCCTTTATTTCGTCTTGGAGATACTTATTTAATGTATGCTGAAGCCGTATTAAGAGGTGGTGGAGGAAGCCAGGGAACAGCTCTGGGTTACATCAACGATTTACGTGAACGTGCAGGTTCTGAAACTGTTTCAGCTTCAGAGCTTACCTTGGATTTTATCCTTAATGAAAGAGCCCGGGAATTATACTGGGAAGCACACCGTAGAACAGATCTTATCCGTTTCAATCAATTCTCAGAGAATGGGATTTGGCCATACAAAGGTGGTGTTCCTCAAGGAGGGACTACACAGTCTTTCAGAAACCTTATGCCAATTCCTGCTTCAGATTTAGGAGTAAACACAAACATAACGCAAAACCCAGGTTACTAATATAATAACATAACAATGAAAAATATTTCAATATTCTTATTAACGATTATCGCATTTGTAGGTTTTACCGCATGCGAGCATGATGACGATGTAGTATTTACAGCACAGCCAGATCCAGAAGGCGTAGCTTTTACTAGCTCGTTTTCTTCCAATTACACTTTAAATGCTGCTTCTTCAGATAATTTAGCTGAAAGATTTGTGTGGAGTGAAGTAGACTTTGGAGCTCCTACTACAGTTACCTATGAACTCCATGGTTCTGCGAGCCAGGATTTTTCAAGTTTTGATGTAATTGGAACAACTTCAGAAACAAATCTTGGAGTCACTATTGCGCAAATGATATCACTTGCTGCAGATGCGGGACTTGATAACGATGCGACTACAGAAGACATGCCTAATACCGGGAGTATCTATTTTAGAGTTCGTGCTTATGCGGGAACTGGTGGTGGAAACGGACTTGAAGAAATTTCTGAGGCGGCTGCCCTAAATGTAACTTTACCAGAACAAGGGGAAGAGGAAGAAACTAAAATGAACTTATTTTTAGTAGGTGATGCCACTGCAGCCGGATGGGATCCTGACAACAATAATACGCCACTTTTCAGAGATTCTGATAATGATAATATTTTCTATTTTCAGGGAAGGTTTGCTGGCGGAGGAGAAATTGAAGGTTTCAAATTACTGAGTACGCGAGGAGCATGGCAACCGCAATGGGGGCTTTCTGAAGGTAATTTCACAAATAGCGAAATTTTGGGAGAAGATCCAACTGCATTCACAGTAGGCTCAGATGCTTATTATAGTTTCTCTGTGAATACAGAAGATATGACGTATACTTTTGAAGAAGTAAATGCAAGTTCAGCTGCTACCTATGATGTGATTGGCCTTGTAGGAGAAGGTACTTCTGTGGGATGGCCAGGTGATGATAACCCAACTCCAGACATTCAGCTTACGCAATTAAATTTTGATGAGCATATCTGGTATGCAGAGAGTGTAACACTTACAGATGGACCATTGAAGTTTAGAGCCAACCTTGCATGGGATACCAGCTGGGGAGGGGGAGAGAATTTCCCTAGCGGCCAGGCCACCGGTGATGATATTATGGCTTCCGCAGGAACTTATGAAGTATGGTTTAACGATCTTACAGGAAGATATATATTCATTCCTTTAGAAGAGTAATAAACATAATTTAAAAAAGGCTGTCGAAAAGTGAAAATATCGTCAAGCTGAAACGAGTTCAGCTTGACGAAAAATCATCTTTTTGGACAGCCTCTTTTTTTTCTAAAAATCATATATAATGAAAAAAACGAATTATTTAAACATTTTTCTTTTAGCAGCAACGCTCATTTTCAGTTCCTGTTCTAAGGATGACGATGGTCATGTTCCTGTAGATCCTACAGATGATGTTACCGAAATTCCCGAGACCCTGGAACCCGAAGCAATAGACCTATCAGCTTATGATAATGACAACAGGGTGATGATGCAGGCATTTTACTGGGATGTTGAACCTAGATTTGAATGGTGGAACAATTTATCTACAAAAGTTGAAGACTGGTCAAATGCAGGTATAGACCGTATCTGGCTTCCGGCTGCAAGTAAAGGTCAGTCTGGTGGATACTCCATGGGATATGACCCTTCAGATTATTTTGACTTTGGGAATTACGAACAACAGGGAACTGTAGAAACGCGCTTTGGTTCTCGTGAAGAACTTGAAAACCTCATCAAAACTGCTCATGATAATGATCTGGAAGTAATCGCAGATATTGTAATTAACCATAATTCTGGTGGAGGTTTACAATATAACCCCTATCGTGATAAGGATACTTATACATTGTTTAATGAAGAAAACGGGAATGCTTCCGGTATGTTCAATAGAACCTACGAGGATTTTTATCCTAACAGTGTGAGTGAATACGATCCAGGAAGTTTATTTTATGAGGAAACAAATCTTGACCATCATCTGGAAAGAGTTCAGAACTGGTTATGGAAAGATGAAAATTCCGTTGCAAAATATTATAAAAACGTAATGGGCTTTGATGGCTGGCGTTTTGATTACGTAAAAGGTTTTGAGCCATGGGTGGTAAAGGAATGGCTGGATGAAGTTGGCGGATTTTCTGTTGGTGAAAATTTTGATGGAAATCCAGAGGTACTCAGAGATTGGATAGAAGCTTCCGGATCTCCTGCTTTCGATTTTTCTACTTTTTACAAGCTGGAAGAAAGTCTGGATCGTTTTGAAGACCTAACAAATCTTGAAAAAGATATGCTATGGAAAACAGATGCAGAGAACGCCGTTACTTTTACGGCAAATCATGATACTGAAAAAGATGATAATGTAGATAACTATATAGCTTCAGAAAATAAGCTTAAAGCATATGCTTATATTCTTACCCATCCTGGGTATCCGACAATATTTTATTCAGACTATGAAAACGCTGATTTTCAGGAGGAAATAAAAAAAATGATCGCCATTCATAATAGTATCGCCACGGGAGATACAGAAATTCTTTATGTAGATGATGACGAATATGTGATGAAAAGAAGTGGTACTGATACAAATCCTGGATTAATTCTCTATATTAGCATCAGTAATAGTACAAAAAGACGTACTGTAAGTTCAAATTGGAATAATGTTACCCTTATGGATTATAGCGGTAACTCCACATATAACCCTACCTCCGATGAAAATGGGATGGTTCAAATTGAGGCTCCGGCAAATGCTTATGCCATTTACTCAATAACGAAATAAACCTTTTTATATTTTGAATTTTCATAGGTGTTAATTCAAAGAAGGCCGGCGTAAAAACCGGCCTCTTTTATTTCACTCTCCTCCTCCCCCCTTCAATTATTTCTCTCTTTTCCGCAATATTTCGAAGTTTTCGTTTGGCATTCTAATCTTAATCCCTCATTACAGATTAAAAATAAATATTCAAGGAAGAGATTTATTATTCTCATTATTTGTCAACTTTTTATTGTTAGTAAATTATTAATTAACTAATAATCAGTTAATTAACATTTGTTTCTTGATAACTTTTTATAGACCTATTGTTGAAAGTCTCATTAGTTTGTTTAGTTTTATACCACTCGAATAACGAAATTCTAACCTAAAAATCTCATTTATATGCCTGTACAAGAAAAACCAGTCGTTCCAAAAACTTATACCCAGGATCAGGCTTATGAAGCATCTTTAAAATATTTTAAAGGTGATGACCTGGCCGCAAGGGTTTGGGTGAATAAATACGCCCTTAAAGATTCTGACGGGAATATTTACGAACTGACTCCAGATGATATGCACAGGCGTATCGCTAAAGAAATTGCACGGGTTGAAAAGAAATATCCTAACTCTATGAGCGAGGATGAAGTCTTTGACCTGATTAAAAACTTTAAATACATCGTACCACAGGGAAGTCCAATGGCCGGAATTGGGAATCCATACCAGGTTGGTTCGCTTTCTAATTGTTTTGTGATTGGAAACGATGGCGTTTCCGATTCGTATGGTGGAATAATGAAAATAGACCAGGAACAGGTACAATTAATGAAACGTCGTGGTGGCGTTGGTCATGATCTTTCTCATATTCGTCCCAAAGGTTCGGCAGTAAAAAATTCTGCACTTACCTCAACGGGAATAGTTCCCTTTATGGAGCGTTACTCCAATTCTACCAGAGAAGTTGCGCAAGATGGCCGTCGTGGGGCACTTATGCTATCTGTATCTATAAACCATCCCGATGCTGAAGATTTTATCGACGCTAAAATGGAACAGGGTAAAGTTACCGGCGCCAACGTTTCTGTTAGAATCGATGATAATTTCATGAAAGCTGTTAAGAATAACGGCAATTATACTCAGACGTATCCAGTCTTCAGTAAAGACCCGAAGTTCTCAAAAGATATTGAAGCTGAAAAGCTTTGGAAAAAAATTGTGCATAACGCATGGAAATCTGCTGAACCGGGAATTCTTTTCTGGGATACGGTAATCAATGAATCGGTACCAGACTGTTATGATGATCTTGGATACAAGACCGTTTCTACAAATCCTTGTGGGGAGATTCCATTATGTCCTTACGATTCCTGTCGTTTATTAGCGATCAACCTTTTCTCATATGTAGAGGAGCCTTTTACAGATAAAGCACATTTCAACGAGGAGCTTTTCAAAAAACATATTGGAGCCGCACAGAGAATCATGGACGATATTATTGATCTTGAATTGGAAAAGATTGATAATATTATTGCCAAAATCGATGCCGACCCTGAAAATGCCGAGATCAAAGCTGTTGAAAAAAATCTCTGGCTGAATATTCGCAAAAAAGCTTTTGAAGGTCGTAGAACTGGAATTGGTATTACGGCTGAAGGTGATATGCTCGCCGGACTTGGTATTAGATATGGTAGCAAAGAAGGAATAGATTTTTCTGTAGATATACATAAAAAGATTGCACTTGCTGCTTATCGTGCATCTGTAGATACCGCAAAAGAAAGAGGTGCTTTTTCAATTTTCGATTCTGAAAGGGAAAAAGAAAATCCTTTTATCTTAAGATTAAAAGAAGCCGATGAAAAGCTTTATTACGATATGCTGGAATATGGTAGAAGAAATATCGCTCTTCTTACCATTGCTCCAACAGGAACCACGAGCTTGATGACTCAAACGAGTTCTGGAATTGAGCCTGTTTTTCTGCCGGTTTATAAAAGAAGAAGAAAAGTAAACCCGAACGATAAAGATGCACGGGTAGATTTTGTGGATGAAGTTGGAGATTCCTGGGAAGAATATGTGGTCTTCCACCATCGATTCAAAGAATGGATGAGAGTGAATGGCCATGATACCAATGAAAATTATACTCAGGAAGAACTTGATAAACTCGTTAAGTTATCTCCATATTATCAGGCAACTTCTAATGATGTAGACTGGCTAAGTAAGGTGAAAATGCAGGGAGCTGTTCAAAAATGGATAGATCACTCCATTAGTGTAACTATCAACCTACCTAATGATGCAAGTGAAGACCTTGTGGGTAGATTATATCTTGAAGCCTGGGAAGCCGGCTGTAAAGGGGTAACGGTTTATCGCGACGGTTCTCGTTCCGGAGTTCTTATTTCTAATGAAGAGAAAAAGGATGAGGATACTGAACAAACTGCAGGATCTTTTCCTCTTAAAAGACCTGAAACACTTACCGCAGATGTAGTACGCTTCCAGAACAACAAAGACAAGTGGATCGCCTTTATTGGTTTGGTTGACGGGCGTCCTTACGAGATCTTCACCGGGTTTGCCGATGATGAAGAAGGAATTTTAATTCCGCGTTGGGTAAATGAAGGCCTAATTATCAAGAATAGAAACGAAGATGGAACTTCTCGTTATGATTTTCAATATGAAAATAAGCGAGGTTATAAAACAACTATTGAAGGACTTTCTCATAAATTTAATCCGGAATTCTGGAACTACGCGAAATTGATCTCCAGTACGCTACGTCATGGAATGTCTATAGATAATGTGGTAGACCTTATTAATAGTTTACAATTAAACAGTGAATCTATCAATACCTGGAAAAATGGTGTAGTTAGAGCTCTGAAGCGTTTTATTGCTGATGGAACTGTTGCTAAAAAAGAAAAGTGCACCAACTGTAACTCTTCTAATTTAATATACCAGGAAGGATGTTTAACCTGTAAAGACTGTGGTTCTTCTAAGTGTGGTTAATATTTCTGTGATAACTGACAAAAAAAGGCTCTCGATTAATGAGAGCCTTTTTTGTTTGTGATAGTATCATAAAATTTGTCTTTTCAATACACAGCGTGTTGAAGTGAGAAATCCACAATTCCGGAAGAGATTGCTTCGTATCTTACTATGACACTGGCAGTCTATAACTGGTATATCCCAGGAAAACGTCACTGCGAAGAAGTGAAACGACCTAAAACTCTAACCTCACACTTCTAATCCCTACTGAATGTGGCTTCTGAAGATTTTCCTTTTCAATTCCGGGGCCAATAGAAAACTGAATGCTTTCAACATCTTCAAGTTTAAGTTCCCCAGAATAGGAATGATCAAAATAATAAGGTAGAAAACCTGGATATGGTCTAGGTAAAGTAACCGTTTTCACCGGTTTCAATTCACTCAGTTTTATCTGAATTTCTTTTGATTCTGGAGTCAACTCAATAATCTTTCCAAAAGAAGCACCATTATTCATTACCAGTGCAACCATTATTTTCTCGGAATTATCACCAAGAGCCCTTCCGTTAATAGTCAAATTTTTCTCGCTGGAAATGTCTCTGCTTCCCAACTTTTTTTGAAAATTATACCTGAAAGAATAGTCGTATATAGCTTTGCCATTTGTGTTCTCTGCATCTTCTTCAAATAACTTTTCTAATTTAACCTGAAACTCTGCTTCTCCACCATTAACAGGTACTACATTGTTATTTGTGGACCATCCCCTGACCATTTTATCTGAATCTACCGCTGCATTAAAAAGATAAACTGGAGAATCTTTTTCAAGAATCTTTGTTTCGAATTCCTCTTCGGAATGAAAATCCCAATCAGAAGGGCTTCCCTCTACTCCACCAGGATAAGTAGTTTTATCTTTATCTGTAGAAACCACAATCCTGTACTTCAGAAAGCCATTCTTTAAAAGGCTTTCCGGAACCTTCGCTGAATAATCATAATTATTACTTGCCTTAAGCACTATAGATTCGTACGTATTACCATTCCTAAACCAGGCTTCCACCTTTTCAATAGTATTATTAGAAACTACCGTGGCATTAATATTAAAAGGATTTCCTGCAGTACTCACCTTCGTTGCTTCATGCACCAGGTAGGTTTTATCTGCTGTATTCTCTTTGGCTTCAAAAGCTGCGATATCAAAATTCAGGTTATTATCATATTCGGAAATATCAAAATCTTTTCCGGCAGATTTAATTAAATATGTCCCCGGTGATACCTGGAATTGCTTTCCTTCAGATTTCATGGAAACCGTATTTTCTTCATTAAGACCTGAAATTTCAAAATTTTCACCAAGATCATTAAAATTCAACTCCATCGTATTTTGCTTCCAGCTAATTACAGCAACGGTCTTATTAAGACTATTACTTCCGAAGGGATTTTGAATAAGAACAGGATCTGGCATCACCTCTAATCTCCAGATTCCGGATTCCAGTTTATCAAGAAAATAAGCTCCTTTCCCTTCATACTTTATAATTTCAGAACTACCGTGTCCTGCGATCTTCTTTAATTCTGAAATATCCTTTGGTTCAATAGAGTTGGTGTTGGTATAAATAAATGTCTCCCCTGAATTATAAGTAGCAACATCTCCTTCATAACTGATCTTAACATCACCAAATTCAAGATTTTCAGGATACGTCCCAAGATCTTTTCTCATAGGAACTTCATGAAAGATCTTCGAAGCGATCATTAAAGCTAAAGCCTTATGGGGAGTATAATTAAGATTCATATAGTGCGTATTATACTCGGTATTGGCATACGCCAGGAATGTAGGATCATAAGCAAAGTGTGTAGCGATCTGAATTCCTGCTTCCCTAAAACTCCTTGCCATCGCAGGATACATGTATGACTTGTTTACATCGGCCGCATCAAATTCATAAACCAGTTTTGCTTTTTTATTATTCGCGATCACATTATTAAAAGGAATATTATAATCATTTACGTTTGGCAATAAATTTCCCTCCAGTTCTTGCTGAAATCCTAAACCTGTTGGGTACCACTGAAAAGTTCCGCCCTGAATGTTGGAAGTAAAATAAGTATCGGCAAGTTGAATGCTATGGCTTACATTATAGAAAATTGGCTTTTCTGTTCCGGTACTTCGCATAGCAGAAACCATTTTATTGATAAAATCTTTAACCTCTGCTGGAGTTCCTCTATGATGCGGTTCGTTACTTACCTCAAAAGCAATAAGGTTTGGTTCATTTTTATAGGCTACTCCCGTTTGAGGATTCACATGATTTAGAAACTGTTCTAAATAGTTCTGTTGAGCTTTGATCGCTTCAGGATCTGTTAGACTTTTTTCTTTTCCAAATTTATCTGAAAAACCAGGGGTATCCTCATCTGGTTCCGGCCAGCCATTTCCCCAATAAGCTATGGGGGTGATCACAAAATTAATATCGCGTTTCTTTAATTCATTCAGTAAATAATCAAAGGCTTCTAAATGTTCATTTTCCAGTAAATTCCCCTCTTCATCACTAATTTCGGTATCCCATACATGAATGCGATAAAGGTCAAAATTCAATCGAGTAAAATGATATATATCCTTGTCCATTTCTGCCTTAATGTCCAGACCTTTATTTTTTGCGGAACGGTATACATGGGCAAATGGTGCAGAATAGTTCACTCCAAAGCCATGAACTTCTTCATTGTTTCCACCCCAGCGCATTATTCCTTCTTCATCTACAAATACATCGTTCTTAGATTTATTTTGAGCGATCATTCCCGATGAAAGCATCCAAAAAGCAATAAAAATCAGTCTAAAATTATATTTTAGGTTCTTCATTATTCAAGTAAGTTTTATAAAATTATATATCGCATATTTCAATCCCCTCCCTAAGGGCAGCGAGCTTATCGTTGTAGGTAGGAACAAATTCCTGAGCAACATAACCCTCAAAACCGGTATCATAAATCGCCTGCATAATTGCCGGATAATATAATTCCTGAGATTTATTTATTTCGTTTCGGCCGGGTACGCCACCGGTATGATAATGGTTAATATAGTTATGGTTCTCACGAATAGTTCGAATCACGTCCCCTTCCATTATCTGCATATGATAAATATCGTAGAGTAATTTAAAATTAGGCTTTCCTAATTTTTTGGCCAGCGCAACACCCCATTCAGTATGATCGCACATATAATCGGGATGATTTACCTTACTGTTTAGCAATTCCATAACGAGGTTCACGTTCATTTGATCTGCATAATCCAATAAGGGAGTAAGTCCTACAACACAATTCTCCAGGCCAACCTGCTCATCCATCCCATTTCGGTTTCCTGAAAAACAGATGACGTTTTTAATCTTATGGTCTGAGGCTTTTTTAATAAGTCCTTTATATTGCTCCTGAAGTTTCTTATGAATCGCAGGATTATTGAAGCCTTCAACAATGTTGGCAAAATCATCTGTAGCCATGGAACAAACCAGGCCTTCTTTTTCAACAGTATCCCATTCTGAAGGTTTTAAAAGATCTATTGCCTGGATTCCCATTTCAGCACAGGCTTTTGCGAACTTTTCCAGTGGAATATCCTGATAACACCACCGGCACACTGAATGGTTTATCTTTCCTGAACCCTGAATATTTCCTGTAAATCCCGGAACCGGTTTTAATTCTGAGGCCATTATGCCAGAAACCCCAGTGAAAGTGAGCAATCCCGCTCCTAAGCCCAGGTTTTTGAGCAATTTTCTTCTGTTGCTTTTATTAGCCATGAAAATATATTTTTCTAAAAATAATAATAAATGTAACTAATACAGTTATTTTTCAGAAAAAATTATTTTCAGGCTGAATCATGCAATTTCAAAGTTGTACCCTGACCTTAATAATTTCTGATAATTTTCGTAATTAAATTTATAGAGAAAAGCGCCTCTTTTACTGGTAGTCTTATCTTTTTCTTCCAACTTTTCCAAAACATTTAAAGACAATACCTTTTTTCTGAAATTTCTTGCATCCAATTCCCGTTGGTATATGGCTTCGTAAAGACTCTGCAATTGCGGTATGGTAAATTTTTCAGGAAGAAGCTCAAATCCAAATGGCTTATATCTGGCATTTTGCTTCAGTTGTAACAGGGCATCGTGCACCATTTCATTATGATCTAATATTAATAGTGGTAAATGATCTATTTCATACCAGTGTGCGCCGTGCTCTCCTACCAGCTTTTCATCATATTCGTCTATTCTAATCAGTGCATATTGGGCCACCGAAATACAGCGATACCCGGGATCACGATCCTTCTTGCCGTAGCTCTTGAGCTGCTGCATAAATACATTTTCCAGCCCCGTAGTCTCTCTTAATACCCTTTTCCCTGCCACTTCCAAATCTTCCTCCAGGCGAACAAAACTCCCTATCAATGACCATTCTCCCTGTAAAGGAGCCAATCTTCTTTTAAACACCAGAAGTTTTAATTTACCTTCGTGAAAGCCAAATATGATACAATCTGTCGCCACATACATCATTTCCTTGACCTGATAGAGATCCTTGGTGTTCTGAGTCATT
>Ga0207878_100473_pt1 | contig 12743 bp, 10 predicted proteins | sample LinPmetageLP41_FD_184053 | JGI IMG/M metagenome (GOLD analysis project Ga0207878, IMG submission 184053) | Marine viral communities from the Pacific Ocean - LP-41 (SPAdes) | ecosystem: Environmental > Aquatic > Marine > Oceanic | place: Pacific Ocean | collected 2010-08-27 | reverse complement strand
GTCATGCCCGCGTCGCGCAACGCCCCCGCCATCGCCCGCTCGGCACCCTGACGGGACGGCATGACAATGTCCGACGCGTCGGACGTCATCGCCACACCCGCGACTTCAGCCAGAATTTCCGCGCCCCGCGCCCGCGCCCGTTCGTATTCTTCCAGAACGAAGATCCCCGCCCCCTCGCCCTGGACCATGCCGGACCGGGTGGCGCAAAACGGGCGGCAGGTATCACGCGACATTACGCGCAGACCTTCCCACGCCTTGACCCCGCCGAAGCAAAGCATCGCCTCGGCCCCGCCGGTCACCATGACGTCGGCCATGCCGGAACGGACGAACTGGAATGCCTGCCCGATGGCATGGTTCGACGAGGCGCAGGCCGTCGCCACGGTAAAGGACGGACCTTTGAGGTTGTATTCCATCGACAGATGCGCGGCGGCGGCGTTGTTCATCAGCTTGGGCACGACGAAGGGGTGAACGCGGTTCTTACCCTCTTCGTAGACGACGCGGTAATTCTCATCCTGGGTGTTCAGCCCACCGCCGGACGTGCCGAGAATGACACCCGACCGCGCCGCAAGCTCGCCCGAAAACGCAAGCCCCGACTGTGCCAGCGCCTGTCCCGCTGCCAGCAAGGCGAATTGCGTGTACCGGTCGAACAGCGCGATCTGCTGGCGATTGAAATGCGCACTCTCATCATAGTCCCTGACCTGCGCGCCGATGCGGATGGTCAGGCGGTCGGCATCGCGGATATCGAGGTCACCAATTGCACAATGGCCCTCACGCATGGCGGCCATGGTCGACGCCACATCGATGCCCAAAGCGTTGATGGTGCCCGCGCCAGTGATGACGACCCGCCTCATGAGGGGTCGGTCACCCCGCGTTGCTCGCACACCAGACGGGTCACCGCCTCCACGATCGCGCCCACGGAGGAGACGTCGAAGTCGGACTTGGCAGGTTCGTTGGCATTGAACGGAACCTGGATGTCGAACGCCTCCTCGATGGCGAAAATGGCTTCGACCAACCCCATGGAATCAACGCCCAGATCGGCCGGAACCGAGGCGTCGCTGACGTCCGTCGTGTCGATCATCGCCTGATCCGCCACGATTTCATGGACGCGCGCCCGGATGTCATGTTTTGTCGTCATTCCCGTCCCCTAGCCCCTTTTTCATGACAATTGCACGAAGGCTGGCCAGTTGTTCCAATGCGCGCGGCAAACGGCGCAGGGCACGATACATCGCCATGTTCGTTTCCATCTTCACCGCAGGAGAGCCCATGACGACTTCGCCGTCGCGGATACGCGAATAGATGTCGCTGGCCCCCCCCGCGACCACGTCGTTACCGATCGTGATGTTGTCGTTGACACCGACCTTGCCCGCCAGCACCACCCGGTTACCGATCGTCGTGCCGCCCGCAATGCCGACGTGACCGCACAGCAGGCAATCTTCGCCGATCCGGTTGTTGTGGCCGATCTGGACATGGTTATCGATCTTGGTACCGCGTCCGATGGTGGTATCCGCTACCGTTCCCTTGTCGATGGCAGAGTTTGCGCCGACCTCGACATCGTCGCCGATGGTCACCGATCCCAAGGAATGGATGCGGATCCAGCGCTGTTCGCTTATATCGCCCTGATCTCCGAGCGTCTTTCGGGCGCGCTCGACCCCCGACTCCTCGGGCGTGACAAAACTGAAACCGTCACCGCCGATCACGGCATTGGGCTGTGCGATGAACCGGTCGCCGATGTTTACCCGCGATCCGATGCGGACACCTGACATCAACAACACGTCGTCGCCGATCAGCGCGTCTTCCGCGATGGTAACATGCGCCGCGATGCGGGCCCGTACACCGATGCGGACACCCGCACCGATGACAGCGAGAGGCCCGATGGCCGCGCCCTCGCCGATGACCGCATCTTTTTCAACAATGGCAGAGGGATGCACGCCGACGTTCATGCGTGGTCCACTATCCAGTGCGGCGGTGATCCCAGCCATCGCCAACCGGGCGCGTGGCACCAGAATAGCTCCGCGCAGGCCGAAGCTTTCCCAATCCGCGCCATCCCACAGGATCGCGGCTCGGGCCTGTCCGGCCTTTAGCGCATCGGCGTAGTCTGGTGACATCGCAAGGGCAAGATCGTCCGGTCCGGCCACAGCGGGTTCTGCGGCACGATGCAGGGTCAGCGATCCATCCCCGAGAACCGGCTGGCCCAGAACTTCGGCGATGTGTGCAAGCGTGAACATGGCGGTCCTCCTGGGGTGGCGTGCCCCTTTCGACGCCGATCTAACCCTGCAACGCGCCCAATTCCACCCCGGCCTCGCGCCGCGCAGTCAGCTCGCTGCATGCGCAGGGATCGTCCGGATAATTAATGCAGTCAGGATTTTCCGGGTTCATTCATTATTTCCAAAGAAAGTACTTGTAGGCAGGTTGGCAACAGGACTCGAAAAGGTTCCATCCCGATCACCGATGGGCGAAATTCTGCTTATTGGCTGTGCAGGTGTCATCAGAAGTGGAGAATCGACAAAATTATGCCACACCGACGAGGTCACATGGGGATGAGACACCTGAGGCCGCAAAGACGGTCCAAGACAGTGAATGGGGCAATTATCGTGAATGAACACACCTCAACGGGCGTGCAGGCATCTTCGACGCCGATTTCTTTAACCAGACGCGGACTTCTCGGCGCTTTTGCTGCGACTGCGGTCGCTGCTGCGCCAACATATTCCAAAGCTGCAGGGTTTCTGCGTGGCGGCGGCGACATCCGATCCATTAAAATGCACAACGCCCGTACCGGCGAAAGCATGGAGACGATCTATTGGGTCGAGGGCGATTATGTCCGCGATGCCCTTGCTGAAATCAGCTTTTTCTTCCGCGACTGGCGCCGGAATGAGGTCAAGCCGATCGACAACCGCGCCGTCGATATCATCGCCGCGACTCATCGTCTGGTCGATACGCGTGAACCGTTCCTTCTTCTGTCGGGCTATCGCTCGCCCGCGACGAACGCGATGCTGCGATCGCGGTCCAGCGGTGTCGCGCGCAACTCTCTTCACCTGAAGTGCCAGGCTGCAGATATCCGTCTGTCTTCGCGTTCCGTCAATCAGGTTTCGCGTGCGGCCGCATCCATCTCCGCGGGCGGTGTGGGAAAATATTCACGGTCGAACTTCACGCATGTTGATTGCGGCTCCGTCCGCAATTGGGGTGCCTGACAGCTTCTCCGATTTTCTTCTGCTAAACGATCAGCCGCCCTGTTGCCCCGGGGCGGCTTTCTCGGGTTATATGTGTCAGGTTCCGTCCTTGTGGGCAGGATTTCCTAAAAACATATGATCCTTGGTTCATTATGCTCCATGTTTTGGCAGACCGCGACGTGACGGCATGGCACAGGCGGTCACATATCTCACCTCAATTTGGCTGCGACGTGCTGCACCTTCAGATCGGGCAATCAGTCTTCTGCGAACTTCGGTCGCGCGATACCCGGCAAATTCGGACACTTCAGACGGGTCGTTGAAGCGTTCGAGGAACTGGCCACCGCATATACCGTAGTGCTGGCACGCATATCCGTCGGGCCATGAACGCGAGATTACGAAGTAACGCTCCAGCGCAGGATACTTTGCCATTTGGAGGCGGCTGCCGGGACGAATTCAGATGAAGCCCTGACAGGTTAAAAGGTCCCGATCTTAATCCAGTTATGGAAACACGAAACAGCGATCCCGTCGAATCGACAGCCACATCACCGTTCCAGGCTTCGGCAGGAACACAGCGGGCACCGTGGCCGTGACGCGGCTGGTCGCGTCGTCCATCAGAAATTCCACCAGGCTTTCTTTGCCCATGAATCTTGCGCGCAGAACCGTTCCGCGCGCGGGCGCCCCCTCCGCAGGAGTCGGCGACGGTCCCTTGCCCGCCCGGTCGAAATCGATGCGCACATGCTGGGGCCGGAACACGATGTCGACGGCAGTCCCATCCGGCAGACCGGGGGCCAGGAACTGACCAAATGGCGTATCCGTCAATGCGCCGTAAACTTCGCCAGATAGAACATTGATATCACTGAAAAATGCCGCTGCTTCCCGATCAATGGGAGCATTGTAGATATTATAGGGTGCGGCCTGTTGCACGATCCGCCCGTCCCGCATCAGCGCGATTTCATCGGCCATCCGCATGGCTTCGTCCGGCTCGTGCGTGACCAGAAGAACGGCGGTCCCTTCCTCCTTCAGGACGGACAGGGTCGCGTCCCGAATCTCATCGCGCAGACGATTGTCGAGCCCCGAGAAAGGCTCATCCATAAGCATGATCTTCGGTCGCGGTGCCAGCGCGCGGGCAAGGGCCACACGCTGTTGCTCGCCACCTGACAGCTCGTGCGGATGCTTGTCATCATACCCGACCAGATCAATGCGGGTCAGCAATTCGGCGATCCGGGCGGCCGACACCGCATCGCGTGGCAAACCGAACCCGATGTTGCGGGCGACTGAAAGATGCGGGAACAGGGCGAAGTCCTGGAACATCAGACCCACGCCCCGCGCCTCGGGCGGAACATGAGTGCGGGCATCGGCCACGATCTCGCCGTTCAACCGGACCGTTCCGGCATCCTGCCGGTCGACTCCCGCGATAATCCGCAATGTCGTCGACTTGCCACAGCCCGAGGGGCCCAGAAGACAGGTCACCTGCCCTGCCGGAACCGACAGAGAAATACCATCGACGACGTTGCGCCCGCCCAGGTGGCGGACCAGTCCTTCGGTCTGCAGGCGTGGCGTCATCGAATACCCGAGCATTAAAGTCAGGCGTGCCTAACAGCCGAATTGCAAGGGGTAAAGCGGATCAGAGAACCTCGCCGACCTGCTTTTCCTGCCGGGTATAAAGATAAATCAGGAAGCTGAGCAGTATGACAAGACCCATCGTCACCCATGGCATGACGCCACCGCCGACCAGCGCGATGATCGTGGGGTTTGCAAAAAACGCTGCCCAGACCGCCAGCACGACAAGCGTCAGAAACGCGAACGCCGTCATCCATACTGCAGGACGCAGATGTGCCAACAGACACAGTGACCCGATCAGGGCCAGCGCGACATGCGCCCCCCAGACACCCTGGACCCAGTCCGGCACCCCGGCGAGCCAGTTGATCTGCTCGGGCGGATACATATCCAGCCACCCCATTCGGAGTCCGTAGGACACCATCACGTATTCTGCCAGGGAGACGAGTCCGTATCCCAGCGAGATCAATCCCATGACGTAGAAATGCCAGCGCTGCATGTCGCCTCCGCGCGTTACCTCAGAAGGGCGACTTATCACGAAAACCGACCGCTACAAACGGTTACGGGGCCCGCAGTTCAGCGCGCCCCGCTCCGTCGAAATGGCCACCCCATTAAGGGCGCGGCCAATCAGGATGACATCATTTAAGTAGCAGTTCCGCTTCCTGACGCTTGAGCATCCGTCGCGCGGCGGAATATCCCTCGCGGCCTTCCCGTTCGCGCAACTCGGGGAAGATCGCGAATATCTCCTCGCGCTGCGCCTTGCCCAGACCTTTGAGGGAATGGTCACCGGGCTGGAAGCTTTCGGTCCAGGCCCCGTCAGACAGGATGACCTCGTGATTGTCGAACATGACGTGGATATAGGTAACGTCCACCGCATCCATCCGTTCGACGCCGGGGCGTCCGACCAGATGCTTGGCCGCAACCAGAACTTCGCGCTCATCAAAGTAGAGCATGGTTTCGTCATTCGCGATCAGGACGCGGTGCTGCGGCGACACGATCATATCCCGTTCGGGCAACCCATGACCCAACGCGCCTTTTCGGACCAGAACGGCACGCAACGCGCTGTTTTCGCTCAGCTCGGTAGCAGCGATTTTACGCTTTCCGGTCCAACGGATCACCTGGATGCCATTGTCGCGGGTGATAACCCTGTCGCCGACCTCCAGTGATTCCACAGGAACTTCACCCTTCGGCGTGGCGATCAGGGTGCCAGGCGTGAAGCAGGGAACGACCGCCTCGATGTCTTCGAACTGCGCGGTCGTGTCATCGCGGAAGGTGATGATGCCGTCTTCGCGGTCGTCGGAGGTATAGGTGATGAAGGCCACGTCCGACCCGGTCAGGTCCAGAGTGTCGAAATCATCACTGCCCGAACCGCCGTCAATCATGTCGCCGGTGGTTGCGCCAAGGATCAAATCGCGATCGTCGCCAGCGGCGATCATGTCGGCGCCGTCATCACCCGAGATGGTGTCCGCACCGTCTCCGCCCTTGATCCAGTCTACGCCGTCGCCGCCGGTGATTAGGTCATCACCATCGCCGCCACCGATCTCGTCGTCACCCTTGCCGCCGAAGATGCTGTCATCACCGTCTTCGCCCTTGATGGTGTCATTGCCACCGGCACCCTGAATGGTGTCGTTGCCGCGGCCCCCAAGGATCGAATCTTCGTTGGCGCTGCCTGAAATGGTATCATCGCCCTTGCCGCCGTCGATGGTATCGTTGCCACCGCCGCCCGAGATGGTGTCGTTGCCGTATCCGCCGGTAATGAAGTCGTTGCCGGTGCCGCCCATGATATCGTCGTTACCATCACCGCCATCGAGCGTATCGGTCCCGTCACCGCCGCGAATGGTGTCATCGTCATCGCCACCGGCAATGCTATCGTCACCTTTGCCACCAAGGATCTTGTCATTTCCCTTGCCGCCATCGATCGTATCGGTTCCGCCCGCGCCCTGAATGGTGTCGTTACCATAGCCGCCGGTGATCAAATCGTCGTTGGCGCTGCCCGAGATGCTGTCATCACCCTTACCACCGTCGATCACGTCGTCGCCGCCGCCACCTGAAATAGTGTCGTTTCCATCGCCGCCATTCAGCGTATCCTGGCCATCTTTCCCGTCGATCTTGTCGGCACCGGCACCACCATCGACCAGATCGTCGCCGTTTCCGGCATCTACGACATCGTCGCCCTCGCCCGCATCGACTTCGTCGTTGCCTTCACCGGCAAGGATCGTGTCATTACCAGCACCCGCAACGATGATGTCGTCGTCGCCCACTTCGCCATCCAGCAGCGCATCGTTGTTGTCGACGAAATCGCCATCAGGATCACCGTCGTAACCATCGTCGATCTTGTCGTCGCCTGACGTGCCTTCGACGATGCCGTCACGTGTATCGACCGCGCCGATGACGTTCTCGATATTGATGAACCTGGCGGTCTCGCCCGTCCGCGTACCATCGTCATCCAGGAAGAAGATCGTACCGTTCTCGGCATTGTCGGCATCGTATTCGACCGCGGCATTCGCGCCGGTCAGGTCCAGCGTGTCGAAATCGTCACCGCCTTCGCCGCCGTCGATCATGTCGCCCGAGGTGACATTGACGAAATCATCGCGATCATCGCCACCCGACAGCGTATCGGCGCCGTCGGCACCCGATATCGTATCGTTTCCGGCACCGCCTTCGACCAGATCGTCGCCCTTGCCGCCGCGGATGGAATCATCTCCCGCGCCGCCGTCCACCGTATCGTTGCCGCCGGAGCCAGACAGAATGTCGTCGCCCGCGCCACCGAACATCAGGTCGTCATTGGCGCTGCCCGAAACCGAGTCGTCGCCCGCGCCGCCGTCCAGCGTATCGTCACCACCGTTACCGCGCAGGGTATCGTTGCCGTCACCGCCCAGAATGGAATCGTTGTCGCGACCACCGTCGATCAGGTCATCACCTTCGCCACCGTCGATCGTGTCCTGACCGTTGCCGCCCGAGATGGTGTCGTTTCCGGCTCCACCTTTCAGCACATCGTCACCTTCGCCACCGTCGATGCTGTCATTGCCAGCGTCGCCGAAGATCGTGTCGTTGCCCTCGCCGCCCTCGAGCGTGTCGTCGCCGCCTTCGCCGAACAGACGGTCATTGCCCGCCTCGCCGCGCACGATATCGTCGCCGACGCCCGCGTAGACGGTATCATTGCCCGCACCGGCCAGAACCAGATCCTCGTCACCCGTGGTGCCTTCGACTCCCAGGGCGTCGTTATTGTCGATCCGGTCGCCCTGTGCATCGATATAGGCCAGGTCGATCAGCTCGCCCGCCTCAGTACCGTTGACGATACCGTCGGGCTGCATCTGAGGAGTGAACTTCAGGTTGTCGACTGCGCCGGACCCGGCCAGCTCAATCGTCATGTATTTCGCGCCGGGCGTGTCGATCTGAACGTCCTTCTGACCATTGTTGGCAGTCTTGACGCTGATCTTCTTCAGAAACTTGCCATCTTCGTCATAGAGCCTGATCCATGCACCTTCTTCAACGTCGAGCAGCGTGATCGAGTCGACGGTAACTTCATTGTCAAAGGTGAACAGGAACTTGCCACCGCAAGCATTGTCGTCCGGGTCGCTGCTGTCGCGATCTTCCGACAGGATCAGAACCTTGCCCAGGTTATCAGTCTTCAGATCCCAGTCGCCGCCGCTCGGCTTGGACGAATCGAAGATCATCGCCGGGTTCTTCGTGTCCATCGACCCGTCGTTGTTGATGCTGCCGATCGTAACGCCTTGGCTGGAATACTGGCCGTCTATGATCGTCCCGGCACTTTGATCGTTGAAATCAATGAGGGTTTGACTGGTAATGGTCATGGCAGTGACTCCTTAATACCGCGACATGGCGCGCAGGCCGCGCAGCAGATCGGCAGAGATAAAATGAAAACGGACCGAGGCAATCCGGGTGACGGCACCTTCTTGGCGCTTGCAGTTCGGCGACGTCATCATGACGGCATCTCCACCCGGTCCAGTTGCGACTTTCCCGAAGGTGAGGAGATGGGCGGACCATAGATTGCGGACGCACCTGAAGGCACTTTCCCGACAGTCAGCCGCTATAAAAATGCAGAAGGGTCGGCAGACCCGCGCGCAGCCCAAAAGGCATGCGCCCGCACATTACAGGCGGCATCCATACGGATGCTCACAAGTGCGGCCGCCCCCGTGGCCAGCAGACATCACCCCCCAAAGGGCGTGCTTCCGGTGTAGCAACTGACTGCTATCGAGGAAAGCGAAATGTGGCGCAATTTAGGTTACTTGGCCACAATTGCGTCATGTCGGGGAACGTCGCGACCGGAAATGTCCGAAAAATTCTCGAATCACGTTTCCGTAGCAGAAACAATAAGATGTGGCTCTTCGTTGCAATCACCCTTTCATCGCAGGGCGATCAGCCAATGCTGCCCTTCCTGAGTGATGTAGGCCGCAGCTTATGGCACCCATGCCGACCGGCCAGCCACATTCGCATCGTTGACGATCTGGCATCGAAATATGGCAGGATTTGGATTGGCTAAAGATGGTCTGTTTCTTTCACGGCAACCACAATTGTGACAAATTTCCTGACATCCGAAGTATTCGGAGTGTCTGATCCCCCGAAGCTTCGATCGACCCGGCGGATGCCGGTGTCGATCGGGGATGCTGTTGCCTGGTGCCCGTGGCCGGACTCGAACCGGCAAGCCTCGCGGCGGCGGATTTTGAATCCGCTGCGTCTACCAATTCCGCCACACGGGCCGATCAGGGACAGCGCGCGAAGCCCTAGCGGGCCATCCGCGTCTCGTCAATCGTCGCGCTAGAGGCTCTGCGCCGAAAACGTATCGCAGGCCTCGATTCGACCCTCCTCATAGCCTATGGCGAACCAGCCCGCCCGCTGCTCGGACGTTCCATGCGTAAAGGTGTGCGGCATTGGCACCTTGCCCTGACTGCGCTGAAGTCGGTCGTCGCCGATCTGGCGGGCGGCATTGACCGCTTCCTCGATGTCACCGCGCTCCAGACTGTTGAAACGTGCCTGCGCCTCGCGGGCCCAAATGCCTGAATAGCAATCAGCCTGAAGCTCCATCCGGACAGAAATCGCGTTCGACTGCTGCTCCGACGATTGCGCCCTGATCCGGTTCGCCTGTCCCAGAATGCCCAATTCATTCTGAACGTGATGCGAGACCTCGTGGGCGATCACATAGGCGGCGGCGAAATCGCCCCCCGCGCCCAATTGCTGATCCAGTGTCGTGAAGAACGACGTGTCCAGATACGCCTTGCGGTCCGCCGGGCAATAGAATGGCCCCGTCGCGCCCGAGGCCCCGCCGCAGGGACTTTGCGTCACACCCGAAAACAACACCAGCGTGGGCGCATCGTAATTCGTGCCGACCTGCGTGCGGAACAGGTCCGCCCAGACTTCCTCGGTATCGGCCAGCACGACGGACACGAATTCCGCCTCGCGCTGTTCGGCCTCCGAGATGGGACGCGATTGCGTCACCGATGACTGTGTGCCGCCGCCCTGCAAGAACGGTGAGACGTCGATCCCGAAATACCAGCCAATCAGCACGACAGCTATCAGGCCCAAGCCCCCGGCCCCGCCGGTCATGCCCACGCGGCCACCCCTGCTGCGCCGCCCACGGCGGTCCTCGATGTTGCGGCTTCCCCGTCGTCCCTGCCAGCGCATCGCCGCCCTCCGTTTTCTTCCTGTTCAATCGCACTTGACCCTGCGACGGTTCCATGGGACCGGCAAGCCCATGATCCGAAGCCTGTATGACTGGACCCTTTCCTGGGCTGCACACCCGAGGGCCTTGTGGGTTCTTGCTCTGGTCAGTTTCGTCGAAAGCTCGGTCTTCCCGATCCCGCCGGATATCCTGCTGATACCCATGATCATCGCCGCACCGTCACGGGCCTGGCTGATCGCTGGCGTCTGCACGGTGGCGAGCGTCCTGGGCGGGATGCTGGGATATGCCATCGGGTTCTACGCCTTCGACGCCTTGGGCGAACCGATCCTCCGCGCCCTGGGCAAGGCCGACAGTTTCGATGTCTTCCGCACCAGGTATAATGACTGGGGCGCCTGGGCTGTGCTGATCGCGGGGGTCACGCCCTTCCCCTATAAGGTCATTACCATATTGTCTGGTGCGACGCAGCTATCCTTGCCGGTCTTCATCGTCGCCAGCATCGTCGCACGGGGGCTGCGGTTCTTTCTGGTGGCTGCTTTGCTGTGGAAATTCGGTGCGCCGATCCGCACATTCATTGAACGCCGGCTTGGCCTGGTATTCACCGTTTTCATGGTCTTGCTGGTGGGCGCAGTCTATCTGATGAAATTCATATGAAACGCCTGATTGCGCTTGCCACCTCGGGCCATATCACGCTGCTGGGTGGCGCATTTCTGTTTCAGCTTGCGGGATATGCCCCCTGTGCGATGTGCATCTGGCAGCGTTGGCCACACGCGGCTGCGATCGTGTCAGGACTGATCGCTCTGAGCGGTGTCATCCCGCGGACAATGGCGGGCCTGGCCGCACTGGCGGCCCTGACCACAAGTGCCATCGGGTTTTTCCACGCGGGCGTCGAACAGGGCTGGTGGCCCGGACCCAGCAGTTGCACCGGCAACGGCGATGGGTTGTCGTCGCTTTCGGGTGCAGACCTTCTGTCGACCGACGTGTCCGACACAATCATCATGTGCGATGATATCGTCTGGCAACTGGGCCTGACGATGGCAGGCTGGAACGGCGTATTTTCCCTGGCGCTGGCGGTGGTCTGGATCATGGCGGCGCGGCGCGCCTGAAGTTTCGGCACTTCGAGAGGTTCAGGGCGTTGAGCCTATATCCGGGGGGTGCTAGAAGAACCTTCAACCATATCTAGATCCGATCCGAGGCCGAGAATCGCATGAACGACGAGCCGGAAATCCCTGAAAACGAAGACGAAACTCCCAAGCGCGTTGTCATGCACCACGATGGGCCGCAGGTTTCGATCATCGACGAGATGCGAACCTCGTTCCTCGACTATGCCATGTCGGTCATCATTTCGCGCGCGATCCCCGATCTGCGCGACGGTCTGAAGCCGGTTCACCGCCGCATTCTCTATGCGATGCACGAGACAAACAACACGCACGACAAGTCCTATCGCAAGTCGGCGCGCCCCGTCGGCGACGTCATGGGCAAGTATCACCCGCACGGCGATTCCGCGATTTACGAGGCGCTGGTGCGAATGGCGCAGAACTTCTCGATGTCGCTTCCTCTGCTTGATGGTCAGGGCAACTTCGGTTCGATGGACGGCGATAACGCGGCCGCCATGCGCTATACCGAAGTGCGGATGGACAAGCCTGCCGCATACCTTCTGGCTGACATCGAAAAAGACACCGTCGACATGGTACCGAATTACGATGGCAAGGATATGGAGCCGTCGGTCCTGCCCGCCCGCTTTCCCAACATGCTGGTCAATGGCGCGGGCGGCATCGCCGTCGGCATGGCGACGAATATCCCGCCGCACAATCTGGGCGAAGTCATCGACGCCTGTCTTGCGCTGATCGAAAACCCGGACCTGACGTCCGAAGACCTGATCGAATACGTTCCCGGTCCCGACTTTCCGACCGGCGGCATCATTCTGGGCCGCACCGGTATCCGGAAGGCATATCTGGAGGGGCGCGGCTCCGTCGTGATGCGCGCCAAGACCCGTATCGAGGAAATCCGTAAGGATCGTTATGCCATCGTGCTCGACGAAATCCCTTATCAGGTGAACAAGGCCACGATGATCGAAAAGATCGCTGAGGCCGCCAAGGACAGGCGCATCGAGGGTATCGCCCACGTGCAGGACGAATCCGACCGTGTGGGCGTCCGCGTCGTGGTCGAATTGAAACGTGACGCCACCGCGGAAGTCGTCCTGAACCAGTTGTTCCGCTTCACTCCGATGCAGACCAGTTTCGCCTGCAATATGCTGGCTTTGAACGGCGGACGGCCCGAGCAGCTGACCCTGCGGGCATTTCTGACGTCCTTCCTGTCGTTCCGCGAGGATGTCATTGCCCGGCGCACGGCCTATGAATTGCGCAAGGCCCGCGAACGCA
>Ga0207878_100472_pt1 | contig 12851 bp, 10 predicted proteins | sample LinPmetageLP41_FD_184053 | JGI IMG/M metagenome (GOLD analysis project Ga0207878, IMG submission 184053) | Marine viral communities from the Pacific Ocean - LP-41 (SPAdes) | ecosystem: Environmental > Aquatic > Marine > Oceanic | place: Pacific Ocean | collected 2010-08-27 | reverse complement strand
GGACGCACCATGGGATGCCGGATCGGGCGAACGGGTTCTGCTATCTGAATGATGCCGTGCTGGGCATCCTGTCGCTGAAACGCGCGGGTGCTGTCCGCGTGGCCTATGTCGATATCGACGCGCATCACATGGATGGGGTCGAATACGCCTTCGCCGATGACCCCGATACGCTGCTGATTTCGACGCACGAGGAAAAACGCTGGCCGTTTACCGGGCTGATCGGGGATGCGGGCGTCGGCCAGACCTTCAACCTGCCCCTGCCGCGCGGTTTGAACGACAGCGAGATGGCGTTGGCCCGAGATCGCCTGATGCTGCCGGCAGTCGAACATTTCGCGCCCGACGCCATCGTCTTGCAATGCGGGGCCGATGCGGTCGACGAAGATCCGCTGTCCCGGCTTGCCCTGTCGAACAACGCGCATTGGGATCTGCTGGCGGCACTGATGCAACTGGCCCCGCGATTCCTGCTGCTGGGGGGCGGAGGGTATAATCCCTGGTCGGTCGGGCGGCTCTGGTCGGGGAACTGGGCGGTGCTGTCGGGTCAGGACATTCCGGACCGCCTGCCCCCCGAAGCCGAAGCCGTGCTGCGGGACCTGCGTTTTGACGGCAATTCGCGCGGGCGCAACCCGCCGGAGCACTGGTTTACCACCCTGCGCGATGCGCCGCATATCGGCCCGGTGCGGACCGAAGTGTCGGACCGGGTGACCTATCTGGCGGGGCGGATCGTTGACATGCCGGGCCTTAGCGTCTGAGGGCAGAGCGAGGGACTTCCCTTCGCGCCCCCGGAGTATTTACAGAGCAAAGAAAGAGCGGCCCTGCATGAAGCCGCCCTGATCTTCGTCAAAGATCACGACACTCCGGCACCGGGGTCTTGACCGTGCCGTCCTTGAGCCATTGCGTCAGATTTCCCACTGCAAGATCGCCCATCGCCTGCCGCGTCTCGTGGGTGCCGGACGCGACATGAGGGGTCAGCACGACGTTGTCCATCGACTTGAGTGCATCGGGGATTTTCGGCTCCTCCGCGAACACGTCGAGGCCTGCACCTGCGATCACGCCATCCTGCAAGGCCTTCACCAAGGCCCGCTCATCCACGACGGACCCGCGCGCGACGTTGAAGAACAGACCGTCGGAGCCAAGCGCCTGCAACACTTCGGCATTGACCATGTGCTGCGTCGACGGGCCGCCGGGAGTGATGGCGACCAGAACCTCGACCGCTTCGGCGCAGGATTTCGCGGTCTCATGATATGTGTAGGCCACGTCCTTTTTCGACCGGGAGTGATAGTGGATCTCGGCCCCGAAGGCCTCGCACCGGTCGGCGATGGTCTGGCCGATGCGACCCAGGCCGAGAATACCCACACGCCGGTTCTGCACGGTGCGGGTCAATGGATAATTCCCCTCCGTCTCCCATTTGCCCGAACGCGCATGACGATCCGACGGGATCAGCGACCGCGAGACCGCCAGCCAGAGCATGACGAAAGTATCCGCTACCTCGTCATTCAAAACGTCGGGTGTGTGCGCGACCTTCACGCCACGGCGCGCATAGGCGTCGGCGTCGATGGCATCATAGCCCACGCCATAGCTGCTGACGACCTTGAGATTCGGGGTCGCAGCGGCGACGTCGTCGGGCACCCCCCAGTGCCCGTTGGTCAGAATCGCCGGGTATTCAGCGCCGTTTTTCGTCAGAAATACTGCGCGGTCGTCCTGATCGAATAGAACGTCAATGTCGAAATGCTCTGACAGGGCATCGCGCATCCGGTCGGTAATGTCCCCGATCTGGAGGAGGCGCGTCTTAGTCATCGATCTTTACCTCCTGACGCTGCGATCCCAGCTTGTCGATCGACAGCTCCATCACATCGCCGACTTTCAGATAGACCGGGTTCGGCTTGATCCCCATTCCGACGCCCGGAGGGGTGCCTGTGGTGATGAGGTCGCCCGGATGCAGGGTCATCAGCCCGCTCAGGTGGCTGATACATTGCGCGACCGTGAAGATCATGGTGTTTGTGTTGCCGGTCTGCATCCGCTTGCCATTCACTTCGCAGGACATGGCCAGATTCTGCGGATCGCCCAACTCGTCCCGTGTGACCAGCCATGGGCCGATCGGCCCGAAGGTGTCGCAGGATTTACCCTTGGTCCACTGCCCGGACAGCTGCGTCTGGAAATGCCGTTCGGACACGTCGTTGACGATGCAATAGCCCGCAACGTGGTTCAGCGCGTCATCTTCGCTGACGTATTTGGCGGTCGTGCCAATCACTACACCCAGCTCCACCTCCCAGTCGGAACGGGTCGATCCGCGCGGCATGACGACATCGTCGTTCGCGCCGATGATCGAGCTGGTGGCCTTGTGGAACACAATCGGATGTTCGGGAATTGCCGCGCCGGTTTCGGCGGCATGATCGGAAAAGTTGAGGCCGATGCAGAGGAACTTGCCCACGTTGGCGACACAGGGGCCGTATCGGACCGGGCCTTCGACCAGCGGCAGTTGCATCGCATCGACCTTGGACAGGATGTCGAGCGACATGTCCGACAGGGCTTCGTTCCCGATATCGGCGACTTCGTTCGACAGATCGCGCAGATCGCCATTGTGGTCGATCAGACCGGGCTTTTCGGCACCCGGTTCTCCAAAGCGGCACAGTTTCATGTTGTATCTCCTAGAAAAGTATTAATATTTTATGACTCAGTGGTTGTCGCGAGCGACACCCTTTTGCGCCGTTCCACGATAGGCATCTGCTCCGCGCAGGGTCATGCCTTCGGACAGCGGGCCTACGCGGTCGCGGAATATCTCCTGCCACGGCGTCTCGCTGTCGGGTGTGAAAGGATGCGGCGGCAAGGCGGCACGACGTTTGGCCAGCGTTTCCTCGTCCACCAGCATGTCTGCGGTCCCTTTTCCAAGATCGATGCGCAGGCGATCACCCGTCGCGACCAGTGCAAGACCTCCGCCGACTGCCGCTTCGGGACTGGCGTTCAGAATCGAGGGACTTCCCGATGTGCCGGATTGTCGGCCGTCCCCGATGCAGGGCAGCGTATGAATGTCGCGTTTCAGCAGATACGAAGGGGGACGCATGTTCACGACCTCGGCCGCTCCGGGATAACCGATTGGCCCAACTCCACGCATGATAAGGATGCAGTCTTCATCTATTTCAAGGGCTTCGTCGTCGATCTTCAAGTGATAGTCTTCAGGTCCGTCGAATACGATGGCCCGACCCTCGAAGGCCTCCGGATCATCGGGATTGGACAAGTAGCGTTTACGGAACTCCGGCGAAATGACCGAGGTTTTCATGATTGCACTGTCGAACAGATTGCCCTTCAGATTGAGAAACCCTGCATCCTTCAGCATCGGCGCGTCGATAGGCAGAATCACGTCCGGCAGTTCAGAGGTATGCCCTCCGCAATTATCCTGCATCGTCTTGCCGTTCGCGGTAAGCGCATCCGGATAGGGCAACATTCCTGCGGCCAGAAGCTGTCCGATCACGGCGGGGACGCCGCCTGCATGATAGTAATCCTCGCCAAGATATTTCCCGGCAGGCTGGAGATTTACCAGCAGGGGAACCTTGTGCCCGATGTCTTGCCAGTCGTCGTTGTCCAGCGGCACACCAAGATGTCGCGCGATGGCATTCAGATGGATCGGCGCATTGGTCGACCCACCGATGGCGGAGTTGACGACGACAGCGTTTTCAAAGGCTTCGCGCGTCATGATGTCTGACGGTTTCAGATCGTCATGGACCATCTGCACAATGCGCTGGCCAGTTTCATAGCTGATTTGGCCCCGCTGACGATAGGGCGCTGGAATCGCCGCGGCTCCGGGCAGCTGCATTCCAAGGGCTTCGGCCAGCGAATTCATCGTCGTGGCGGTGCCCATCGTGTTGCAGTATCCGACGGACGGCGTTGACGAAGCGACAATCTCCATGAACCCGGCGTCGTCGATCTCGCCCGCGGCGTGCATCTCCCGCGCCTTCCAGACAATGGTGCCGGACCCTGTGCGAGCGCCCTTGAACCAGCCGTTCAGCATGGGGCCGACGGACAGGGCGATGGCGGGAATGTTGACCGTCGCGGCCGCCATCAGAAGCGCGGGCGTCGTCTTGTCGCAGCCGATCATCAGGACCACGCCGTCGAGGGGATAGCCGTTCAGCGTTTCGGACAGCGAAAGATAGGCGAGGTTGCGGTCCAGCGACGCGGTGGGGCGTTTTCCGGTTTCCTGAATGGGATGGACCGGCACCTCCAGCGGCACCCCCCCGGCAGAGATGATGCCGTCGCGGACCCGTTTGGCCAGTTCGATATGGTGGCGATTGCAGGGGCTGAGATCACTGCCGGTCTGGGCGATGGCGATGATCGGTTTGTTGCCCTGCAACTCTTCCCGCGTCAGACCGTAGTTGAGATAGCGCTCAAGATAGAGGGCGGTCATCTCGCGGTTGTCGGGGTTGTTGAACCACAGGCGTGAGCGAAGTTTCGACATGAAGGTCGCCTCGTAAGATATTGTTATTGTCCGGACCAGCCGCCGTCGATGACATGCGGATGGCCCGTCGTGAACCCGGATTCGTCGGACGCCAGATAAGTTACAAGCGAAGCGATTTCCCTGGCGGTCGCGACACGCCCCATCGGCTGGCGAGAGACGAATTGTTCCAGCGCCGTGTCATAGCTGCCCAGTTCTTCGCCCAAGGCTTTCACCCGGTCGTGCCAGGATGGCGATTCCACGGTGCCGGGGCAGATCGCGTTACAGCGGATGCCCTGCTTGATGTAATCGACCGCGACCGATTTCGTCAGGCCGATCACGGCGGCCTTTGTGGTGCCGTAGATGAAGCGGTTCGGCGCGCCGATGACCGATGAACAGGCCGATGACATGTTGACGATCGACCCGCCGCCCCGTTCGATCATGCCCGGCAAGGCGGTCCGTATGGTGCGGAACATGCTGCGGACGTTCAGATCGAAGCCAAAGTCCCAGTCCGCGTCTGTCGCGTCGAGGGCATTGCCGTGATGCACGAAGCCCGCGCAGTTGAACAATACGTCCGGTTTCGCTGTCGCGACCCCGGCCTGGACACTTGAATCATTGCGGGCGTCGATCATCAGGGTTTCGCAATCGAGGCCCGCCAGAAGATCGGTATTCACATCCGAGGCGAAGACCTCTGCCCCTTCCGCAATGAACATCTCGGCGGTGGCGCGGCCAATGCCTTGTCCGGCCGCGGTGATCAGGGCGCGTTTGCCCTTGAGACGGTCCGTCATGTGAATCTCCTGATTGTAAATTGGGCTAATGAGTTTCTAGTGTAAGCGCAAACAGGGGACCTGATATGACCAAGCTCACCCTTCTGGGAACCGGCCTGATGGGCGGCCCGATGGCCCGTAACCTCTTGGCGAAAAAGCACGATCTTACGGTTTGGAACCGATCCGCCGACAAGGCTGCGCCGCTGGCCGGTCTGGGTGCAACGGTGGCCGAAACGCCCGAAGACGCGGTTGCGGGCGCCGGTGTCGTGATCTCGATGCTGTCCGACGGACCGGCCTCGAACGCCGTGCAGCAGGCTGTCTGGGACAGCTTTGCCATAGGCACGACCTGGGTCGAAATGGCGTCGATCAGACCCGAGGAAGCCCGCGCCCACGCCGCGCGGTTTGCAGGCATTGGAATGGGATACATCGACGCGCCGGTGTCCGGCGGCACCAAGGGGGCGCAGGGCGCGACCCTGGCAATCATGGCAGGCGGCGACGCCGATACTTTCGCGAAAATCCAGCCGGTCCTGTCCGCAATGGGCCGCCCGGTGCATGTCGGGCCGGTGGGTGCGGGGCAACTGGCGAAACTGGCCAACCAGGCCATTGTCGCCTGCACTATCGGTGCCGTGGCCGAGGCGATGCTTCTGCTGGAACAGGGGGGCGCCGACCCCGCCGCCGTGCGCGACGCGCTGAAAGGCGGGTTCGCAGACAGTGTGATCCTGCAGCAGCATGGTGCACGAATGACAAATCGCGATTTCGTTCCGGGCGGGCTGACCAAGTTTCAGATCAAGGATCTGGACAACGTGCTGAGCGAGGCTGATTCGCTCAACCTGACGCTGCCCACGGTGAGCGCCGTCAACGACCGGTTCAAGCACTTGCGCGACGCGATGGACGGCGGCGAAATGGATCATTCCGCCCTGTATCTGGAACTGAGGGCGCGCAACGGACTCTGATTGAGTGGAATGGTGCATCATCCGAAGTGCCGCCGTTGATGATGGCGAATTGCGGCACGCAGGGCATCTTCGTCGCGCGACAGTGCGGCGTCGAGAATCGCCTGGTGTTCAGCGACGATGTGATGAAGGAATTCGGGCGAATAAGCCTCTTCCAGCCCGGTGATCTGCTGGCGGAACTGTTTGTAGATTGACGCGAACGTCTCGATCAGTACAGGCATTTCACACGCCGAGATCAGCGTTTCATGGAACGTCAGTTCGGCATCAGACCACAGGCCCAGAAGCGATCCCATCTTGCCTTGCCGCTCGATCTCACGCTCGATATGGCTCAGGGAATGATGCGCGGCTGTCAGGCGCGCCTCCCATGCAAGTCCCCCCTGGCGCATTGACCCGACCGCCCCCTCCTGTTCCAGCAGGATGCGAAAACGGGCGATATCGCTGCGCCGCGCAGCCGAAACCCGACGCGCACGAAAGCCGCGTTGCATCTCGAAATCGACCAGCCCGACCTTGGACAACTGCAACAGCACGTCGCGCACGGTATTGGCCGAACAGCCATACTCATGCTGCAGCGCCGATGGCATCAGCTTGGCCCCCGACGCAAAGCCCGCCGTCATCAGACGACGCTCCAGATCGGCATAGATATCGGGCGTTCCGGTTCGTTCGGCAGGCATTCGTGTCCCTCCCGAACTCGATTGCGTGGAATTTTGATATTCCAGAAAATAATGCAATGTCCATATATTTTCATTTTCCTTGTTGCGCCACGCAAAATCCCCGCTAGGCTTTGGCGGCGCCCCGAGGGAGGCCCGCTGCGGGCACGGGGATAGCCATCGAAAACCGGGAGGATAAAAATGAAAACGTTCACGCTGGCCGCGCTCGCTGCTGCCACCACTGCTTTGACAGGTGCCGCCGCACTGGCCGACGCCCATGCCACCACGACGCTTCGTATCCAGACGCACTATGCACCAGAGACCGAATCGGGACGCCTTGCAGCAGCGTTCGTCGACAACGTTCAGACCATGTCCAACGGCGAAATCGCGATCGAGATGTTTTATTCGGCATCCGTGGTGAAGCCGACGGAAACTTTCGACGCCGCCGCGTCCGGCATCCTTGACTGCGACATGACGGGCGGAGCCTATCAGACCGGCAAGAACCCTGCGTTCCAGTTCGTTGGCGACATCATGGGGGGCTATGCGACCCCGTACCAGCAGCTGTCGTGGCTGTATTACGGGGGGGGGCTTGAAGCTGCGCAGAAGCTTTACAATGCCTATGACATGCAGCTGGTCGGCTGGTGGATCTACGGTCAGGAGAGCTTTGCCTCGACCAAGCCGATCGCCCAGATCAGCGACTTGCAGAACTGGAAGTTCCGCTCGCCTCCGGGGATGGAAACCAAGATTTTCGAAAAGCTTGGCGCGACACCGATCGTGATGGATTTCACCGAGATCTTCACCGCGCTGGAAACCGGCATCATCGACGGGGCCGACGCATCCGGTTTGGCCAACAATGTCGGTCTGGGTCTGTATGACATCGCCAAATTCGCCAACTACCCCGGCTTCCACTCGATGCCGTCGGATCACCTGGCGTGCAACAAGTCGGTCTGGGACGGCATGCCCGAAGCCCACCAGCGGATCATGTCCGTGTCGATGGAAAGCCTTGCGCTTCGGACGGCCCTGACGTTCGAGAAGAAAAACGCCGAGGCCGCCGCGCAACTGCGCGAAGAAGGTGTCACCCTGTCGGAATGGTCTGCGGCGGACCTGCAGGAATTCCGCAACGCCGCGCAGTCCACCTGGCCCGAGTTCGCGACGACGCCGGAAGCCGAGGCGCTGGTGGAGTCGCACCTGGCGTATCTGAAGCAGCTGGGCCTCGTGCAGGAGTGATCCGCACCTGACCCGACCCGGATGCGGCCCGCTTGCAGGGCCGCATCCCACCCTTGACCATGCACCATTCCCGAAAGAACGGTGCAATCCCTTTTCGACAGCCCAAGGCCCGCGCCCGGCGCGCCGTGCCCGAGGACCGACTCTCATGGCCACACCACGCAACATCACACCGATCGAAACCAGCGCGGACGCCGGAAGCGTGATCTACAAGCCCCGCGCCATCGAGGTGTTCGTGCCGCTGTTGTTTGTAGGCAGCATGGCCTGGACGATCTGGAATTTCCCCGGCTTCATTATACTCCTGCGTGAACCCGGTCCTGAAGTGGACCGTTTGGCACGCGAGTGGTCCGTGCTTGGGCCGATAGACTGGGGCATGGCACTGGCCGTGATCGTGTTGTTCGTCATCGGCGTCATGACGGTGCGCCGCGCTCCGATGGAATGGCAGGACTGGGGACTGTTCGACCGAATTTCCTGTTTCCTGGGCCGCGCAACGATGGCGCTGATCGCGATCCTGGTCTGTGTGATGCTATTCGAGGTTCTGGCGCGATACGTGTTCGAGAAACCGACGCTCTGGGCCAACGAAGTGTCGCTCTGGCTGGCGGGATTCACGTTCCTGCTGTCGGGCCTCTACGCGATGCAGCAGCGCAGCCATATCCGCATCTACATCCTGTATGACCTGTTCCCGCGCTGGTTGCAGCGGGTCTGTGACGTTATCTCGACCGTGCTGATCGTAACCTTCGCATTCTTTCTGTTCTACGGCGCATACGGCGAAGCCACGCAGAAATTCCTGCGGTGGGAGCTCTATGGCACGGCCTTCAATCCACCGATCCCGGCGACGATCAAGCCGATGATCATCGTGGTGGTCATTCTGGTCGCGGCTCAGGCCATCGCCAATCTGTTCCGGGACTGGAACATGGTGCCGGTGATCCATACCGCCGCCGATGACATCGACGAAGACGAGCTGGAGCGGTTGCGCCGCGCGGTTTCCGACGACTGACGCCCACAGGGGGCTGGTAAATACGGCACCCGAAAACGGGGCCACAAGGGGGAAGACATGGACGTCGGAACGATTTCTCTGGTTCTGTTGATCGGCCTGATGCTGTTGCTGGCTATAGGGATGCCACTGGGCCTCGCGTCGGCGGTGCTTGCGGTTTTGGTGCTTGTCATGAAGTTCGAGCCTGCGCTGCTGACCGCGCCGTGGGACTTCGGCGAAGGCCTGCTGACGGGCCGGTTCGGATCGGGGCCGTTGAACATTCTCAGTCAGAAGATCTTCGGATTGCTGACGGATTACGTGCTTATCTCGATCCCGCTGTTCATTTTCATGGCCTCGCTGCTGGAACGCTCCGGCATCGCCAAGTCGATGTATTCCTCGCTCAATGTCTGGCTGTCGCGCACACGCGGCGGCATTGCCATCGTCACGTCGATCATGGCGGTTATCATGGCGGCGATGTCGGGCATCATCGGCGGAGAAGTCGTGTTGCTGGGCCTGATCGCGCTGCCGCAGATGTTGCGGCTGGGCTATGACCAGAACCTTGCCATCGGTACGATCTGCGCGTCCGGCAGCCTGGGCACGATGATCCCGCCGTCGATCGTGCTGATCATTTTCGGCCTGATCACGGAAACGTCCATCAAGGCGCTGTTCACCGCGGCCTTCCTGCCCGGTTTCATGCTGGCGTCGTTCATTATCATCTACATCATCATCCGCACGCAGATGAACCCGGCGCTGGCCCCCCTGCCCGCCGATGACCCGAACGATCCGAGAGGCGCCGAAAAAGCCAAGCTCTTCGGCGCATTCCTTGCAATTCTGGCGGCCGGGTTCTCGACCGCGTTGTTCTTGCGGGCGCTGTTCTTCACCGTTACCGGCCAGAATGCGGTCATCGCAAACGTCGATCCGATCACCATGGGACAGCCGCAACACGTCTGGATCACGGCCATCGCGGTCGCCATATCGCTGGCGCTGATCTTCTTCGTTTTCAAGACCCACCGGGCCAAGCGAGGCTGGGCGATGGGCAAGGGACTGGTCGCGCCCATCGTGGTCATCGGCGTGGTGCTGGGGTCGATCTACGGTGGCATTTCGGGCATTACCGAGGCGGCGGCAATGGGCGTCATCGCGGTGTTCCTGATCTCGCTGTTCCGGGGTGAGGCCTCGGTCGAGCTGGTCTGGGACAGCCTGATGCGCACCCTGAAATCGACGGGCACGATCATCTGGGTCACCATCGGCGCGGCAACGCTGGCCGGTGCATACACCATCGCGGGCGGCCCGACCTATGTGGCGAACCTGATCGTGTCCGCAGACCTGCCGACAATGGGCATCTTGCTGGTAATGATGCTGATCCTTTTGTTCATGGGTGCTTTCATGGATTGGGTCGGCATCGTCCTGCTGATCATTCCGGTGTTCCTGCCCATCGTTCAGCGTCTGCCGATCGAAGAGATCGGCCTGTTCGGCACGCTGCAGCCGAAATATCTGTCGGTCTGGTTCGGTGTATTGTTTACCATGAACATGCAGGTCAGTTTCCTGTCGCCACCGTTCGGTCCCGCCGCGTTCTATCTGAAATCGGTCGCGCCTCCGCACATCAGCCTGACCGACATCTTCAAGGGCTTCCTGCCGTTCATCTGCATTCAGCTTGCGGCGCTGTCGGTCCTTTTGATCTATCCTCCGATCGTCGAGATCCTGTTGGAGTGATCGCCCGACTTCGACCCTATCAGGGTCGACAGGTCTTCCATCTGGTCGCATGGCGCGGCCCAGCCTTTTCGTGAGTCCCATGCATACTACCATCCGCCTGCACACCAGCGACACCGTCGTCACCGCAACCCGCGCGCTGGAGGTCGGCGCCCCGGTCGAGGAGACAGTGACCGCAGACCTTATCCCTTCGGGTCACAAGATTGCCACCGCCGCGATGGACGTCGGCGAGCCGATTCGCAAATATGGCCAGATTATCGGTTATGCCAGCCAAGCCATCGCACCGGGCGATCACGTCCATACCCATAACTGCGCCTTCGCCGCGACCGATCACGCCTATGAATTCGGGACTGACCTGCAACCGGTCGCGCCTGCCACCGGCGATACATTCATGGGCTATCGACGCGAAAATGGTGGCATTGGCACCCGGAATTACATTGCCATCGTCACCTCGGTGAATTGCTCGGCCACGGCGGCACGGCGGATCGCCGATTCTTTCGGGCCGGAGGAACTGGCCGACTATCCGAACGTCGACGGTGTCTGCGCCTTCGTCCACGGCACAGGCTGCGGCATGGCGTCAGACGGCGACGGGTTCGAAGCGTTGCAGCGCGTAATGTGGGGATACGCCAAGCATCCGAACCATGCGGGCGTCGTAATGGTGGGCCTGGGGTGCGAGATGAACCAGATCGACTGGCTGTTGGAAGCCTGGGGGCTGAAGCACACACCGACATTCCAGACGATGAACATTCAGAATGTCGCGGGCCTGCGTCGGACGGTCGAACTTGGGGTCGCAAAGGTGCGTGCGATGCTGCCCATCGCGAACCAGGCGCGGCGCACGCCCTGCCCTGCGTCCGAATTGAAGGTGGCACTGCAATGCGGCGGATCGGACGCATGGTCGGGGATCACGGCGAACCCCGCCTTGGGACATGCCTGCGACTTGCTGGTGGCGCAGGGCGGCACCGGCGTGCTGGCCGAGACGCCGGAAATCTATGGTGCCGAACACCTTCTGACCCGCCGGGCCGTGGCACGGGCGGTGGGTGACCGGCTGGTCGGCCTGATCGACTGGTGGGAGGATTATACAGCCCGCAACAAGGGTTCGATGGACAACAACCCCAGCCCCGGCAACAAGAAGGGCGGCTTGACGACCATTCTCGAAAAGTCACTGGGCGCGGCGGCCAAGGGCGGGACGACGCCGCTGACGGGTGTCTACAAATATGCGGAGCAGGTAACGGCCAAGGGGTTCACCTTCATGGACAGCCCTGGATACGACCCTGCGTCGGTCACCGGCCAGATCGCGGGTGGATGCCAGTTGGTATGCTTTACCACCGGACGCGGATCGGCCTTCGGGTCGAAACCAGCGCCGACGATCAAGGTGGCGACGAACCAGTCGCTGTTCGACCGGATGCCCGAGGACATGGACATCAACGCGGGCGACATTCTGGACGGGCGGTCGTCGGTCGAAGCCAAGGGGCGCGAGATCTATGAGATGTTCCTGCGCGTGGCCAGCGGAGAGGCCAGCAAATCCGAGACGCAGGGTTTGGGCGATTATGAATTCGTGCCATGGCAGATCGGGGCGGTGATGTGACCCGACTTCTGCTGGCCGGAACGGGGCTGATAGGCGCACGGCATCTGGCGCATATCGAAGCGCATCCCGATCTGATATTAGCAGGCATCATCGACCCTGACGTGGCACGGCGGGCGCATGCCACTGCCCCCGGTTTCGCAAACATCGACGCCGTAGATGTCGCCGCCGACGGCATCGTCATTGCGACCCCGACCTGCAGCCATGCGCCCCTGACGATCGCTGCCGTAAAACGAGGCTGGCACGTACTGGTCGAAAAGCCGGTGGCGGACACGCTTGGAAACGCCGACGCCATGATCGCGGCGGCCGATGCCGCAGGTGTCAAGATACTGGTCGGGCATCACCGGCGGCACCATCCTCGCGTTGCCAAGCTGCACGAGATCATCACGTCAGGCAGGCTGGGCCATCCGGTCGCGGCGAACATGATGTGGCTGATGCGCAAGCCGGACGAATACTTCGACGCAGACTGGCGCGCAGGAATCGACGGTGCGCCGATCAAGCAGAACCTGATCCACGACGTCGACATCTTGCGGTGGCTCTTCGGTGAGGTCACGGATGTCTTGGGACTTGCATCAAAT
>Ga0207878_100471_pt1 | contig 12899 bp, 2 predicted proteins | sample LinPmetageLP41_FD_184053 | JGI IMG/M metagenome (GOLD analysis project Ga0207878, IMG submission 184053) | Marine viral communities from the Pacific Ocean - LP-41 (SPAdes) | ecosystem: Environmental > Aquatic > Marine > Oceanic | place: Pacific Ocean | collected 2010-08-27 | reverse complement strand
TGCCTACAAGTCCATCTATATTTGGTAAATCACCAGGATTTAATACATCATCGGGATCCGGGTCTGGAAGAGAGGGGGCTTGAGCCTCCTCTTTATAGAAAACAATTTCAAATCTATCTTTAATTTCACCGGGTCCAGCAGTTTTACTTACATAGGGTTCTTTCAGAATATTATGTAGGGTATCTAAATACTTATCTTTTATGTATAGTTCTTTGCCAGATGGCCAGTTTTCAGTTTCGTCAATTTTAATTACAAATTCTCCTGCTTTATCAATTTTAATGGCTAAGGGTAAAATCTGTTCTTTTTCAAAATCCGGAACTCCCTGAATTACAAATCCAGTATTTTCAAACCACCAATACATATCTTCGATATTATTTTCAATTAGAGGTGCATCGTAACCAATATCGAAACCATTGGTTGTATTCTCATCTCTTGTTACAAGAATTTGGCGATGCATTCCCATTGGAGACTCAAACTTGACCCTAATTTTAACTCTTGTATCTGCAGAACCTTTATTATTGGTTTTATACTCTTTTATTTGATCGTCTTCATATTGCAGAAATATAGAGGAACCGGGCGATTTGACTTCAAAAACCCGTTGTGTATTTTTGAATATGATATCTCCTCCAAAAGTCTGTGATTCTACAGAACCTGTGCTAAGGAAAAATCCCTGGGCCACAGGAATAAACTGTTTAGGGATTACAGTATTTGCTCCTCCCTCGCTGTTTATTCTCCAATCGTTTGAAATTGCAGGAATGCTTCCAGACAGTGTATAACTGGCATAACCGCCAACATATTCTTCTAGAATATGGGTGCTTCCAGAAAAATGATCCCAGTAATAAAGCGTCCCATTAAATACGTTTTGTCCATTTTCATTATTACCTGTGCCTGTTCCTACATTTGTTAAGTTATCCCTTAAAAACTTTTCAGCATCTATTGCTGAAGGATATGGATTTCCAACTAAAAAGTCTCTACCGCTCACAATGTTTAGATCGGTATTTGGAATGTTTCCGTTATTTGGTTTTCCTCTAAAGGCGTAATTTTGTTTAGCAGAAAGACTGGCGCTACCGGTTGTACCTTTCATGGAATATCCTGCTCCTACAATTTCCGTATAATCTGAACCAAGATGTAGCCAATCAGAATAATCATCGTTTCTACCTCCCCTAAAATCCCAGATCCATTCGTTACTTAAAGTGATAGGAGTGGTTTTAGGACCATCAGCTGAAAAATAACCGTTACGAAAATTAATAGGTTGAGGGTTATTTGCATTGGACGCGTCTAATAATACCTGATTTAACATATATCCAGAGTTGTTATCAGTTGCCTGGTTACTCACCGGACTACTCCAGTAATTATAATTATAACTACTTTTTCTACCCTGTTGATCTATCTCTGCCCAACCTCGGCTTACGTTGGCCAGAATACTACCATGATCTTGTAGTAATTGTGATTCTCCTTCGAGATCTATATTTCCATCCAAAAATAAATAGTGGGAAATTCTAATAAAATGATCGGGGTTTATACTTAATTCTTGATCAATTGTCTCTGAAAGTAAACCAAGCATTACAATATCTTTTGCTGAGGACTGTATGTTATGGTTTATCCTGGCAATATTCCAATCTATAGATGTGTTTATCCCATTGCTATTAGGAGTATCCCAAACATCTCTAGCCCATGTGCTAATGTTTGCCCAAGTGCCATCTGCTCCTGAAAAGTATGGGGTAGGCGAAGTGTTTTGTTGATGGGTGGTCATATTATGTAATCTACCATCTACAGCATTCAAAGAAAGATCTAGAGTGTAACCGTTTACCGGTTTATAGGTGTCAGGGATGATATTGAGGATTGGATCTGGCACTGCTGAAATTAAACGATAGTAGGCAATAAGATCGCTCCATCTTTCATTATAAAAAACATCTCCATCTTGATCCAGGTTAAAACCACCAGAACTATAATAACTACCGGCAACTGTTTTGTTAGGAACTACTTCGCCCTGAACATCGCCGGAAGTTTTAGAGTTAAGATCCAAACGTTGGTTCATCATAAATCGAATCTCTTTTTCAGAAACTGATGATTTCCAAATTCTGACTTCCTCAATCCATCCTGAAAAGTAATTTTCTGGAAGCCCTGTAGAATTATTCCATTTTGCACCAATCAATGTTTGGTTTCCTGTTCCGTTTGCATTCAATGTATTACCACTGTCGATTCCATCTATATATAATTTATTTCCTAACAATGCTATATGATACCAACGGGAATTCGGAGTGATATATCCGGGAAGGTCAGACATCTTAATTTCAAATCCAGGTCCTGAAATTATAGTACCTATTGATGTTTCTGGATAAATCCACATTTCTACAGTTCGAGCTTCCGCCAAAACATCGTCAATAGAAACGTAATCATCGATTCCATCAAAGTCTAAGGTTGTACAGCTTGGAAGAGTAACTTCATTAGGAGTTAGAGTTGGAGGGCAACCAGTATTTTCTATTAGTTCCCCTCTCAGATTCTCATCTTTATAATCTTCTGGAAAGACAGCTTTAGGAGTTAGTTTCCAGGTAAAATTATAGTCACCAAGATCTTCTGCTTCAAAAATAACATTAGGATTGTTTTCTGGATCTAAAGCGCTTGCAGCATCTTGATTGTTTAAAGTATAATTTTGATTGGGGCCGGTAATAACCCAAGAACCTTCATATCCATCTATTGTTGGAAATACTGTGATTGTCCCCTGAAATGCAGCTTCGGTAATCGCATTTAGGCTAACACGTGTATTCCCACATTCTCCTATTTCTGCTTCTACCGTTGTAGTATATTCATCAAATACGAACACACGAATGGTTTCAGAATTATTAATGTCTTCACATGGATCTCCATTACTGTCTAACAATAAAGCGGTTTTAACCTCAAAGTCATTCCAACCTATCTTTCTAGGTGTAAAAGAAACCACATTTTGATTATCTACTCCAATTTGCTCTAAACTATTGTCCGGATTTTCAATATCTTCATCATAAAACCATTGTAGTAAAACGTCTTGAGGTCCATCTGGAACTTTAATGTTATCTACAGCCCAGACATCGCCATCTATAGTTCCTTCAAATCTAAATCGAACCCGTAAATTAGTTTGACCTATATAATCTCCAAGATCAATGATAATCTTGTTTTTAGATCTATCTCCAGGGCCATTTTCTCCAAAACTTTCATAGTAATTACTGGTAGCGGTACCTTCCTCTTCTAATAAGGTCTCTACATAATTTGCTCCACCGTCTTTAGAAATTTCTACACTAATTTTGGCTCCATTAGTTAAATTGTAGGCCTGATCAAATGTTAAAACGGCTTCATCAAGACTACCTAGGGGAAACGTAGGAGTTTCCATATCAGAATTATGATTGCCAGTAACGATGGCAAAACCTTTATTTCCAGCGGGGTCAATATAAGTATCAAAATTAACCATATAACCATTATTTGGGCCTTCTACATAGTCTGGGGCAAGCCGAGCTGTATATACTTTCTCATTAGCACTAGGATTCTGTCCATGTGGATTCATACGTAACCATTGATCTGCACGTCCATTATTCGCTGCTCCATCAAAATAACCCGCTGAAAATCTCCATCCCTTATTTTTAATTCCTGCATTGTCGAAAGCACCTCCTTCAAACTTACCGAATTCTGATACGTATTTTATTTCAGAACTTAAACTAATATCATTTCCATAACAAAGAACTTCAGGAGTAGCCTGTACAGGTTCCGGTTTAATATCTGAAGGAATCACACTTAAAATTGCAGTTTGTGAATAGACACCAGTGACACAAGCTCCATTTCCAATTTTAACTCTAAAAACTGTACTTTCTGTAGAACTGCCAAGAATATTGATAAAATCTGAATTAGCTAATGATCCATCCTGGCTATCATAAGGGGTCCAATTTAAATTTGAAGCTGTACGATATTCCCATTCAATGATTTGCCCGGTTTCCCCATTTAAGGAAAGAACCTCATTAAGATCATTACTCTGAACTTCACAAGTTAAATATATTCTCTCATTATTTGACCATGTTAGAGCCCCGCCTTCTGGTAAAGCATCAATACTTATTTCAAAATCATACTCCACTGCTTCGCAGGAACCGTTTGCTGGAATAGTGTAAGTAATAACATGGTTACCAATTATACTAGCCTCAGTATCCCAGGTTATTTGCCCGGTAGAGGCGTTTAAATAATCACTGCTCAGGGTATCGCTTGAAAAAGTTCCTCCTGATTCAAATCCAGATGTAACCGTAGCCTGCATTTCAGAGATACAATAAGCAGTTTCAGTATAGCTAAAAGTCGGATCTTTTTTCTCGTAGATAGTTATATCGAATTCGAAGGAAACTTCTTCACAGACATCATTGTTAAGATCAACAGTATTGGTAATCGTATAAGTACCCGGGCTACTAATGCCTGGCTCTATGACCCCCGTAGTTTGGTTTATGACAAGACTTGCTTCAGAGTCCGAAGAATCCCAGGTAAATGCACCAATAATAGCACCTTCAACCAAAATTGGGGAAGAAGTGTCATCATCCTGACAATACTCTGTATTGGCGTAAGTGAAATCGGGTATCGGTTTGTCGAAAATTTCAATATCGAAAGTTGCTGTAACCGCTTCGCATCCATCTTCATTTTCTGCAGTATAATCTACAGTTCTAGTAATAGTATATTCACCAGCCTCAGTGTTAAAAATATCTATGGTTCCTGAAGTACTGTTTAAAGCAAGATTTCCGGTACCGGTATAAGAAAAATCATCTGCATCTTCTCCATCTGCATCTATAGTGATTACGGGATCAAATACAATATCTTCCCGGGTGTCCCGACAATAGGCTGCCGAATTATAACTGAAAGAAGCATCGGGTAAATCACCGATTATCAAGGTAAATTCTTTTTCTACTTCGTCACATATACCACCTTGAGGTGTAGCGTAAGTAATAAGATATTCTCCGGGATCACTTAGGGATGGATTGATATTTCCAAAATCATCAATAGAAAGTATGTTTCCAGCATCGGTTGGCTCAACATTATATGTGCCATTGAGATAGGCATTTTCTCCGCTAATAATTGGTGCTTGTATATCAGAAATTGAAATACAGAATTCTTCGGCAGCATATTCAAAAACAGAGATAACAGGCAATGGCTCTATATTTACGATAACTTCATCGGTTATTGAAGAACAGACTCCGTTGCCATTTGCAGTTAAAGTCAGAGTAACTTCCCCTGTTTCACCGTTAGCTGGGGAATAGGTTGTTTGTAAGGCACTGGCATCACCAAAAGTTCCGGTACCGGAAGAGGTCCACTGAAGGCTTGAATAATTACTTGCAGAAACATCTTCACCAATATTAAAATTATCATTGGTTGTACAGACTGAAAAATCATCACCAGCGCTTACGGTGGGTAGTTCGTTTACGGTAAGTGTAGCAGTACCAGAAGTTATAGTGGAGCAAGTATAACCATCTGGTCCTTCTATAAAAACGGAGTATTCGCCTGCATTAGCGGTAGTTACAGATGTAAGATTTAATGAGCTTCCAGTTTCCCCTGTTAAATTCGCTCCATTGAACATCCATTGATAATTCACAGAACCTCCATTTGCTGTCGCAGCGATATTAAATGCAATGTCCCCGCCTGTACAGGCCGATTCATCTTGCGGTTGAGTGGTAACAATAATATTCTCATCTACACTAACTGTAATCTCGTCTGATCTTACCGAAGAACATGAGTTAGTTGCCGAAACTTCAACATAATAAATTCCATCATTTGTTAAACTAACTGGGGAAATCCTAAAAATAGCTGTAGAGGCTCCGGTAATTAAGTTGCCAGGATATGTTCCTTTAAACCACTGATAGTTTAGATCATCTCCAGCAGCTGCAACTTCAAGTTCAATCTCAGCTCCTGAACATGCTCCAATATTGAAAGGTTGAGAGGTGATTACCAGCTTCTCATGAATTAGAATATCGAGTTCTACGTTTTGTGATGGGCAGCCATCTGAGGCCGGGATGGAATAAGTTAAAGTATAATCACCCGCAGTAAGACCATCCAGATCTATGGCGCCAGTGGAAGTATTAATCCCCGGAATTCCACCAAATGTACCACCTGTATAATTACCTGTCCCGGTAAGTTCTGGAGTAATGATTCCCTGACTAGAGTCATTACAAAATTCAGCTTGATCATTTGGAAAAGATATAATTACTGTAGGAGCTTCAGAAATAGTCACCTGTGTGATTTCAATAACTTGGGTGCAACCCCCAGATTCAGCTATAGTATAACTAATCTCATAAACTCCCGGATTACTGGTGGAAGGATTAATTTCACCGGATTCAGAATCTAGATCGAGATTGTTACCGCCAGAGACAACTATATAAGAAAAGCTTCCGCCTATGTAATCGCCTGCTGTATTATTGAAACTAACACTTTTTAATGCTGAATCTGAATTACAAAATGGACCTGAATAATTTATTTCTGCATTAGGAATTTCATTAATATCTAAAGATATAGTTTCTGAAGTTACCGAATTACATGTGTATCCAGTGTTTCCATTTACTTCAACATAATAATCATCAGCATCAGTTGGCGAAGCATTATTAAGAATATAAGTATCTCCGGTAGCACCGTCTATAAGTCCATCTGAATTGTACCATTGATATTGAAGCGTTTCTGAGCCCGCAGTAGCAGATACCGAAAAAGTAACCGACTCGTTTTCACAAATCTCATCATTTTCAGCATTTGTGAAAATATTTGTTATCTCTATTTGTTCATCTACAATTACGTCAACTTCTTCAGATTTTAGTTCAGAACAGGGAGAAGTTCCTGTAACTATAACATAGTATATTCCTGAATCTGATGGCGTAGTAGTACCAATATTCAATTCCGAAGATGTAGCACCACTTATAGCAGTTCCACTTCCACTGCCCTTATACCATTGATATTGCAAGCCGTCTCCAGTTGCATCTATGTCCAGACCAATTTCATCGCCTTCACAAACTCTTATATCTGAGGGTTGCGATGCTATATTAATTGCATCGTGAATAATAATATCTGTAGTAATATCTGCATAACCACAAGATTGTGGATCGTTAAAGCTGTAAGTAATTGTATAGATATCAGGACTTATCCCGTTTGGAGAGAAAGATCCATCAGTTGCATTAATATTTATTCCTGTTGCTGAAAATGTCCCTCCTTGAAATTGACCATCTGTGTTAATGAATGAAGGTGTATACGGACCAGAATCTGAATTACAGAATGGCCCATCAGCATAAGTTAATGTTGCGGCAGGAATTGGATTAACAGTAATAGTTGAATTTGAGGAAATATTTTGGGAACAATCGGGTCCATTGGTATAGGCGATTGACTGAAGGCTGTAAATCCTGGTTTGAGTAAGATTCCCCGTAGCTATAGTACCATTTCCTGAGGCATCCAGCGCAACCGTACCATTTCCAGAACCATCTGAATAAGTTACCGTAGTGTTTGGTGTACCACTTATATTTAATGAGGTACCGGTGTTATAGCATATTTCTGCATCAGTAATATTGAAACTGGCCGTTGGATTATCAAGGAAATTGATGGTTAATTCATCTGTTCCTGTTCCGCAGGAGGAGTTATTCCCATTGGGTCTTGGCACAGTCATGGTTATAATAACATATCCTCTGTTTAAATCAGCTGTAATAGGGTTATACTGGTAGGTGAAATTTCCACTTGTATTATTGGGTCGATTTTGAAATCCTACGTTATTTGCCCGATCTGTTGCTTTAAAGGTAGGGGTGAATTTCTTATTTCCAAATTCTACTGCTCCAATTAATGTAATAGGACTATTTAGATTTTTACAAACGGTAACGTTCTCTCCGGCGTCTGTTAAAATATAGTCGTCTAAACCAATTCCGGCAAGAGTCCTTACAGCACTATTTCCACAAATGTTCGTAGCCTCTATTTGAACAGAAGTTGGGCTTTGGTAAGTTTCAGAAGCATTTACCTTTACACTAATAGATGCGGTATTTACGCCACTGGTTATTTCCCAGCCAGTTGGTAGAATCCAATTATAACCTGTTGCGCCAGTTACCGGATTAACAGAGAAAGTGATGTCACTCTCTGGAGGACATATATTTGAATTATTCCCTAAACTACTGGTAATTATCCCCGGTTGTCCAGGTACTCCAGTAGTGCTATTTACAGTTATGATTTTTGCCGGACTATCTCCGCAATCATTTTTGGCGATAACAGAAATTGTTCCGCTGTTCGAATTACTGCTTACAGTAATAGTGCGTGTTTTAATTCCGGATGTAATATTCCATCCAGTAGGAAGAGACCATTGGTAAGAAGTGGCATTCGTAACTGCAGATACAGAGTATGTTATACCGGTGGCGGTACTGCATACATTTAATGGCCCGGTAATATCGCCTGGAATAACAGGAGCTGGCTGGCTAATTGCAATAGCAAGGCTTGCAGCCGGACTTGTACCACAATCATTTCTTGCTTTTACAGTTATATTACCTGATCCCGAATTACTAGCAGTAATATTTATAGAAGGACTTGTTGTAACTGTATTGGCTGTAGAAAAGCTGCCGGGAATGCTCCAAATGTATTCTGTAGCACCTGCAACTGCGGCGACTGTATAGGTTTCAGAAGTGGTTGGACAAACTGCAGTTGCTCCTGAGATTGTTACCGGAGTAGCCGGAGTGGCATCTTTCATTGAAATACTTAGGGTTCTGGAATCACTTACATCACAATCATTTTGAGCGGTTACAATAATATCACCACCCGTTGTATTGCTGATTACCGTTATTGAACGAGTTGAACTTGAGCCGCTCCAGCCATTTGGAAGTATCCAGTTGTAGGAAGTAGCTCCCTGAACTGCAGGGGTTGTATAAGTTTGAGTGGTTCCCGGACATATATTTGTGTTCCCGGTAATCGCTCCTGGAGTTGCCGGTTTTCCGGATTTTATAGTAACCGATAGCGTTTTTGATGAACTGGTGCCGCAACTATTCCTCGCTTTCACAGATATATTGCTATTACCAGAGCTATTAGTAGTAACTGTAATAGTGGGATTATTAGTTATCTGTTCAGTGCCGTTGGGTAAAGTCCAAACATATTCTGTAGCATTTGTAACGGCAGCGATACTGTAGTCTGCTGATATTCCCGGACAAACTGAATTGGGACCGGAAATAGCTCCTGGGGTTGCCGGTACGTTAGGCATTACAGTAATATTCAGATCTCTTGCCTGGCTGGTTCCGCAAGAATTTGTTGCCTGTACGCTTATATTTCCACCTGCTGAACCTGAACTAACAGTAATTGAATTTGTAGTACTAGTACCTGACCATCCAGAGGGTAATGTCCAGATATATTCTGAAGCGTCATTAATATTTGTAATATTATAAGTTTGGGAAGTTCCCGGGCACACAGTATCATTTCCTGAAATAGTTCCAGGTTGTGCAGGCGTACCGGCTTTTTCCTGAATAACAATCACGTTACTTGTAAAATCTGGAGTACAGGGAATGCTAGACTGAATACTTAATTGAATTTCATCATTATTCTGTAAAGAGCTACTGGAAAAAGAACTACTGTTAGTCCCCACTGTATTTCCATTAAGTTTCCAGGTATAAATTGCACCACCTCCAGCGTTAGAAACAGAGGAAATACTGAAATTTATATTTTCGCCAGGACATATGAAGGTATTGTTCGCCTGGATTTGAACAGTTCCGGTTCTATTAGGATTTACCGTAATGGTGAAAATATCACTAAGGGTTTCACATGTGGGATCTGCAGTGGAAGAGCTTACTGAAACTCTAATTTTATCCTGATTATTGAGACTGCTGGAAGAATAAGTAGAAGAAGAACCGACTACCGTACCATTTAGAGTCCATTCATAAACTGGCGATGAGCCACCCGTAGGATTTGCGGTAAATATGACATTAGTTCCCTGGCAAATGTTTGAGCTTTGATCAGAAGTTATACCTACAGACGTAGGACATTGTCCCCAAATAGATATTGGGAGAAATATTAATAACCAAACAGGAAGCAAAAGTAATTTTTTCCCCATAGTTGTTAAGGTTTAAAAAACAAATAATAATCGTGTAGGGTAATCTATTGTGGGGCAATAAACAGTGGGGCTGTAATAAAAAATCTAAATCACAATTGATTGGGGGAAAGTGGTTTAGCTACTAAATTTAAGTGAAAAATATGGATAAAAACTAATATTTCGTTAAAAAACGATTTAAATCGTTGAAATTAGTAGGAAAATACTATCCATCTGTTATTCAGTATGCTAGTTGAATGAATAAAAAAAGCCGCTGTGAGAACAGCGGCTTTTTAATATAAATAGAAAAATTAATTATTCTCCCATAAATGGGTATCTGTAGTCGGTTGCAGGAACAAAGGTTTCCTTGATCAATCTTACAGAAATCCATCTCATAAGATTCATTTTAGAACCTGCTTTATCGTTTGTACCACTGGATCTGGCTCCACCAAATGGTTGTTGGCCTACCACAGCACCCGTTGGTTTGTCGTTAATATAGAAATTCCCTGCAGCATTCTGCAGTAAATCTGTAGCCTGTGCGGCAGCATAACGATCTCCAGATAAAATCGCTCCTGTTAAAGCATACATACTTGTATTATCTACAGTTTCACAAATTTCTGCCCATTTCGATTCATCGAAGTTATTATCATCGTATACATATATAGTAACAACCGGCCCAAAAAGTTCAGTTTCCATGGTTGTATAGTGAGGATCTGAAGTAAGAATCACTGTCGGCTCGATGAAGTAGCCTTTAGATTTATCATAATTTCCGCCAACTACGATTTCTGCATTCTTATCCTTTTTAGCTTTATCGATATAACTTGCCAACTTATCAAAAGCTCCTTCGTGGATAACCGCATTAATGAAATTAGTCATATCTTCTGGAGACCCCATTTTGAAAGACTCAACATCTTCTTTTACAAACTCTTTGATCTCAGGCCAAAGACTTTTTGGAAGGTAAACTCGAGAAGCAGCACTACATTTTTGTCCCTGGTATTCAAAGGCACCTCTGGAAATTGCGGTAGCCACCTGTTTTGCTTTTGCCGTTGGATGAGCAAGTATAAAATCTTTACCTCCTGTTTCTCCAACTATTCGAGGATAAGTTTTATAGGTATGGATATTGCTACCAATTTTTGCCCAAATTCCCTTAAATACATCTGTACTTCCAGTAAAATGAATTCCGGCAAAATCTGGACTTGCAAGTACAGTATCAGTCACCATTTCTGGATCGCCATTTATCATATTAATAACTCCGTCAGGAAGACCTGCTTCTTTAAATACTTCCATTATTACCTGAGCCGAAAGCATCTGGCTGTCACTTGGTTTCCACACGGCAACATTCCCCATCAAGGCAGCACTAGAAGGTAAATTCCCTGCGATTGCTGTAAAATTAAAGGGCGTGATAGCATATACAAAACCTTCAAGAGGTCTGTACTCTACACGATTCCAAACACCATCAGATGATATTGGTTGTTCATTATAAAGCTCAGCCATATACTCTACATTAAAACGTAGGAAATCGCATATTTCTGCAGCAGCATCAATTTCGGCCTGGTATATATTTTTAGACTGCCCAATCATAGTAGCAGCATTCATCTTTTGTCTATACGGTCCAGAGATAAGATCTGCAGCTTTCAAAAATATTGCAGCTCTTTGTTCCCATTCTAACTTTGCCCATTTTTTTCTGGCCTCCAAAGCTTCTTCAATAGCTTGTTCAACATGTTTTTTCTTGGCCAAATGGTAAGTCCCCGCTTCATGTTTGTGATCATGCGGTGGGTTAATAGTTTTTATATCCCCTGTTTTAATTTCTTTAGATCCAATGTACAGAGGAACCTCTGTTTTGGCGTTGTATAAATCTTTGTAAGTAAGTAATACTTCTTCTCTTTCGGGGCTTCCTGGCTCGTAACTCTTAACTGGTTCATTAACAGCAACAGGCACGTGAAAAAATCCTTTTCCCATAATATTATTTTTGCTTTTTTTTGATTGTTTTTAATTAGGCTAAAGGTAAAAAAATAAAGCGGTTCGGAAGAACCTGAATGCTTACTTCACTAAAGCTTAACTTTTTTCGTAATTTTCCTTAAAATTTTGACGTTTACACATGTGCACAATTACATTGGTTCCTCATCCAGACTCCATGAATGGTTTTATTCTAACCTCAAACAGGGACGAAGCTGTAAGTAGAAAAACACTACCTCCTCAAAAGGAAATTTATAAGGAGAAACAGCTTTATTTTCCGAAGGATGAAGAAGCCGGCGGTACCTGGGTTGGCGTGAGTGAAAATCTTCGATGTGTTTGTTTAATGAATGGTGCTGAAAAACCACACGTTAGAAAACCGGAATATCGAAAAAGCAGAGGAGTCGTAGTAAAAGACTTTCTTGCTGCCAATAAATTATCTAATTTATTTAAAGAATACAATCTTGAAGATATCGAGCCTTTTACGATGATTGTTGTAGACTGGCATAATGGCCTGGTTTTTTACGAATTTTTATGGGATGGTACTCAGCGTAAACTTACAAAGCTGGCAATGAAAGAACATATTTGGTCTTCATCACCTTTGTATTCTGAAGCTATGAAAGCTTCACGAGTGAAATGGTTTAAAAATTTAAAGGAAACTGAAGGTTTTTCTTCGGAAAGTCTACTCGATTTTCATCACAACGGCGGAGAAGGGAATAAGCAGTTTGATCTTATCATAGATCGGGGTTTTCTAAAAACGCAGAGTATTACTCAAATAGATAACACGGGTAAGGATTTAAAGTTTTGGTATGAAAGTCTTATGACGAAAGAAATAACTGAAAATTATTTTCAGTTTAATACATGAGGAGCGCATAATTTAAATGAAGGAATCTTTACCTTGAAATTTTTAGAAGTACTAAAATTCAAC
>Ga0207878_100470_pt1 | contig 12946 bp, 7 predicted proteins | sample LinPmetageLP41_FD_184053 | JGI IMG/M metagenome (GOLD analysis project Ga0207878, IMG submission 184053) | Marine viral communities from the Pacific Ocean - LP-41 (SPAdes) | ecosystem: Environmental > Aquatic > Marine > Oceanic | place: Pacific Ocean | collected 2010-08-27 | reverse complement strand
CTTTGATGCTTTGCCATTTCTATCACTTCATCCCAATTGAAATCTGCAAAAATCACTTCCTGCTCTATATCGAATTTTTTCAGAATAGATTTTTTAACTACTCCAAATTCAACAAGTTTAGCTTTTTTGCCGCTTAATTGAAGGCCTTCAGAAAAAATATCACTTTTAGCCGCTTTACTATTTAAATTTTTAATCCCAAGTTTTTCAAAAATAGAATTAATCGCTCCCTTTAAAAAGAAGAAATTACCTTTTGCAGCTGAACTATTCCAGCTTTCAGAGGTTCTTTCGCCAGTTATAAATAAGGTAAGGTGCTTATTTTCTTCTCTACCACTAACATAAGAATGGTACGTCTTACCAAATTCGAAGATCTTGATATTATTTCTTTTTCGGTTTAGATTATAGCTGATAGCTTCTAAACCTGAAAATAACATACTTTGTCTTAGAACAGATAGATCCTGGCTTAGAGGGTTCAGCATTTCAACCTGATATTCATCCCTTAGCTCATCACTTAACTTATTGTATTTAGCTGTGGTTAGAGAATTGGCCATAGTTTCGTAAAATCCCTGACCAATAAGCTGACCTGCGATAAGATTCTGAATTTTATAATCTTCAAACTTTGAAGAGTTCGCTACGGAAAGGCTTAATTTATCCCCAAACTTAATATTGTTATATCCATAAACTCTAAGAATTTCCTCAATAACATCAGATTCACGCTGAACATCTACTCTATAAGAAGGAATAGTAAGTCCCATTCCAGTTTCTGTAACATTATTTACGCGTATTTCCAGAGAAGCAAGTATAGATTTTATCGTTTCCTCTTCCAGATTTTCGCCAATAAGCTTATTAACCTTCTCAAAAGTTAAAAATACCTGGAAATCTTCTATTTTCTTGAAAAATAGATCGTCAATATCACTGGTAATCTCCCCGCCTGCAATTTCTTTAATTAAAATAGCTGCACGCTTTAGGGCGAATTCTACAGAATTTATGTCTATTCCTCTTTCAAATCTGAAAGATGCATCGGTGTTTATAGCGTGTCTTTTTGCAGTTTTACGAATGCTAACAGGATTAAAGTAGGCACTCTCTAAAAATATTTGAGTGGTATTTTCAGTCACACCGCTTCCTATTCCACCAAATACACCGGCAATACAAAGAGGTTTTTCTGCATCACAGATCATAAGATCTTCTTCGTGCAATTCTCTTTCCACATCATCAAGCGTTGTAAATTTAGTTCCGCCTTTTAGTGTTTGTACGTTAATCTCATTTCCGGCGATCTTACCAGCATCAAAAGCGTGAAGGGGTTGTCCAAGCTCGTGCATCACGAAATTGGTGGCATCTACCACATTATTTTTTGGAATAATCCCAATGGCTTTTAACCTGTTTTGTAGCCATTTTGGAGATTGACCAACTTTTACTTCAGATAAGGTGACACCGCAATATCTGGGTGCCAGGTTTGAGTCATCTACTTTAATCTGAATTTTAAGGCTACGACTATCTACGTGAAAACTACTCACAGAAGGAGTGATTAATTCCAGATGATTACCCATTTGCTGATAACCAGCTTTAAGATCTCTGGCCACACCCCAGTGACTCATAGCATCTGCGCGGTTAGGAGTTAACCCAATTTCAAACACTTCATCGTTTTCTACTTCAAAGATTTCAGCTACCTGGGTTCCCGGAACCAATTCATTGTCCATCACCATAATACCTTCATGGCTTTGCCCCAGGCCAAGTTCTTTTTCTGAACATATCATCCCATAACTAGCTTCCCCACGGATTTTCCCTTTCTTGATTTCCCAGGATTCTCCTTTTTCATCATAAAGAACAGTTCCTATGGTAGCAACAGGAACCTTTTGTCCTGCTCCAATATTTGGTGCTCCACAAACTATTTGTACCTCTTCACCATTACCAATATTAACCTTTGTAAGTTGTAATCTGTCAGCGTTAGGATGCGCCTCGCAACTAAGAACGTGACCAACTACAATACCTTCAAGACCTCCTTTGACGCTTTGAAAACTTGAGATTCCCTCAACTTCAAGACCAAGGTCGGTTAATAATTCTCCGGTTTTTTCAGCTTCTTCAGGTAGTTTTATAAACTGTTTCAGCCAGTTATATGAAATCTTCATGGATAATCTTTTTCAGGCAGCAAAGATAGTATTACGAATGGTTTTGTCATAATCTGAAAAATAAATTTCTTCTCAAGTATGCCCATAAGAAAAGGCTGTCTAAAAAGTTCTGGAAATCATCATTGCGAGGTACAAAGCAATCTGTAAATATTTGAACTTCAAACTAGAGATTACTTAATTCGTAATGACGCCCAAATTTGATTTTTTAGACAGCCTTTTTTTAGATTAAAATTTGAACTTTATCCTTGCTTTGTCAAATTCATGGTTCTTGTTTTTTCCCAACCGGAATCATTTGAATTGTAAATTACCCATTCCACCTCATTTGATTTTTTAGTAATGTCATGTTTTAACTTAACTTCTTCATTGTTCGTATCGGTGTATTCTTCTATCATCTCATAATGATCTGGTGAGATTTCTTTGAGCTTCATTTTAGAATTAGAGATTCCATTAGGTTGATTTCTTTGCATAAAAGCAACATCAAACTCATCATTTACAGGGTTATAAACCATAACTCTCTTACAGCAGGGTTTTTTACCAGCATCATCATGATCTACTATTAACATAGAGCCACTGGAATCAAAAGATATATTGTTGGAGCTTTTTGAATTATTCACTTCTTCTCCATTTTGAAAAACTTTGGTTTCATTGTCCCAATTTCCCACTAGAAAATTTAATTGTTTATCCTTGTTGTCAATAATGGCCATTTTAGCTTTCCCCGCTTCTATAATGAGATCATTTTGTTCGTGATCACGTTGTTCTGCTATAGCTAAGGATTTTTCAATGTATTTAACGGCTTCCTCTTTTTTACCCATCTCCAGAAGAAGATCAGAATAAGAATCGTATGGATTCGCTTCTTCAGGATATTCTTCTATTTGAGCTTTCAAAAAAACTTCTGCTGCCGCTAGATCTTCATCTTCTTGCATTAAGCGGTATCCCAGCATATTTAAAGGTTCTGCCATCCCTTCATATTCAGTGTTAGGGTTATTTTTTTCATATATTTTAAGTACCTCTTTTGCACCCTTATCTTTATAAGTTTTATAGAGATTATCCATTAAATCTGCCTGCGAATCCTTTTGAGCAAGAAGCGAGGTTGTAAAACATATTAGCAATAAGCTAATACTCCATTTAAGTTTAATTAGTGCACCCATAATTTCTGATTTTATTATTAATTAAATACGTGAAATTCAATAATTATATCGGGGGATAGCCATAGGTAAAAAGATCAGGGAGCTAGGAGTTTATTTGGTCTGTTGTAATTTGTCTATTTGTTATTTGAGGTTATGTTAAAGATAAACAAAAAGATCTTAAGTTTTTGAAAACCAGCTGTTAATGTGAGGGTCTCCTAAGGGAGAGAAAGTGAAATCCGCCAGTTTTGAAGGGGGGCTAGCTGATATAATTCCAGATAGTCTTGTTTTTAACCAGTCTGGAATAGGCGTTTTTAACCATTATATTTTTTTCCTGGGATAGGTTAGGATCTTCTTTTAAGAGCCTGGAAGCATAATTTCTCGCAGATTGCAAAATAGAATTGTCTTTTACAATATCAGCAATTTTCAGATTTAGAATTCCACTTTGCTGAGTACCCATTAAATTGCCGGGGCCTCGCAGTTTAAGATCTACTTCGGCTATTTCAAAACCGTCATTCGTTGAGGTCATGGTTTCCAGCCTCGTCTTGCTATCGCTCGAAAGTTTGTGGCCGGTCATTAAAATGCAAAAACTTTGTTCAGCACCACGTCCAACTCTCCCGCGTAACTGGTGAAGTTGAGAGAGACCAAATCTTTCTGCACTTTCTATAATCATCACACTGGCATTTGGGATATTTACTCCCACTTCAATAACCGTGGTAGCGACCATGATCTGAGTTTCGGCTCTAACAAACCGATCCATTTCATAATCCTTATCAGCTGGTTTCATCTGGCCATGTACAATGGAGATCTGAAATTCGGGAAATTCACGCGCAATACTTTCGTAGCCATCCATAAGATCCTTATAATCCATTTTTTCAGATTCCTGAATAAGTGGATATACTATATATACCTGCCGTCCTTTCTGGACCTCTTCTTTAATAAACCTAAAAACTTTAAGGCGATTGCTATCAAACCTATGTACCGTTTTTACCGGTTTTCTTCCCGGTGGTAATTCGTCTATTACTGAAATATCAAGGTCTCCATAAAGACTCATTGCCAGCGTTCTTGGAATGGGGGTTGCCGTCATCACCAGAATATGCGGAGGAATATGGTTCTTTTTCCATAATTTTGCTCGTTGTGCAACGCCAAACCGATGTTGTTCATCTATTACCGCAAGGCCCAGATTATTGAATTTCACCTTGTCTTCTAAAAGCGCATGTGTGCCTATTAAAATATCAATATCACCGTTTTCCAGTTTTTCATGGATTTCTCTTCTTTTTGCGGTTTTAGTTGATCCCGTTAAAAGGTAGATTTCCACATCCAGATCTTTACAAAGTTCAACAAGCCCATGGTAATGCTGAATAGAAAGAATTTCAGTAGGCGCCATTAGGCAGGCCTGGAAACCATTATCCAGGGCAATAATTATAGACATTAACGCCACAATCGTTTTTCCAGAGCCAACATCCCCTTGCAGCAGGCGATTCATCTGGGCTCCACTTCCCATATCGGCACGTATTTCCTTGATTACACGCTTTTGAGCTCCCGTTAAGTCAAATGGTAAATATTCCTGATAAAAATTATTAAAATAGTCGCCTATTTGTTCAAAATTGAAGCCCTTTATTTTTTGCTTATGGAGCATGTTTTTCCGGAGAAGCTGTAGCTGAATAAAGAATAACTCTTCAAATTTTAACCTGAATTGAGCCTTTGCCAATAACTCCTGATTCTTTGGAAAGTGAATATTGAAAAGTGCTTCGGCTTTCGGGATTAGTTTCAGTTCGTTGATGAGATCAGCATTTAAACTTTCTGAAAATTTCAATCCGGTTTGCTGTAATACCTCCTGCATCAATTTCATGATTACCCGGTTGGTAATCCCTTTTTTTACCAGCATTTCAGTAGAGGGATACACTGGTTGCATGGCTGTGCGCAAATTCTTTTTATAATCGGCCACCAGTTCTATTTCCGGATGTGGCATACTGAAGCTCCCATTGTACCAGTTGGTTTTTCCGAAGATCACATAAGGGGTATTCAATTTCAGGTTTTCTCGAATCCATTTATGCCCACGAAACCATATAAGTTCCATCTTCCCGGTGTCATCTATAAAATCTGCCACCAGGCGCTTTCCTCTTTTTTGTTCCACCATTTTAAGGTGAACTATTTTTCCAACGATCTGGACATCAGCAGAGTTTTGTTGGAGCTGATTGATCTTATAAAAACCGGTTTTATCTATATATCTATTCGGAAAAAAATTGATAAGATCCCTGTAATATTGAATATTGAGTTCTTTTTTCAGGACTTCAGACCGGTTAGGTCCAACGCCTTTTAAATATTCAATAGGAGTTTGTAACAGATTTTGGATCATAAAAACGAAGATATTAAAACAGTTTGATTTTTGAACAGCTACTTTTAAGGGAAGATGTTTAAACCCCAATTTTTGTGGATTAAAACTCCATTTTTGTATTTTGCACAAGTTATTGCTCAAATTTACATGCGAAAAAAACTTGCTATCTTTTTTATATTTTGTTCAGTTATATTAACTGCTCAGGAAAAAAGCCTTTCTCAAACCGAATATTTTGATTTTAAGAATATGGAGGCTTATATCAAAATTTTACCTTCGATGCAAAGAGTGGAAGGGGATCTTAACTACAATTTTGAAATTTTAGCGCAAGAGGACAGCCTGTTTATTGACGCAAAGAAAATGAAATTTTCGGAGGTATTGCTGAATGGAAATTCTGTTGAATTTTATTCCGATGAAAAGGGAATCTATATTATTTCAAATTTTCTGCCTTCAAAAAATAATAAGCTTAGCTTTAAATATTCCGTAAGTCCAAAATCAGGAATGTATTTTATAAACTGGAACTCTTCGGAAACCGACAAACTTGATAGGCAGGTTTGGACGCAGGGTCAGGGAAGATATACTTCTACGTGGCTGCCCAGTTTTGATGATATGACTGAAAAGTTGGAATTTGACCTTAGTTTTGAATTTCCGTCTGAATATCAACTTGTTTCTAATGGCATTCAGGAAAGCCTTGAGCAAATGAATGATAGTATTAGCCTTTGGCAATTTGATATGCATAAACCTATGAGTAGCTATCTGGTTGGGGTGGCCGCGGGTAGATACGATTCTCAAATCATGACCTCGGCTAGCGGAGACGAAATTCAGCTTTATTATAATCCGAAAGATTCCTTATTGTTGGAACCTACCTACAGGTATTCCGAAGAAATATTTAATTTTTTAGAAAAAGAGATTGGTGTAGCTTACCCCTGGAAAATTTATAAGCAAATTCCTGTACTGGATTTTCTATATGCAGGAATGGAAAATACCGGAACTACTATATTTTCAGCTTCTTTAATGACAGATTCCATAGGTTTTAAGGATAGGAATTATGTAAATGTGAATGCCCATGAATTGGCGCACCAATGGTTCGGCAATCTGGTTACCGAAAAGAATGGCAAACATCATTGGTTACACGAGGGTTTTGCAACCTATTATGCGCTGCTTGCCGAAAAGGAAGTTTTTGGGGAAGATTATTATTACTGGAAATTATATGAAACGGCTGAAAGCCTTAAGGAATTAAGTGATTCAGGAAAAGGGGAAGCTCTCTTAAATCAGAATGCTGGTTCCCTCACTTTTTATCAAAAAGGAGCCTGGGCCCTGCATATTTTACGGGAAAAAATAGGGAATGAGGCATTTCAAAAAGGGATGAAGAATTATTTGGAACTTTATAGTTTTAAAAATGTGGAGACCGATAATTTTATAGCTGAAATGGAAACAGCTTCCGGATTGGATCTTTCCCAATTTGTAAAAGACTGGCTGGAACAATCGGCTTTTAAAGCAACGCAATCTTTAGAATCACTAAGGAAATCTGAATTTATTATTAGCTATCTTAATATCGCTGCATTACGAGAAACCTCTTTAGAGCGAAAAAATGAATATTTAGAAGATGCCCTGGATTTTCCAGTGAACGATTATATAGGGCAGGAAGCGGTGAACCAACTTGCCGGGCTTCCATCACAAATGGCGACCGATCTATACAAAAAAGCTTTTGAAACCAATAATATTTTTGTTCGCCAGGCTATAGCCAGGACTATGGAGAAAATCCCGGAATCCCTGAAATCAGAATTCGAATCATTACTGAAGGATGAATCTTATTTGACGATTGAAAATGCTTTATTTAAATTATGGGAACAGTTTCCTGCAGATAGAACAAAATATTTAGAGCAAACTCGAAATTTAGAAGGTTTTTATAATAAGAATATCAGGATGCTTTGGTTAACTTTAAATTTAGTCACCCCGGAATTTGAACCTGATAAAACTCAAAAGTATTATGAAGAATTAGCCGGTTATACTGAAACCTGGCGGCCATTCCAGGTGAGGGAAAATGCGTTTAGTTATTTATATCAAATAGGAGCATTTAACCAGCAAAGTCTGGAAAGTGTAATTAAAGGAACCCAGCATCATACGTATAGCTTCAGAAATTATTGCCGCCAGCTGTTAAATGAACTTTTAAAAAATGAAGAATACAGGCAAAAATTGGTTGCAATTTCAGAAAATATGACTGAAGAAGAAACTTCTTATTTGAAATCTAAAATAAACGGATAATATGCGAGCGCTGGTTATTTCTGGAGGAGGTAGTAAAGGTGCTTTTGCAGGCGGTGTGGCGCAATATTTAACTGAAGAGTTAAAAAGGGATTACGATCTTTTTATTGGAACCTCTACTGGAAGCCTTTTAATAGCCCATATGGCCCTGGGGAAGGCAGAGAAGGTGCAAAAAGTTTTTACTTCTGTAAACCAGTCCAGTATATTTAGTAACAGCCCGTTTTTGATAAAAAAGAAACATGGATATGAAAATATCACGATCAATCATTTTAATGTGCTTCTTAATTTTTTAAAAGGAAAAAAAACCTTTGGTGAGAGTCTTAACCTGAAGAAACTTCTGGCCAAAACTTTTACTAAGGAGGAATTTGATGAGCTAAAAGCCGGGCCTAAAGAAATTGTGGTAACGGTATCCAATTTATCCTTGAATGAAGTTGAATATAAATCTATTAAGGATTATGAATATGAAGATTTTATAGAATGGATCTGGATCTCCTGCAATTATACCCCCTTTATGAGTTTGATTAAAAAGAATGGTTGTGAATATGCTGATGGCGGCCTGGGTTCTATGGTTCCTATAGAAGAAGCAATTAAAAGAGGAGCTACAGAAGTAGATGCGATTATCTTACAAACAGAAGTTACTTATTTTAATAGAATGCCATCAAAAAATGTTTTTTCCCTCATTACAAATTTGTTCGCATTTATGCTAGACCGTATTGAAACGCAAAATATTAAAATTGGAAAATTTTCAGCAGCTAATAAAGATGCCATCCTTAATTTTTATTATACTCCAAGTGTTTTGACTACCAATTCTCTTATTTTTGATGAAGAGAAAATGAAGGTCTGGTGGGAGAGCGGTTACGAATTCGCTAAGCATAGAAATAAAGAGTTAAACCAAATTGAACCTTAATGCGAGCATTGGTAATATCTGGAGGAGGAAGCAAAGGAGCTTTTGCCGGGGGCGTTGCTCAATATCTTATTCAGGAGAAAGGGCGTAATTATGATCTTTTTTTGGGTACTTCTACCGGAAGCCTGTTAATTCCACATCTGGCGGCCGGTAATATTCAAAAGGTATATGATATCTATACGAATGTAAATCAACGAAAAATTTTTAGTATCAATCCTTTTGTAGTCAAACGAAAGGATGGCAGGGAGTATGTTACCATTAACTATCTTAATATGTTCTGGCAGTTTGTTAGGCAGCGTAGAACATTTGGAGAAAGTAAGGCCTTAAGAAGAAATATCCGAAAGAATTTTTCACATCAGGATTTCAATCAGCTTAAAAGCAAGGTAAAAGATGTGGTGGTGACCGTGTCAAACCTTTCAAAGAACAGGGTAGAATATAAGTCTATTCATGAATTTGAATATGATGATTTTTGCGACTGGATCTGGATAAGCTGCAACTACATTCCGTTTATGAGCCTGGCTGAAAAAGACGGATTTGAATATGCTGATGGTGGTCTTGGATGCGTAGTTCCAATTAGGGAAGCAATTAAGAGAGGTGCTACAGAGGTAGATGCTATCATTCTCGAGGCTGAGAATATGGAATACAATAAGATACTCGGAAAAAACCCATTTTCTCTAATGGTTAATCTTTTTGGTTTTTTGCTGGATCAAGTAGAATACCATGATATTGTAGAAGGTAAACTGGCTGCGATGAATAAAAAGGTGAAACTGAATATCTATTATACCCCCACAAAACTTACCGAGAACTCATTGGTATTCAATAAAAAGGCCATGACCGAATGGTGGCAGCAGGGTTATGAATATGCAGAGAAGAAGGAAATGGAGAAAAAGGCTGCTAAATCCTCATGGTTTAAGCTAGGCTTTTAACCTCTTTTTTGATGTATGAAAGCGCTGCGTCTGTTGGAGGTTGTTTGTCTATAAGACTTCTTAAAACTATTTCACGAAGTTCGTCAGCGGTTTTGATATCTTCCTTCGCAGCAGCTTTTCTAATAATTGTAATAGTCGCGTTTTTTGCAGTCTTTATATAATCCCAGCATTCATTGCTTATATAAATCTGCTGTGCAAGATTGTGCTCAAATTCCTGTTCAATATTAGCAATAAGAAGACTTGCGTATGATTCAGCATCTTCTGAGGTTGCCTGTACTCTAAATAGTATTTTGCCCGGCGAGATTCTTTCCAGAAAAAGTGCCAGTCTTTCATATGCCTGTAAACGTATGGGTAAAGAAGTTTTCTGCTTTTCTCTTAGAAGGAGAAATCTTCTTCGGTTTTCTTCATTTTTTGAATAAGAATTAAAGAAATAGAAAGAGATCAATCCAACAATAACTGCCGGTAAAATGGCATATAAAAGATCAAGAATTTGAGATTCGTTCATCAGGTATTAAAATTTAGTCTATTGCTTCTTCTGTTTTTTGCAAATGCTCAAGATTAAGGTTTCCGCCTAAATGAGCACATTCTACCAGCTCTTTAACAGAGCCGAAATTTACTTTATCTTTGTGGTATGAAAAAGCCGTAGCAAGAGTTTTTGCCAGATTTTTATCGCTGAGGTTTATATCTACATCATCTGTGGTAAATTGACAGGGATGTTCATAGCCGCAGGCATGACTTATCTGTAACAATTCCTTTCTAAATTTCACAAAATAGAAGTTATTTCGCATTGCTTTATCCTTCACGTTAATTCCAGATTGCAGCCATTTATTCTGAGTAGCAACGCCGGTAGGGCACGTATTGGTATGGCAGCTTTGTGCCTGAATACATCCAATACTCATCATAGCTTCGCGGGCAACATTTATACAGTCTGCTCCAAGGGCAAATGCCATGGCTGCTTTGGCAGGAAATCCAAGTTTGCCTGAAGCGATAAAAACGATACGGTTAGTTAATTTATATTTCTGAAATATCTTGTACACATCAGTAAATGCGTATATCCAAGGTAGTGAAACGTGATCGGCAAAACTCGGTGGCGCTGCACCTGTACCTCCTTCTCCGCCATCTATCGAAATAAAGTCTGGGCCATAATCTTTTTCCTGCATAATCCTGGCAAGCGTTTCCCAGTCTTTTAATTGCCCTACAGCCGATTTGATTCCTGTAGGTAAACCTGTGGCCTTTGCAATCTCTTCTACAAATTCTACCATTCCTTCAATCGTATCAAAAGTATGATGGTACGCTGGAGAGATTACGTCTTTTCCCATTGGCACACCTCTAATTTCTGAAATTTCCTTTGATATTTTTGCTGCTGGAAGAACTCCACCTTTGCCGGGTTTGGCACCCTGAGAAAGTTTTAATTCAATAGCTTTAACCTGCGGATTATTTTTTACAAGTTCCACCAGTTTTTCCATGGAAAAATTGCCATTCTCATCCCGCACCCCAAAATAGCCTGTTCCTATCTGGAAGACGACGTCGGCTCCCTTTTTATGATAAGGAGAAAGACCGCCTTCCCCAGTATTATGATAAGCACCCGCGAGTTTACAACCCTCATTAAGGGACTCAATGGCCTTTGCTGAAAGTGACCCGTAACTCATCGCAGAGACATTTATAATTGAGGCCGGGCGAAAAGGCTTTTTACGTTTATTCCAGGCACCCATGACTTTGGCACAGGGAATTAATCCTGAATTTTTTCGGTTAGGATGGCCTTCAGGAAGCTTATATGGTAAAAGCGCATTATTTATAAAAATGTAATGTGTGGAAAAGATGTCCTGATCTGTTCCAAAACCTTCATAGTTATTCATGTTTTTCGCAGAAGCATAAATCCAGCCACGTTCCCTTCTGTTAAATGGCAATTCTTCCCGATTATTCGCTACAATATACTGTCTTAGTTCGGGGCCGATACTTTCCAGGAAATATCGCATATGGCCAACCACCGGAAAATTGTGCATAATGGTATGTTCCTTATTCAGGAAAATATCTGAAATAGCAACTAAAAGCAAAAAGATCAAAAGCCATCCCCACCAGGGTATGCTCACTAAAAAATTTAAAATTTCCTGCATTATGTTTTACTTAAATAATCTAAGGTAAGTTGTGTCATGGTTTTTACTCCCAGTAAAAGTCCACTTTCATCGATGAAGAAATCTGGAGTGTGATGCCTGGTAGGTTCCTCACCAATTGGCATACCTCCTAAGAAAAAATAAAATCCTGGAACTTCTTCCTGAAAAAAAGAAAAGTCTTCTCCACCGGTTGTTGCTTTCATTAGATTCACCTTCTCTGCACCCGCAACATTTTTTAAAGTTGGAAGCATTTTATTAGTTAGCTCAGGATCGTTATAGGTGATGGCCGTATTATTCTGAATTTCGATGGTAGCTTCTCCACCATAGGCCTCAGCGAGTGCCGGAACCATTTCCCGCATTCTCTTAAGAATTAACTCTTTGTTTTTTGGATCCAATGTTCTTACAGTTCCAATCATTTCCGCAGTTTCAGGGATGATATTGAATCGAACTCCGCTGGAAATTTTACCTACTGTAATTACTGAAGCCGATTCCGTAAGATCAGCATTTCTGCTAATGATGGTTTGAAGTCCGTCAATGATTTTAGCTGAAATAAGGATTGGATCTACTCCACTCCAGGGAGCTGAACCGTGAGCTTGTGTTCCTTTTACATGAATAACAAATCTTTCCACAGCTGCCATCGTACCTTCCGGTTTATATTTGATGGTTCCCACCGGGGTGGCTGCATTTATGTGTAAACCAAAGATTGCATCCACATCAGGATTTTTAAGAACTCCTTCTTTGATCATCAAAGCAGCACCGCCTTCTTCTCCCGGTGGTGGTCCTTCTTCAGCTGGTTGAAAAATAAATTTCACAGTGCCGTTGATCTTATCTTTATTTTCTGAAAGAATTTTAGCCACCCCCATTAATATCGCTGTATGTGTATCATGGCCGCAGGCATGCATGACGCCCGTTTTTGACCCAAGGAATTCCGTTTTCACTTCAGATTTAAATGGAAGATCATTATTTTCGGTAACAGGGAGGGCATCAATATCGGCTCTTAAGGCCAAAGTTTTTCCGGGATTTGCTCCCTTCAAAATTCCAACAACTCCCGTTTTTCCAACTCCGGTTTTGGTCTCTATTCCCAGTGATTTAAGATGTTTAGTGATTTTTTCAGCGGTTTCAAATTCACGATTAGAGAGTTCTGGATGCTCATGAAAGTCT
>Ga0207878_100469_pt1 | contig 12961 bp, 14 predicted proteins | sample LinPmetageLP41_FD_184053 | JGI IMG/M metagenome (GOLD analysis project Ga0207878, IMG submission 184053) | Marine viral communities from the Pacific Ocean - LP-41 (SPAdes) | ecosystem: Environmental > Aquatic > Marine > Oceanic | place: Pacific Ocean | collected 2010-08-27 | reverse complement strand
TAGTTTGTTCTAATTTTCTCGCTGCCTTTTCATTCTCTCTCAAATCGTCATCAGTTCCTGCTTCTTTAGATTTAGGTTTATCGATTCCAAAAATCTTTTTACCTGCGTCTTTAATAAATGAAAATATACCCATTTTAATGATTTAAAGTTAGTTAACTAAATGTACGAAAGTCAATCAAGTTTGGAGCTTTTAGCAATCCTAAAGTTTTCAAAAAAAATATTTTATAGCTAAAAAGACCGCTTCTCACGAAACGGTCTTTTCAACTAAATAACCAACCAAAAAAACTAAGAAAATGTTCTTCATGAAAAAATGATCATGATGAACAGGTTTATAACGATATGGCTTTGTTTAGATTGTATAAATTAATATCCTGCTATGTTAAAGTTTAGAATAATACCTCTTGAAATATTCTCAATCTTTTAGAGGATTGAAAGCGAAATACTTTAAATACTTCCAAATTTCACTATTTTTGAAAAAGAGAATGTAATTATATGGATAAAACTCCGAGTTTTGGTGTTATTGGCGGCGGTAGTTGGGCCACTGCAATTGTAAAGATGTTATGTGAGAACCTGGAACAGGTTAATTGGTATATGCGTAGTGTTTATGCCATTGAGCATATTAAAAAGCAGGATCATAACCCAAATTATTTAAGTTCGGTAGAATTTGATGTAAATCAGCTAAACCTGAGTAACGATATTAATGAAACTGTTCAGGCTTCAGATTATATTATTTTTGCCATTCCATCAGCATTCTTAAAACGTGAATTAGACGCTCTTACCGTCCCGCTAAATGACAAAATTGTTTTTTCTGCAATTAAAGGTATTGTTCCTGAAACCAGTCTTATAGTTGGGGAACACTTTAATGAATATTTTGATGTGCCAATGGAAAATATTGGGATCCTTACCGGGCCATGTCATGCTGAAGAAGTTGCCTTGGAGCGACTCTCTTATCTTACAGTCGCCTGCCAGGATGAGAAGAAAGCAGAAATAGTTGCCGGATATCTGGGAAGCGATTATATCACCTGTAAAATTAGCGATGATGTGATTGGCACAGAATACGCTGCCGTATTAAAGAATATTTACGCCATTGCAGCAGGGATTGCGCACGGACTTGGATATGGCGATAATTTCCAGAGCGTCCTTATGAGCAATGCGATTCGGGAAATGAAGAAATTTATCAAGAAGGTGCACAAGATGAAGCGTAATATTAATGATTCTGCATATTTGGGTGATCTTCTGGTAACTGGTTACTCCGTTTTTAGCCGTAACCGAATGTTCGGTAATATGATTGGGAAAGGCTATACGGTTAAAAGTGCTCAAATGGAAATGAGTATGATCGCCGAGGGCTATTACGCGAGCGAAAGTGCTTATAAGATTAATAAGCTAAAAAAGGCCAAAACGCCTATTATTAATGCCGTCTACGCGATACTTTACGAAGGCAAAAATCCTAAAAAGGTTTTCAAAAAATTAGTAGATAAGCTCGATTAACTCTGAAGGTAAACTCTTATATTCTAATTGTGATTTTTTAGTTTTTATGTATTTGATCGATAATTTAAGCGTACTTATCTAAATAAGTACTATTTTTATCTCACCAAATCACTAAAAACCAAATCATTATGAACACAAAATTTATAAGCTTCTGCTTTATTGCTGCCTTGGCTTTTACATCCTGCCAGTCTGATACTAGTTCTGAAAATCCTGAAGAAGTACTTGAGACTCAAAGCTCTATAAAGGAAAAAAAACACGATACGAATAAAATTCATATTTGCTGTCCTTTAGAAGGGGAGCCGGATGAAGGTTACAGGCTACATGAACCAGGGTTCTTTCAGGGAGCGCTGGCTAATTGTGATACTTACCTTCATTATAATGGAGGAGAGAAACTTATGATAATTGAAGATGCCCCTAAATCATACCACGGTGAGATTGAAGTTAGTAACATTGAACTTTTTGACCAGTTGAATATTTGCGGTACTCTGAATGTTCGTGAGGATGTTCAAGTGAATTATGCAGGCGTATTTAACCTCGGCGGTCAAATGATCACTCAGGGCGATGTAAAAGTTATCTATGGAGGTCACCTGGTTGTGGAAGGTAACGTTCTAATAGAAGGAGATCTTATATTGGGTAAAGGAGCTACCTTAGAATTTCTTGGAGCAGACAGTACCATCGAAGTTCTTGGTAAGGCAAAAATCTCTAAAAAAGCCATTATTGCAGGATCATTTAAAGATGTCTCTCAAAAGATTAAGTAAGTTTTACTATATAATATTACAAAGGCCGGTTAAAACCGGCCTTTTTTATTAAAAATAATTTTCTTATCGGCTTTTTCTTACACTTTATCGAAAAGTACTGCAGTTCAAGGAGTTTATATTTTTTATCGAATTAAATTACTATTTTTGCGCTCCCAAATACCTAATTATACTAAAACTACTTATGAATAAAAAATTACTAGGGCTAGGCCTTTCTATGGCTTTATTTTTGATTTCCTGTGAAAAGGATAATACAGGAGACAGCCCAATTCCTCAGGAACAACAAACATTTCACGTAGAAACAAATCAGACTGAACTCTCAAAATCCCTGAACTTTGATAATTCCGGTGTTATTGGAATTACATCTGTTGGATCTACAAGAGACCAGGAATCTAACAATCTTATAGGAATTGAACAAATTGCGTTTATAAATCCTCCAACTATTGAAGGTGAAATCTTACGAGCTACAGATGTTGATTTTAAAGATGATTTCATCTACGTGGCCTACACTAAAGAAGGTGAAGATTATCTAGGGGGAATAGACATCATAGATATTAGTGATGAACATAATCCTCTACTAGTAAATAGAGTGCTTTCTCCATATGCTGATATTAATGCGATTTCTATAGACGGAGATCAACTTTATTTCATCGGAGCTTATTTTGCAGGTGATGACAACCCAGATAGGGCATTTATAGGTTCTACTTCATTAAGAAATGGTGAGTTTTCCAATGATGTAGCAATGAAGATCAATGTAACAGGCTATACCGGAGTTGAAATTTTACAACTGGAAGAGAGTTTCATTTCACTTACCGGAAGCAATGGTATTCTAGGTCATTATGACATAAACTCTGAAAACGAAATTACCACACTGGATGAACTAAGCATTACCGACCTAAGATCTGCAGATTATAAAAATGGTAAACTTGCTGTACTTAGTGGTGATCAGGGAATTTTATTAATGAGAAGGACTAATGATGGTTTTGAAATTGAAAGCAAAACCGCTACCACTACTCTTATCCCTGAATCTAAAAGGAAAATTGCTTGGTTCCAGAATCAGGTGATCGTTCCTGAAGGTCCTTCTGGAGCAGGTATTTATAACCTTTTATCGAATTCCTTAACGAAGTCATTACCAATTCATTCTTTACCAGAAGGTAGTTCAGTTTCAAATGACGATAAAGTAACTAATGCAGTTTCTACCAACGAGGATTATGTATTTATGGCTAATGGAGGTGCTGGTTTAAGTATCGCTAAACTGTCAGAAGATATCAATATCCTCGCAGAAGGAATTGCTGAAATAGATGGTTCTTCCAATTATGTAGAAGCAAAAGGAGATTATGTTTTTGTGGCTTCAGGAGAAGGTCTTAAAATTCTAAAATTAAGCAAGCCTAAGAATGATTCCGGCAGTTCAGAATATTTTGCTATGTGTGCAGAATACCCAAGATACGATGGGAATCCTAACTTCAATGTGAATTCAAATGAAGAAAAGAATTACAGCGGTTCTGCCAATGTAAATAATTTGAATGTAAATGGCAACCTTACTTTTTGCGGATCTATTAATAGTAAACACGGTATTAACATAAATAGTAACGGAGTTTTTAATATGAATGGTTCCATGGCGGTAGGTCGTTATGGCAAAAGAGAAGATCTTAACATCAACTCTAATGCAGTTTTAAGAATTCAAGGGAGCGTAACGATTTATAGTAACCTTAATTTAAATAGTGGTGCAACTCTTGAATTTGTCGGAGAAAATTCTACCATACATATTTTTGGAGAAGTAAGAAAAGGTGATAATGTCACTGTAAAAGGAGATTATACAGATACTTCAAATAAATTGTAATACACGGAACAATTTATTAGATTAAAAAAGCCCGCTTATTTCAAGTGGGCTTTTTTAATATTTTCTACTTAGCTAAAATCCCTTTTTCAGGAATAACAGGTATTTCAACAGCAACACTTTCTTTAATAGTATTCGGTTTAAAGAGGAAGGTTTTTTCCATCATTTTCGTCCCGGCAAAATATGTTACTTTGAATTCATTATTTAATTTGAGAACCTCATCCTGCAAATACTCTACCTTGGCGAAATTTTTAGCAGGGAGAACTTCAATTTTATGCCTCATTAGTGAGGTTTCCCTTTTCTTATCAAATCCTTTTGAAACAATAAGCACCATTTCTATAACTTCATTGGTATTATTGATTAAGTATACATTCCACTCGTAAGCTTCAAATTCTTCATTGAAGACTTTAACGGCTGCTACATAAACATCCTTAACTTCGGGTATCTCAATATCCTTTTTCAAAATGTGTCTTCTGCTTTCTTTTTAATTTTCAGCCAAAGAACCCATAATATAACCGCTGCTGCGGCCAATAAGATAAGCCCTAATGTAATTTTAATCAAGGCAATAACAAAGGTGACATAAATTAGGATACCTATGATCACAATTGCCAAAATAAGGAAGCCGTATTTTTTCATTATAGTGCAGATTTAAATTGTTCCAGGAAGCGAAGATCGTTCTCATAGAACATTCTAATATCTTCTATTTGATAAAGCAGCATCGCTATTCTTTCTATTCCCATTCCAAAAGCGAAGCCGGAATATTCCTTAGGATCTATATTACAATTTCTAAGTACATTAGGATCTACCATTCCGCAGCCCATAATTTCGAGCCAGCCAGTTCCCTTGGTAATCCTGTAATCTGTTTCGGTTTCAAGTCCCCAATACACATCTACTTCAGCACTGGGCTCGGTAAATGGAAAGTAAGAAGGCCTCAGTCTAATTTTAGATTTTCCGAATAGTTGTTCCGTAAAATAAAGGATGGTTTGCTTCATATCTGCAAACGAAACATCCTTATCTATATACAAACCTTCCACCTGGTGAAAGATACAATGTGATCTAGATGAAATGGCCTCATTTCTGAAAACTCTTCCCGGAGAGATCGTTCTAATAGGTGGCTTATTTTCTTCCATATATCGCACCTGGACTGATGAGGTATGCGTTCTCAAAAGAATATCGGGATCTGTTTGAATAAAGAACGTATCCTGCATATCTCTTGCCGGATGATATTCGGGAAGATTTAAAGCTGTAAAATTATGCCAGTCATCTTCCATCTCTGGTCCTTCTGAAACGTTGAAACCTATGTTAGAAAAAATCTCGGTAATCTGATTCTTTACGATAGAAATTGGATGCCGTGAACCTATTTCAACAGCCTCTGCAGGTCTGGAAAGATCCCCATAGACACCTTTCTCCTCCTGGTTGTTTTCAATCGCCTCTTTAAGAATATTTACTTTTCTCTGGGCAGCGGTTTTCAATTCGTTTATAACCTGACCAAACTCCTTCTTTTCCTCATTGGGAACATTTTTGAATTCGGCGAAAAAATCATTCAGAATACCTTTTTTTCCAAGATATTTAATTCGGAAAGCTTCAATTTCGTCTTTTGTCTTCGCATTAAAGCTTTCAACATCAGCGATATGTCCTTTAATTTTATCGATCATAAGTGATTTCATTTCGGAAGCGCAAATTTAATAAAATTTAAACCTAAAAATGCCATTTCAGGGGCTTATTCAACTTTCTATTTATTAGTGGGAACCCTAAGCGGAGTTAATTTGTCTTTATAGATATAATTTATCAGAAAAAATACCGATAAAGCTCCGAAAACATGCCATAACCAGTGGGTACCCATCGGGAAGATATAGACGAAATTATCTAGTATTCTAAAACTTATTGCCAGCCCAAAACTTAGAAAAGCCAGTAATATAAGCCACCAATGATGCATCTTTGTAGTATAGAAGTAAGTAATTATTGGTAGCAGTAAACCTAAAGCTGTAGCGATATATCCTATCGAGGTATTTAAATGTTGTGGCAATGGTAATAGCTGAACGCCAAAAACAAGAAATAATACTATTAGGATAAGGAAAAGCCTTTTTTGCCAGGTTGCCTTCAGTTTAATCGTATAATATGCCGAAACTGCCAAACACAAAACAACTATTGGCAGCCAGTCCATATACATCCAAATATCATGACTACGGGTAGCGTGATAGACAGTTCCGCCAATAAAACCCATAAAAAGTACCGGAAGACTCCAGGCCAAAAATCGGTGGTTTTGATAATCTCTATAAACTCTCAATGAGAAATAGATAATAATCATCAAAAAGAAAATATTACTAAAGGTATTAAAAGGCTCCACAGGCAACCTTCCCGCTAAAGTTTCCTGATAAATAGGGCCGCTATCCTGCGGAAAAGAAATTAAAAAATTTCCGGAATTCATTTAGGAAATATAGTCTTTTTCCATAAAATATTGCACGATCGCTTCTTTCATTAAAACTGTTTGCTCCCCGGCTTTTAGCGTTGGTAACTCTTCCTGTATTTTAAAATGGGGCCAGCCTTCATCATCATAAAAATCGAACTCATAATATCCATAAGGCTCCAATAAAGTACAAATGGCTATATGCATTAAATCTATTTTATGATCTTTCTTATATTTTTTATGGGGTTGCCCTAACTCCTGAACTCCAATTAGGTAAATAATAGCATCCAGCTCCATTAAATCACCATCTGCAAATTGATCTGAAAGTTTTTTCTGGACTCCTTCCCATCGTTCTTTTAATTGTTCATCTCTTGCCATGTTGCAAAGATACCATCTAGATTTTATAATTATTATATTTGATTTATGAATACTGTGGATATTATCTTAAGTCTTGTACTTCTCTACGGATTAGTGCGCGGATTTTTTAGAGGTTTGCTCGCTGAACTCGCATCACTTATAGGAATCGTCGCCGGAATTTACGGCGCTGTTCATTTTTCTCATTTTTTAGGAAATATCCTCGCCAACTATGTTGAATGGGAGGTGCAGTATATTAACCTCATTAGCTTCGCAATTACTTTTGTTCTTATTGTATTTATTATTTCACTCGCCGGGAAAATGTTAACCAAGATCGCGGCATTTGCAGCTTTGGGAATCGTGAATAAATTACTCGGAGGAGTTTTTGGATTGATAAAATCTGCCTTTATGGCAAGTGTGATCATCATGTTTTTTAAAGCCACCAATGAACGAATTGGGATCATTGAAGATACAACCCTGGAAGAATCTATTCTCTATGAACCCGTTGAAGGGATTGCTCCAATAATTCTCCCTTCCATTATTAAACAGGTTAAGGAAAGAGATCTTTTAAATGATGAAGATGACCTGGCCAGACTTTAATGCAAAAAAAATCCGGAACATTTACTGCTCCGGACCTCTATTTTTTCTTTTCATAGCCTATTCAAGCCGGTTAAATGAATTACAACAAAGTAACTTTTCCGTTGGAGATTGAATAAACTCCTCCAACGATCTTAATTTCTCCATTATCCTCCATTTCCTTAAGAATAGGGCTCTTTTCCCGGATTCTGTCTATAGTAAGTTTTACGTTGTTTTCAACGACACCTGCTACAAAAGAATCATTTTTAGAACTTCTTTCACCGTCGGTTTTAGTTGCTTCAACTGCAGGATTAATATTGCTTAATAAATGAGTGATATTTCCCAATTCAACGTGATCACAAGCTGCTTTTACAGCTCCACATCCTTCGTGACCTAGCACAAGTACCAGTTTACTTCCGGCTACTTTACATGAGTACTCCATACTTCCAAGAATATCGGTATTCTCAAAATTACCCGCTACTCTTGCTGTAAATATGTCCCCTACTCCCTGGTCAAAAACCGTTTCCACAGGAACACGAGAATCTATACATCCCAGAACTACGGCCTGGGGCCATTGCCCTCCAGTAGTCTTCTCAATTTGAGAAGCGTAGTTTCTCTCATGCATTTTATTATCTGTGAACCTTTTATTACCATCCATGAGATCTTTTAGAACGACCTCAGGATTTAATTGAGTTTGCTTTTCTTTATTTATTATTTCAGTAATCATAATTTTATTTTTTTAAATTCTAAAATTTCAGTTAGTCCAAATCCTCAACCTAAATTAAGCTGATTTTTTGTCCCTCTCAAAAAATTGCTGATAACTATCGGGGTTTTGAACGGTTCCTCTTTCAGAAATAATCTTAATATCAATATTTCTTTCTGCTGCTTTTATCTTGAAATCATCCAGGATTTCAATAATATCACTATCCAGATATTTTGTTTTTGTTACATCCATTATAAGAAATGAATTTTCTTCAAGATTATTAAGCTCCTTTAAAATCGCTCCCTTGTTGATAAAGGTAACTTCTTCAGCCAATCTCATTTTTACCGTTTTATTTCCATTTTCCACATTTTCAATATGTAAAAAATAAGAGTTCTGGTAACTTTTAATAAGGATTACAAAGATTCCTACTACCAATCCTAAACTAATACCAATTAGAAGATCTCCAAACACAATCCCTGCAATCGTTACAACAAAAGGTACAAATTGTTTCCATCCTGCTTTGTACATATTTATAAATAAGGAAGGTTTTGCCAGTTTATACCCAACTAAGAATAATATCGCCGCTAATACCGAAAGGGGAATATAGTTTAATACATTCGGAATAATAATCACCGAGATAAGTAGTAAAAATCCGTGAATAATAGCCGACATTTTTGTTTGTCCTCCAGACTGAATATTTGCTGAACTTCTTACGATAACCTGAGTTACCGGAAGACCACCAATAAGACCGGAAACCATATTTCCTGTACCCTGGGCGAAAAGTTCCCTATTCGTTGGAGTTGTTCTTTTATGTGGATCCATTTTATCTGTAGCCTCTACACACAATAAAGTTTCCAAACTTGCTACTAGCGCAATTGTAAAGGCAGTAATCCAAATCTCCATACTTCCAATCATTTTAAAAGAAGGAAATGTAAACTGCCCTATAAATGAATCAAAACTATCGGGCACCGGTACATTTACCAGGTGTTCATTTGAAATAGCTAAAGTTTCAGAATCACTGGTTAAAATATAGAATACAATCCCTGCAACTACGGCTACCAATGGTCCCTGGATAAGTTTGAAAACTTTTCCTTTTTTAGACAAGACCGCCTCCCAAAGAATAAGAATGGTCATTCCAATGATGGCAATAAGAGTAGCTCCCGGGCTAATATTATTCACCATATTGATTAACTCAGAAAAGGTGTTTTCGCCATCAACCTGGAAAAATGCCCAATCTCCTTGCGGATCTGCGTCATATCCAAAAAAGTGAGGAATCTGTTTCAGGATAATGATAATACCAATACCCGTAAGCATTCCTTTAATTACCGAAGAAGGAAAATAGTATCCAATAATTCCTGCTTTAAGAACTCCAAAAAGCACTTGAATACCCCCTGCAATTACCACCGCCAATAGAAAATTTTCATAGCCTCCCAGACTGGAGATAGCCACCAGTACTATTGCGGTTAACCCAGCAGCGGGCCCACTAACTCCAAGACTGGAGCCACTGAGTCCCCCCACGATCACACCACCAACGATACCAGCTATTAAGCCAGAAAAAAGTGGAGCTCCACTAGCAAGTGCAATCCCTAAACAAAGAGGTAATGCAACGAAAAATACGACAACACTTGCCGGAAAATCTTTATTAAGATGTTTAAACATAATACACGTGTTTTACAGATTATAAAACCTGCATTTGATTTTTGTAAATAATAGAAAACTCAGGAATCTGGATAGATTCCCATGGATGCCTACTTAGAAACATCCTAAAAATTAAAGTGTATTATGCAATTTTTGGCGGGGGTAAGGAAATAGAGAGGAAAACTTTATAGCCATTCTCTTTATAATAATGACCATGTACTTTTCTTATTTGAAGAAAATGAATACTCTCATAATTAGAAACCATATTTTCTATGGTATATTCTAAATTAATTTGATTCTTGGAGGAACTCTCCTCTTCATTCACATTATAGGCTATAGACACATCTACATTTCTATCTATCAACGAAATTACTGTTGGAGCAAATAGAAATGTTATAAATATAAAACTTAATATGTATGAGAATAATTTCACGGCAACAAAAATAGGGGATTTTTGACAAATAGTAACAAGATTAACTATACCGAATAGTTAAACTATTATCAAAAAATCTTATAGCATTTTAATTTCCTCTGAATTCACCCATCCCTGAGCTCCATTAGAAAGCTCTATGCGAGACCACTCCTGAAAATCTTCCAATACCTTTGCTTTGGCACCCTCATGAAGTTGAAAACTAGCATCCCCGCGAAGATTAGGTTCATCCCGAACTTCAACTTCCTCGCCAAAAATAATCGCATATTGATTATCCTGTATATAAGATTGTTGCTGAAACGCAAAAGTAACTGATACCACACAGCAAATTACACATACTATAGCCCCTGTAAAGAAAACCCTTTTATGTAAGGACTTAGTTGAAAAATAATAAAGCAGAAATAATATAACGAAAAATACGGAATATATAATGCCTAATAAAGCCCAGGTAGTATAGGAAAAAGAGGAAATAAAATTATTAAACCAGACAGAAAAACCGGTCTGCGCTACTTCTTCGATATCATCAATAGCCATATTACGGGCAAAGGCAATATTGTTTTTAATATCTTCATCTGCCGGATCCAGCTGAAGCGCCTTTTCATAATAATAAATACTCGGAGCCACATGATTCATTTTATAATGTGCATTTCCAAGATTATAATATAATTCAGCGGAATTTTCACCATTATCAAAGATGGTCTCATATTTTTTAATCGCCGTCTCATAATCACCATTCTGGTAAGCTGAGTTTGCTTCATCAAATAAGGTTTCGCTCTGGGAAATCCCAACAAAACTTAACATTAAAAAACTAAATAAGATCAACTTTCTCATCACTATAATTGTTTATCCAGCGTTGAAATTACAAGAACCGCTTTTTCATAATCCTGTTGCATAGCATCGGAAGAAGCAGGGGTATATCTTGCGAACTCACAACTTTCTAGCAACGAAATAAAATCTGAATTGGTTTCATCATTCACTCCCCTTTCCCGAAGCAAACCTGAAATTCGTTCCTTGCTCATTTCTCCGGTCTGAATGCGAAGTTTCGCCTTTAAATAATTATGCATAGAGCGTTCGAGTGCCAGATAAAATTCCTTTTGATCTCCAAGGTTTTTCTTAGCTTCTGAGAGGTATTTTCTGGCAAGCTTATCTGCTCTTCGTATCCTGTTTCCTTTTACATCATTTGCCCTTTGCTTTCTTTTCTTTCCAAATAAGATAAAAAGTGGGATTGCCGCAAGCGGAAGAACCAGCGCACTCCAAAACCCTATGGACCCTAAAAAGCTATCACTACTAATAGGTTCCAAATTGGTATTGAGTTTTATAAATCTAAATTGATTGCCTTCTATTGCAAGAGTTTGTTTATTTACTCCTGAAAAGCCTGAAGGTTCGTTTCCAGCCAGTGGCCCTTTATCAACATTGATCAAAAGCTCAGATGAACTTTGAGTTTTATATGTTTCAGAAGAAGGATCGAAATAGGAAAATGACAATGCTGGAATCGGATATTTACCTTTCCTGGTAGGCACTACTGTATAGGTTTCAGAAATACTACCCTGCATTCCATTGAGGTTGGTATTTACGTTCTCCCTTCTTTCGGGATCGTACATCTCTAAAGACGAAGGCGCAGTAAGTTCTGGCAGATCAAACAATTTAAGGTTTCCGTTTCCTCTAACTTCTACTTTTGCCTGAAGACTTTCACCGGCATTCAATTCATCTTTACTTGCAGTAACATTGAAGTCAAATTTCCCTACAGCCCCCGTAAAATTAGCAGGTTTCCCAGCTGGAAGAGGCTTTACATTAATCTTCTTATTATCTGCGGCAACAGTTTTATTAACGGTTTTATAAATTCTACTCCCAAAAATATCTCTACGCTCACTTGGCACATCTACCGCAATAGACAGCGTTAAAGGTTCTATATTTAGTTCTCCGGTTTTTTGTGGATAGAGAATTGTTTTTCTAAGTACCACATAACGATACGGCTCTCCCCTGTATTCACCGTTTTCAACTCTTAGTTGCTGAATATCGATGCTCTGGCTCCAGAAATCATTGTATTTTGGACTATCAAGTTCTCTCCAGTTACTAACACTTACACGCGGACTTACATAGAGTTTATAAACCACAGTTAGTGCTTCGTTTAGATAAGGGCTTCCCTTAGATACTTCAGCAACCAGGTGCAGATTATCTTCTGCGATCATCTCTGTGCTATTCGCATCGGTAGGCTTATCAACCGCAGCGGTAATCTCTACAGTAAGCGGTGAAGTTTTATAGGTCTTATCATCAATCACGATTTCTGCCTGACCTATGCGCAGATTCCCTCTTTTTTTCGGCTGTAAATAAAAACTATAGGTTTTTGAATACGCCATTTTCCCATTAAGAATACTGGTGCTTATCTTCTGGTTTGGACCGCCAACCACGCTGAAATCTGCAAATGATGGTGGATTGAAATTATCACCATCTTTATTCATCTCAAAATCTACTCTAAGCCGTTCATTAATTCCCAGCTTTTCCCTGCTTACCTTTGCTTCAAACTTCACCTGGGCTTGTATCAACCCGGAAGCAAACAATAAAAAACTTAAAATTAAATACCTCAATTTCATCTTTTTCCTCCTATAAAATCATCTTTTTTGTCGAACAATATGCTTAAATGTTACCAATCTTTTTCAGATTTCACTTTTACGCCTTTTGCCTTTTCAGCATTTATCTTATCCTGAACTTTCTTTTCTTCATTATTCATAGCCTCTAACAGGCTTTTTATTTGCTGAGGAGAAAGCTGTCCTTG
>Ga0207878_100467_pt1 | contig 13007 bp, 5 predicted proteins | sample LinPmetageLP41_FD_184053 | JGI IMG/M metagenome (GOLD analysis project Ga0207878, IMG submission 184053) | Marine viral communities from the Pacific Ocean - LP-41 (SPAdes) | ecosystem: Environmental > Aquatic > Marine > Oceanic | place: Pacific Ocean | collected 2010-08-27 | reverse complement strand
ATATTCTCCAAAAACATCCCCTTCAAAGGTATATCCAACTGTTATATTTTTCAACCTTGTATAAGAACCATCTTCTACAAAACGATCTGAGGCATTAAGGTTAATTGGGGCACCTAGTGCCCTTGGTATACTATTAGAAGTTCCTTCGCCGGTCCATCTATCAAGAACCGCTACCCCACTATTAAATAATCTTGGCATTCCTTCAAGATCATATAGGTTGGTATTATAAATATCCTGGCCATAGGCTCCTTGCACAAACATATTTATATCAAATTTATCATATTGTGCGCTAAGATTTAAGCCCACCGTTAAATTGGGATATGGATTCCCTATTTTTGTTTTATCTGCAGCTGTAATATCTCCATCACCATTAAGATCTAAGAAACGAATATCTCCTGGTTGTACTACGGTTTGATCAGGATTAGCCGTGAGGACCTGATCTATTTCAGCCTGATTTTGATAAATTCCGTCAGTCCTTAAACCATAAAAATGAAATAATGGTTCCCCGGCAGTAATTCTTGTTAAATTCTCACTTTCAAAAAATCCACCTTGAACCTGGTCTAAGTTACCAATGGATAATACTTCATTTTCACTAGTTCCTAAATTTAAATTGGCAGACCAAGTGAAATCACCTTCATAATCACTATATCCCAAATCCATTTCAAAACCTTTAGTTTCTACTGATCCTACGTTAGAGGCCACTGTAGGTACATTATAACCCAAACTCAATGGTAGCGGTAATTCATAAAGGAGATCATCACTACGGTTGATATAATATTCAATAGATGCTGTAAATTTGTTATTTAATAATCCTATATCCAAACCAATGTTCTTCATTGTTACTTCCTCCCATTTTAGATTTGGATTTGGAAGCCCTTCCGCAGTTGTACCATCTTGAGCAGCTCCGCCTATTGGATATATAAAGTTTGTAACTAATGTTGATGAGTATCTATAATTGCCAATCAAATCGTTTCCGGTTGTACCCCAACTACCTCTTAATTTAAGTGTATTGAAATTTGAGTCTTCCATGAATTCTTCTTTTGCTATATTCCATCCAGCAGCAACAGACCAAAAAGTACCCCATCGGTTGTTATTTCCAAAACGCGTAGAGGCGTCACGTCGTAAAGAACCTGCCAAAATATACTTTTGATCAAAATTATAATTCAGCCGACCAAGAAAACCAACTCTTCTATATTCGGATGAAGCAGAGGTTAGTGCTGCACCGGTTAAAGATAATTCTTCTACCTCATCACTAATTGGATTTTGACTGCTTGCATTTACGCTTTCACTATCAATCCTCTGATCTTCCGCTAATAATAAAACTTCAAAGTTGTGTAATTCTGCTACATCAAATTTATAATTTAAACTATTTGTAAAAGTTAATGATTGATTAGTACCGCTGTTTTTCGTTATTTGAGCAAAAGAAAATGAATGAGTCGCACCATTGCTATCATCATTATAAGATGGAATAAAAGCATTATTATTGAATTTATAATAATCTATACCCACCTGACTTTTTAAAACAAGCCCGTCCACTAACTCGTATTCTGCAAAGAGACTACCTAAGATCGTAAGTCCCTTATTAACCGCATTTCCTATCGTCTGTACACGAACAGGGTTTGCAGCATCCTGACCATCAATCGCAGAGTTTGGCCCCTGAAAACCGCCAAGATTATCTTGATTATATACCCTTAAATAAGGTGCGGACTTAATTGCATGCTCTATTAACGAACGGCCACCATCTTCCCTCTCTGGATTTTGTACCGTAAACGCCACATTCATAGTTTCTCCAAAGCGTAATCTCCCATATTCAAAATTACTATTAGCTCTAAAATTAAAACGTTCAAACTCCGTTGCTATAATTGCTCCTTCCTGATTTAAATAACCTCCGGAAAATCTATAATTACTATTATCATTACCCCCAGAAAGTCCAAGGTTGAAACTCTTCATCACACCAGTTCTAAAAATTTCATCCTGCCAGTCTGTTTCGTTATCAATAAAATTGGCATATTGGGAATCGGTAATTCGAGCAGGAATAGGATCTGCAATTTCCCTGGCATACTGTATATATTGTTCCCTATCTAATAAATCATAGCGATTGCTATTAAACTGCACCCCAGTATAGGCATCAAAGCTAAGTTCAGCTTTTTGGGAACCACGACCAGATTTAGTAGTAACTAATACCACCCCATTCGCACCTCGTGAACCATAAACTGCGGTAGTGGATGCATCTTTTAGAACCTGAATGTTCTCAATATCATTTGGATTAAGACTACCTAAACCACCAGCAATTACTCCATCTATTACATACAGTGGGTCATTATTATTTGGAGTGGCGAGTCCTCTAATTCGTACTGCAGGTGAATTTCCCGGAGAACCAGAGTTTATAACGGTTACGCCTGATGCACGCCCCTGTAATGCTTGGTCTGCAGTGGCGATAGGCAAACTATTAATTTCCTCTGAACTTACTGAAGAAATTGCGCCGGTAACTTCTTCCCGTGATTGGGTTCCATACCCTACAACTATAACATCATCAAGCGTTTCAGAACTTGAGACAAGATTAACATTAATCTCTGATCTCCCATTCAAAGATACTTCCTGCGTTTCGTAACTTATGAAACTAAAAACAAGAACGCCATCTGAGGGGACATTGTTCAATTCATAGTTTCCGTCAAAATCGGTGGTTGTTCCGTTAGAGGTTCCCTTTACCAAAACATTAGCTCCAGGTAAAGGCCCTGTCTCATCATTTACGGTCCCCGTAACGGTTTCCTGGGCTGAAGCAAAGCTTAAGCCAAGAAAGCACGCTAAGAAAAGTAAATTTCTAAAAAGATAGTTTTTCATTATAATATGCAATGTGTTAGTTAGTTATACGTAAAAGTAGAAAAAAAATTAAGTTACGCAATCGATTGAGAAATATATTTTAAATAATTCTTAACAATAGGGATTAAATATTTTCATAATGAAATATTTAATCCCTATTGTTTACCAAATCAACTGATTTTTTAGATTTACTTTTAACTAATTGTAATTCATTGTCATTTTTAGCGAGAACAACTATATTTCTTTCGCCAACTTGAAGAGTAGCCATATTCTTTACATCCCCTGGAGCAAAAAATCCGCTTTGCGTTGGAGTTTCTACCTTAAAACTTCCGTCTCCTTTTCCTTTTAAAAACAATCCGTAGCCAGAATCATTACGTGGTGTTTCAACTTCAGACCAGAATAAATTTCCAGCAACCAAAGCATCTAAGTTTCCGTCACCATCATAATCTTCAATTAAAATATCATTGATACAGGAAATTTGGGCCTGTCTTGGCAGTTTATGTAGTATAAATTTACCATCTCTATTTTCCATATATACACTTGCAAAAGATTTAACCTGATAATGTAAAGCATCTTTGAGCTCTGCCTCTGTATATACATCTTCCAAGGTGGCCTTTGAAAAAGATTCATAATCTGGGAACTTTTGCTTTATACCCGGCATTTGCTGGGAAGAGCATTGTCTACCTCTTAAAGGGTATTTTTCACCTCCATTATAATAACTCAAAACTATGTCCCCCTGTTCATTATTATCAAAATCGTTGAAATAAATATCAAAGGTCTTTTCACTGCTAGCTTTATATTTATAATTGAGTCCTAAATTACCAACTATAAAATCTAGATCACCATCATTATCAAAATCGCCCTCATTGATACTCCACCACCAACCAGTAGAATCATCTTGAAGCCCCATCTCTTTGGAAATATTAGAAAAATGATCGCCATTATTCTGAAATACTGTTATAGGCATCCACTCCCCTACTATAATTATATCTTTTAGTCCATCATTATTTATATCGGTTATCTGGGCATCGGTTACCATTCCGAGTGATTCAAAATCTGGTGCCATTTCTTTAGTTATATCGCGGTATGCTAGAATTCCATTTTCTGAAACATTTTTTAAAATATAACTTCCCGGAGGAGAAGGATAATTCCCTGGAACCAATCTCCCCAACACCAGAAGATCTTTTTTACCATCATTATCTAAATCTGATGAAAAAACTTTCGATCCACTCGTATACATCTTAGGTAGGGCTTCTTCAGATTTACTGAATTTCCCTGAACCATTGTTAATATAAAGCCTGTCCTGTAGCATCTCTGAACCAGGTCTAAATTCATTTCCCCCGCTTACCACATAAAGATCATTATCCCCATCAGCATCGGCATCAAAAATTAAAGCGCCAACATCTTCGAAAGCTTTATCAGCTTCAATAAAATCGAAATTCTCCTTTTTAAAACCACCGTCTTGTTGAAGATATATGGCTCCCATATTTTTTGCGGAACCACCCACAAAGTAGTCATCTTTCCCATCTCCATTTAGATCACCAACGGCCAGTGCAGGTCCAAATGCTGAGGTCCTGTGAGGTAATAAAATTTCTTTTTCAAAATCATCATATTCATTTTCAATATGTCTAAATCTTGGATATTTAATAGAATCGGTTAGACTCGTAAATAATTGATCTTGTCTTGGTGGTTCAATAGTATTCTGCGGTTTAGCATTTATTTTACTAAAGGTTAAGATCTGGTTTGAACTTACATCTTCCAATTTTTCTATTGAGCCATCTGGCCAAACTACTTTAACCGAATTAATTCTCAAACTCTGTCCCACTCCAAAATGCAAAAGAGGGGCAACCGAAGATTGGAAGCCTCTTGTGAGGGTTAACTCCTGCATCTGCTGAACACTATCTGTCGTCACAAACGCACGCGCTCCAAGACCAAAACTATTTTTATCATTCCCCTTAAATTGAATTTGCAGATAATTATTTCTTTCTGAACTGGAATTATTAAATAGTACTGCGGTATCATCAATATTGTTCAGTAAGATTTCCAGATCACCATCATTATCCAAATCGGCATATACCACGCCATTTGAGAAGCCTTTATATTCAATACCCCATTTTTTATTAGCAACTTCAAAGCTTAAATTTCCCTTATTCTGAAACATGAAGTTATCCAGTTTTTCCGAAGGAATATTCAGGCTTCTTTCTAAAAGACTATCCTTAAAATTCTGATCTTTCTCCAGTTCTTTGAAGTAATCGTTATTATTTATTTCACGACGGGTTCCGTTAGACACATATAGATCTTTTTTACCATCATTATCAAAATCGGCCAATAATGGACCCCAGCTCCAATCTGTGGAAGAAGTACCGGTAATTCTTGATACATCACTAAACATTGGAATGTTCTCTTCAAAAAATCCGGTATTAACCTGAAAAGCATTTTGCATATACTGATAATGAAACCCTGCATCTACCGTACTCCAAAATAATTCCGGATTCATACTCGCCATATTTGCCTTTTTCCGACGATTGTTGTTTGCATCCATGTCTACCTGGTAAATATCCAGTAAACCATCATTGTTAAAATCAGCAATATCCACACCCATTCCATAGAAAGCGGTATGTTGCGTAGCTTTTTTTATTACTTCTTGAAAAGTTCCATCTCCGTTATTTAAATAAAGGTAATCGGGAGTGCTAAAATCATCTGAAATATAGATATCTGGCCATGAATCATTATTAAGATCTGCCACCGTTGCAGACAGGGAAAGTCCAAAACTTTTTACACCCGCCTCTTCAGAAACATCGGTAAAGGTATTACCATCGTTTCTGTACAAATGGTCACTATCAATATCCTTTAAATTCTTCATCTGATACTCATAGTAAAAGTTTGGAGCCTTAAACCTGGTAGGTGGATAATTGGCAACATATACATCTAAGTCACCGTCTTTATCATAATCAAAAAAAGTGCTTTGCACACTGTTTCCCTCATCATTAAGGCCATACAAGGCTGCTTTCTCAGAAAAAGTTCCATCTCCATTATTAAGATATAACTCGTTATTTTTTGGAGAAAATTTACCTCCTACAGAACAATAGATATCCAGATAGCCATCCCCATTCACATCTGCCATGGTAACACCGGTATACCATTTATTATCTCCAGCAACACCAGCAGATTCTGTAATATCTTCAAATTTTAGATCTCCTTTATTAAGATATAACTTATTTGAAACCATATTCCCGGTGAAGAAAACATCAACCAGGCCGTCATTGTTAATATCGCCGGTAGCAATACCTCCTCCCATATAAATATAGTTGTAGGTAAAATAGTTTAGACTGTCATTTTCAGTTAAATCATTTTGGAAATTGATTCCGCTAGATTCCGCAGAAATCCGATTGAAAATTAGGGAATCATCCACGTTTTCCAAATTTTCATTGGAAGTCTTTTTATTATCACAGGAATAAAGAAAAATAAAACATACTAGGACAAATATTCTTACTAGTGATCTCATTAATTTGAATATCATTAAAGTTTTACGTCTTAAACTGTAAGATACTCAAATATATTATTAAAAAAACTTCTAATCAATCGATTGCTCGAAAGACTCGTTTTAAATTATTAATGATTCTAAAGTAATAGTTGAGGACGTTTTTAAGTATTAATTTCCTTGAGGTTTTATAATTTTATATTCGCCACTTAAATGCATCAGGCTGAAAAGATATAGCAAACCATCAAAATAAGGATCAAAATACTCATCCTCGTAAGGTTCAAGTTTAGCATTCCAGACTTCATCTACAAACTTCCAGCCTTTTGTATGAGTAGTCATTAAAGAAGCCGCCCCGGCAGTTGAAACTAATCCAAGAGAATGTCTTAACTTCTGGTATCCTCCAGCAGGTAAAATCCACTTAGGAGTTGAGCCATCTATGTTATATTGATCAACATAAGTTTTCAGGCCCTCACAGTATAGAAAATTTTGAATACGCTCGGCATATTTCTGTTGCCAATCAATATCCTTCGCATACCAACTATAGTCCATAGCGATATTCATGGGCACCCGCCAGGAGTCATATCTAAACGCATCTCCCATTTTACCCCGACTATGCGGAGCACCACTAAACTCAGCATAGTCTGGCGTTAAACCAGTTTCCGGATGCGTTGCCCGTTGAAGAAATACCCGAGCCGTATCTGCACAGGCCCTGTAAAATTCTTCATGGCCATCATCGGCATACTCTGCCCAAACTTCAAAAAATGCAGGTAAGTGATATGAGGGATCTGTCCAATCATAACCTCCTTCGTGAGGTACAAAATTTATCTGTTTATGCTCCACATTGATAACATTTTTAATCCCGTTGGTTCCATCTTTACTCCACATAGCATCTAGAATCCTTCTGGCTTCCGCATAATAATCTATTCCTGTATCGTTCCCCCAAAGATTGGAAGCGAACAGCAAAGCTGTTACAAAATATAATTCTCCATCAGAGGCTGAACCTTCTGCATTGGGTTCTCCTGTTTTTGGGTCTACACTCCACGCAAAATAAGCATCCCTGGGGCCACCCTGATGTTGCATGTATTTATGAGTCCATCGCCATAAACGATCAAACACTTCCTTTTTATCAAGTTGAACTGCCACCATTAGCCCATAAGAAAGTCCTTCGGTACGCGCATCTTTATTTTTTATGTCAGATACATAAGCCAAAGAATCTTCGACTTCAAAATACACTCTTTCGGGTCCAATAAAAAGATCATGATAGGCATTCTCCAGTTTTACATCAATATCGGCTTGCGAATACCCAGCCTCCAAAAAAAGATTTCGATATTCACCAGTTTCCCAGGCTCCCTTTTTCCACGGTTTCATTTTACCGCGAGAATCCTGGATATCCTGATTACAGTCCTGGGCAATGCTCATAGTGGTAATCACTAAAGCAATAAAAACAGATAGATAGTTTTTTTTGAACATCCTTTATTTTTTAGTGGAAAAGCAACGTACTTTTCTCGAATGAATATTTATAAATTAGAGTATAATTAATCTTATTTACCAAAATTTATCCAGTCAATTTTCGCTGAACCTTGTTTACTAACTATATATAAATCCTGATTTCCTTCAGGATAATTATCAATATTAATGGAATAAGTTTTCCACTCGCTATTCTCAGGAATAGCAATTTCTGCTAATTTCTTCCCGGTTTCTCCATCCAGTCTAACTTCCAAAACTCCACTGTTTTCTGAGACGGCTTTAACCGTAAAGATCTTAATGTCTTTACTGAAGTTTACTTTATTAAAACGCACCCATTCTTCTTTTTTAGGCAACACAACATGCCAGCCTTTAAAAGGTTTTTCAGGAGTATTGAAGACAACAGTAACCTCATCACTTTTTGAGCTGTACCTATCCAGTTGAATAGTATTGGTGGCAGATAAAACTCCAACTCCTCGTAGTGTAGGTTGTACCTTTTGAATACTTCCGTCCTTATTAAAAAACAAGCTATCTGCACGAATAGATCTTAATTTATCGAAATCTGGTGAATAATCATTATGATGATAAAAAAGATACCACTGATCTTTATAATCTACTATAGAATGATGGTTGGTCCAGCAACCTGAAGGTGATTCCTCCATGATTACCCCTTTTACCTCAAAGGGTCCCATGGGAGATTTTCCAACCGCATATTCGAGTCGCTCGGTTTTATCTGCCACATGGGGATAGGTTAGATAATACTTTTCATTACGTTCAAAAACGAAAGGTCCTTCTTTTAAACCTTCCTGTGGTAAATTAGGAATTTCTATAGGTTCGGTGGCCAACTCCTTCATATTTTCCTTGAGCTTAGCAACATAAAATTTCTGGGAAGACCAATATAAATAAGCCGTCCCATCTTTATCTATAAAAACATTCGGATCTATTCCTTCAACTCCTTCAATAGGTTTTTCCACAGCTGTAAAAGGCCCTGCAGGATGATCTGCTATGGCAACACCAATGGTGAATCCTTTAACATGCACCGTATCTTTAGCTCTGGAAGGAAAATAAAAGTAATATTTCCCGTTTTTCTCCACGCAATCTGGCGCCCACATACTATAAGAATCAGAATCTACCCAATCTACCTCATCCTGACGAACGATGGCACCGTGATCTCCCCAATCGGTTAAATTAGAGGAAGAAAAAACATGATAATCGGCCATGTTAAACCATTCCGGCCTACCCTCCCCTTTTGGCGGAACGATATCATGGGAAGGGTAAACATAAATTTTTCCATTAAAAACCCTTGCAGTAGGATCCGCCGTAAATTGATCCGTAATTAAAGGATTCTGAGAAATAACTTTACTAGAAAATAAAATTATGCAAAAGAAAAGCGTAAAATTTGAGAAATACCTCATGATATTTTTTTGAATAAATGCTAATTATTTTATCGTATCATCAATCTTGGAATAAGGAAAGATCAATTGCTCTTCCCATAATTTCATAACCACGTTCATTAGGATGGAGGTAATCGCCAGATTGCGCATCAGGCTTCATCACCAGGGTATCCTGAGGATCCCTAATAGCCTTATCAAAATCTATAAACGCATCAAATTCCCTACTATTTCTTATCCATTCATTAACTTTCTGGCGAGCTTCTTCCCTGTAATCTTTATAATAAAATGACTTTTTAATAGGTGTTATGGTGCCTCCGTAAACTTTTAATCCTCGATCATGAGCCTTCTCTATCATTTTTTTGTAAGCGGAAATGAGTCCATCTGCCACTTTAAAAGCCGCAGTCCTATCTGGAGTTGCTCCAAGATCATTCACTCCTTCCATAATAATTAACCAACGAACACCTTTCTGCTGAAGAATATCCCTTTCAAAACGCTCGAGTGCCGTTGGTCCAAGACCACCTTTAAGAACTGCATTTCCGCCAATTCCCATGTTTAGAACTCCGATATTCTTTGTCTTGGGGTTTTTCAGTAATTGCTGAGAAAGGATATCTGGCCATCGATTTTGTTTATTGGTTCCAGAGCCACGCCCGTCAGTTATAGAATTACCAAGAATAGCAATACTGGCGGCTGGCTTTTTGGGTTTCACTTCAATTCCGTTGATAACATACCAATGCTCTGTTCTTACAGCTTTGCTAAAATCAGTTTTTGTGAAAATTTTATTGCCTTCCAATAAAAAGGAAGTAGTACGAGATCCCGGATGACCAGTAATATCCATCGGGGTTTCTCCAAAGCTAATAGTGATGACTACTTCCATTCTTGGGTTCAGGTCAAAATCAATTGCATCTGAATAAATTGCTTCGCCTGCTTCTATAACAACCGATTCTTTCCCTGCGAATTTCAACGTTTTAATGGTAGATACATCTATAGCACTGCTATCCTTAGAAACCGCAACTTGCACCGATTCCATTTCCAATGGGTTCCTGCTAAATTCATTTGAAAACTTTAATCTTATTTTTTCGCCGCCTATAGACACGCAAACAATCTGGCGCAACGTATTATTCGTTAAACCCGGATCTGGAGGCACATTTCTTGGTTCTACAAGCTGGGGAGCAGTACTCCAGGTTCCTACCCATTTTTCAACAGTATCATTAAAAATTTTATTTTTTACTGGTTTTGAAAAAGATACCAGTACGGCAAATACTATAATTCCCATCGAAAAAACAAGATAACTTTGTTTTTTCAGAATTCTTAAAGCTGGCTTTTGGATGAACTTTAAAATATCTGGCATCGTGAAATATTTTGAATTTTTATCGATAATTCTAGTCGCCTGTTTCTCTAACTACGTATTAATTTGGAACCGCATCGTTAGCAGAAGTAGCATATAAACCAATCATAGCTCCGGTAAATCCCCCTGCAATATTGGTGGAAAGGATATCGCCTGAAACCATATCTCCTAAATTTTGGAAATCTTCTCCATCAAGAGCATACTTAAACTCATATTGATCACCTCTTGCCTGAACCTGCAATTGGACAGGATTCTCTAGGTTAATTTTAGTACTTGCAATGATGGTAGAACTTCCTTTTTCCGTTCTCTCTAATAAGAGGTAATAATCCTTAGCCTTTTTAGTAATCCCAAACACATAATTGAATCTTTCATTCTGAAGACAGGTAATTCCAGCAAAATCCTTTTCAGAATCTGGCTTATATTCCATAGAGGTAGTAAAGGTGAAATTCTTGTGCATCTGCCTATAGAATAATGTAGAAGTAGGCTTTAGCTCATTAATATCGGTTTCAAAAGGATCAATTTGTATTCCATTTTTAGTTTTGGAAATGAAAGCTTCTCTTGGTCCTCGTAACCCTATCCACCGGTAATCCAATGTATCTGCTTGAAAATCTTCGGAGAAAGTAAAATTTCCGTTCGGAAAATATCGGTTCTCTCCAGTTTTATTTTCAACACCTTCTGGCATCTCCAGTTTTGGTTTCATAGGCACCAATCCGTTTTCAAAAACGGGGAATTTCCCAGACCAGTCTACTGGTAAAATAAAAGTTTCTCTTCCGGTGTTCACCCGTCCGGCTTCATTCGGTCTTATTGCCAGGAAAACTCCATAATATTTATCATCCGGACCTTCAACCAGGTCAGCATGCCCAGCCCAATCTACCATATTTTCGCGATCTTTTGGAAAATGTCGCTGTGTAAGGATTGGATTATTTGGCGCAGGTTTATAAGGTCCTCTTGGATTTTCGCTTACAAAAATAACTTCACTATGCCAGCCACCCGTACCTCCTTCAGCACACATAAGGTAGTAAAGTCCGTTCTTTTTGTAAATATGCGGAGCCTCAATCCAAATTGGTTGCTGGGAAAGATCCACTCCGCCATTTACTATAACCTTATCTGTACCCTGAATAACCTGATCCTCTTCGACATCATATTCCCAAATTTTAATGACTCTATGGCCTTCATAAAGCGCTTTTTCCGGAGCATCGTTATGAACCACATAGGCTCTGCCGTCATCATCAAAAAATATAGATGGATCAATCCCCTCGAAATTCAGCTTATATGGGTCACTCCAAGCTTCTTTTGGATCTTTAGTTTTGACCACTATATTCCCAAGACCACCTGCAAAAGCAGTGGTGATCATATAAAAAGTATCGTTATTTTCATTATAAGTAATTCCGGGAGCGTATACACCTTGGCTTATTCCTGTGTCATGCATGTCCAGTTGCGAAGTTCTATCCAGTACGTGACCGATTTGAGTCCAGTTTACCAGATCTTTTGAATGAAAAATTGGTACTCCAGGGAAAACTGCAAATGATGAACAAACCATATAATAATCATCTCCTTTTCGGGTAATAGCGGGATCAGGGTAAAATCCTTGTAAAATAGGATTGTAGAATTCGTTAGCTTCTAAAGGGTGACTTTTATAAACCTCATCTTCACCTTTATAAGTAACATTAGTAAAAACAGGTTTGTTAGTAGCCTTTTTAGGTTCTGAGTCCTTTTGATCAGAATCAATTCCTGAAAAAGAAAGCAGGACTAACGCCATTAATACTAATGCCAGCCTGTATTTATTAAGTAAGCTTATAATTGATTTCATCGAAAAAAGATTAATATTAGTACTGTTTGGATTTATTATTTATTAGCTAATTTAATTATGGAATCTACCACTGGTTTCGCCTCATTTTTCCTGTCAAAAAGCAAGGGATAATCTGTTCTGCCTTTCACAGGCCAGTTGTTTTTCCATGAATTACTGTCATTCACGCCCCATAATGTTACCCGGGAGATTTTGTCCTGATGTTTTAGAAACAATTTGAAAAACTCCATATATCTATCGGTGAATTCTTCACTAACCTTTTTTGGAAGTTCTTTTGGAAAAGGATTCATATTATCTTCATAATCAAAATTTTTAGAAATTTCGGCTCCGGCATCGCCCCAGGGAGATGGAAGAACACTAAGATCGAGTTCACTGATGGTCACTTCTCCCAGTGCTCCAAAAGCTTCGATGCTTTTTTCAAATTCCGAAATTTCAGGATTAGTCATTCCAATATGCCCTTGCATTCCAATTCCATCAATATGAATCCCCTCTTCTTTTAGCTCTTGAACCATCTTTACAACGCCCTTTCTTTTAGCAGGATTAGCCATAGAATAATCGTTGTAAAATAGTTTGGCCTTTGGATCTGCTTTATGCGCAAACTGAAATGCCAGTTTAATAAAATCTTTCCCTAGAATTTTATAGAATTTACTATTTCGATAGCTCCCGTCATCTTCAATAGCTTCATTTACCACATCC
>Ga0207878_100465_pt1 | contig 13116 bp, 12 predicted proteins | sample LinPmetageLP41_FD_184053 | JGI IMG/M metagenome (GOLD analysis project Ga0207878, IMG submission 184053) | Marine viral communities from the Pacific Ocean - LP-41 (SPAdes) | ecosystem: Environmental > Aquatic > Marine > Oceanic | place: Pacific Ocean | collected 2010-08-27 | reverse complement strand
AAAATAAAAGTCATTTGGAACGAAGTGAGAAATTTAAAACTCCTAAGTCGCAAGCTTCTTCGAGATGGCAAAAAATAAAATAAATGAAAAATTATTGCACATTATCAGACATAGACAATCTGGAAACTTTGATTAAGGAAGCACGAAACCTGAAATCTAAAAACCTGGAATCAAAAATAGGCGAAGGGAAAACCCTGGGGATGCTTTTTTTTAATCCTAGTCTGCGTACGCGGTTAAGTACAGAGAAAGCCGCTAAATTATTGGGCATGGAGGTAATGGTAATGAATGTTGATAAGGATGGCTGGGCCCTGGAATTTGAAGATGGTGTGGTGATGAATTCTGATAAAGCTGAACATATAAAGGAAGCCGCTGCTGTTCTTTCTCAATATTGTGATATTATCGCGGTGAGGGCTTTCCCCAGATTAAAGGATAAGCAAAAAGATGAATCTGAACAGGTTTTGAATAGCTTTAAAAAGTATGCTTCGGTACCCATTGTGAATCTCGAAAGTGCAACCGGGCATCCTTTACAGGCACTAACCGATGCGATCACTATTGAAGAACTAAAGAGCAGGGAAAAGCCCAAAGTGGTTTTAAGTTGGGCGCCGCATACCAAAGCCTTGCCACAATCTGTACCGAATTCATTTACTGAAATGATGCAGCTGATGGATGTGGAATTTGTGATCACGAATCCCGAAGCTTATGATCTTAATCCTGAGATTAGAAAAGACATAAAAGTGGAACATGACCAGGAGAAAGCTTTCCAGGATGCCGATTTTATCTATGTAAAGAACTGGAGCAGTTATGAGAATTATGGTCAAATTATAAATGTGGAAAAGGACTGGACGGTAAACCAGGAGAAATTAAAGCACACCAATAACGCGAAAGTGATGCATTGTTTACCTGTTAGACGAAACCTGGTTATTGCAGATGATGTTTTAGATAGTGATAATTCGGTGGTGATTAAACAGGCAGGAAATAGGACATTTGCTGCGCAGGCAGTTTTAAAAAGGATTTTGGAGGATACAAAGTAATAACTACCTATCATCCTGAACTTGGTTTAGGAGCTATAAGGAGTTGAGACAAGTTCAGCTTGACTATAAATATTAGATGATGAAACAATTCTTGAAAGTTGTAAAAATAGGAGGGAAGCTTATTGAAAATAAGCAGTTACTTTCCGATTTTCTTAACGATTTCACTAATTCCTCAGGGCCAAAAATTCTTGTTCATGGAGGTGGAAACAAAGCAACCGAGGTTGCCGGGAAACTTGGGTTCGAAACTAAAATGGTTGATGGAAGAAGAATTACCGATCAAGATTCTATGGAAATAATCACCATGGTTTACGGCGGACTTTTAAATAAAAGTATTGTTGCAGAACTTCAGTCTAAAAATCAAAATGCGATTGGCCTTTGTGGGGCTGACGGACGAGTTTTAACCTCGAAAAGAAGAGAAGTAAAGGAGATTGATTACGGATTTGTAGGGGATATTGAAAAGGTGAATACCAGTTTCATTAAATCACTTCTGGAACAAAATATAGTACCTGTTTTTTCTGCAATATCATGTACCGAGGAAGGAGTGTTGCTAAATACAAATGGAGATTCAGTTGCTTCAGAAATCGCGATCGCAATGAGCGAATTATACGAAACTCAGCTTTTTTACTGTTCAGAGAAAAAAGGAGTTTTAACCGATATAGAAAATGAAAACTCTGTAATTCCAGAATTGAATTTAACCAATTATAAGAATCTGGTGGAGTCTAAGGTGATTACAGATGGGATGCTGCCTAAACTTCATAATTGCTTTGAGGCTATAAATAAAGGAGTTTCAGCAGTTATCTTGGGTGATGCTGGATTATTAAAAGAGAATGCTATTCATACAAAAATTGTAAAATAATGCAGTTAAAAGAACTTCAACGACAAGCAATTGAATTACTAAAAAACCTTATTCAGACCCAGTCATTCTCGGGGGAAGAAGATAAAACTGCAGACCTGCTTGAGGAATGGTTCAAAGAGCATGATATTCCACACAAGCGGTATTTGAATAATGTATGGGCGGTAAATAAGAATTTCGAGGAGACTAAGCCAACTTTACTGCTCAATTCTCATCATGATACGGTGAAGCCAAATTCAGCTTATACCCGCGATCCTTTTAAGGCAGAAATCGAAGAAGGGAAATTATTCGGTTTGGGAAGTAATGATGCCGGTGGGTGCCTGGTATCGCTCTTGGCAACATTTACGTATTTATATTCTGAAGAAAACTTAACACATAATATTCTTTTTGCTGGCACTGCGGAAGAGGAGATTAATGGTAAGAATGGAATTGCTGCTCTTCTTCCTAAAATTCCTAAAATTGAGGTAGCTATCGTTGGAGAACCCACTCTAATGAATCTTGCGGTCGCTGAAAAAGGTTTGGTGGTTTTTGATGCAGTAGTTAAAGGAACTCCTTCTCATGCCGCGCACCCGAACAACGATAATTCAATTTATAAAACGGCAAAAGTCCTAGAGTGGTTTGAAAACTTCAAATTAGAGAAAGTTTCGAAAAACCTGGGAGAAGTCAAAGTGACCGTCACCCAAATCCAGGCAGGAAGCCAACATAATGTAGTACCGGCAAAAGTTCATCTGGTAATAGATGTTCGTGTGAATGACAAATATAGCAATGAAGAGATTGAACAAATTTTAAAAGAGAAGGCTCCTGTAGATGAAATTAATGCCAGGAGTTTACGGTTGAATTCATCTTCGATTCCTTTAGATCACGCACTGGTGAAAGCTGGAATAGATCTGAGAATGGAAACCTATGGTTCACCAACATTGTCAGATCAGGCGATGTTGAGTTGTTCTTCGTTAAAATTGGGTCCCGGTGATTCTACAAGATCACATTCTGCCGATGAATTTATTTATGTAAAAGAGATCGAGGAAGGAATAGAAAAGTATATCAAGCTGCTAGAAAAGGCGCTGAAGTAATAGTTGCACTGAGCCACTGAGCCTGTCGAAGTGCGCTAGTTAGAATATCCGTCATCCTGAACTTGTTTCAGGATCTTTGAGAAGCTGTAAAAAGTTCAGCTTAACGAAAAAATAAAAAATAAAATCATGAAACTCTGGGATAAAGGTATTTCAATAGATAAGCAGATAGAAAAGTTCACCGTTGGGAATGACCGTGAGTTGGATATGCACCTGGCAAGGTATGATATTCAGGCTTCTAAAGCACATGCTAAAATGCTTGGAAAGGTTGGGATATTAAAAGAAGAAGAAGTCCAGGCAATTCTTTCGGAATTAGAGAAATTAAAAATTCAGCTTGAAAAAGGCCAATTTCAAATTGAAGAAGATTTTGAAGATGTTCATTCAAAGATAGAATTTGAACTAACGAAAAAGCTGGGAGATACCGGGAAAAAGATCCATACAGCCCGTTCCAGAAACGACCAGGTTTTGGTTGCCATGCAGTTATATTTTAAGGAAAACCTTCAGCAAATTTCAGGAAAAACCAAAGAACTGGTTGATGTGCTTTTAGGACTGGCTGATGAGCATAAGAAAAAAGTGTTGCCGGGATATACTCATCTTCAGGTCGCCATGCCGTCTTCTTTTGGTTTATGGTTTTCGGCGTATGCCGAATTGTTGATCGACGACCTTTATCTCCTGGAAGCCGGTTTAAAAATTGTAGATCAAAACCCGTTAGGTTCTGCGGCAGGATATGGATCATCTTTTCCAATAGATCGTGAGTTCACTACAAAAGAATTGGGGTTTTCAACACAAAAATTCAATGTGGTCGCTGCACAGATGAGCAGGGGTAAATGTGAAAGAACTGTAACCTCTAATATCGCATCCCTGGCGAATACGCTTTCAAGGTTCGCCATGGATATTTGTTTGTATATGAGTCAGAATTTTGGTTTTATCACCTTTCCTGACGAGCTTACTACAGGTTCCAGCATTATGCCACATAAGAAGAACCCGGATGTTTTTGAACTGGTGAGAGGGAAATGCAATAAACTTCAGGCAATTGCTAATGAAATGATCCTGATTACCAATAATTTGCCCAGCGGCTACCATAGAGATTTTCAGCTCATCAAAGAGAATAGTATGTATGCCGTGGAAAATATGAAGGAAATTCTAGATGTTTTTACACATTCTATTGCACAGATCAAAGTGAAAGAAGTTGATCTGAAAGATGAAAAATATAAATATCTATTTACAGTAGATAGCATAAATGAACTGGTAATGAACGGAGAATCCTTCAGGGATGCTTATAAAATAATAGGGGAGCAGGTTCAGAATGGTTCTTATGAAGCAGCAGAAGAGATGCAGCATTCACATTCGGGAAGTAAAGACAATCTATCCCTGAATATGATTAAAAACAAATTACAACAGTTATAAATAACAAACCTCCTGAAAATAAATATCAACAGGAGGTTGCTTTCTAAACAAACATGAACTAAACTTTAAATGATGGTCATCTGCCCAAGGTTAAGGTTTTCATTGTTAATAATATGACCTTCTGTATCACTGATCACACTTTCAAGAAAATCTCCAACCCTTTCGGTAGAATAATGATTGTCTTTATTTATATCTATGGTGCATACATTTAATTTGATGCTTAATTCCACAGCCATTCTTACGGTTTCTGCTTCTTTTTTAAGGCCTAAATGGTCTAGCATCATCGCTGCGGAAAGTACTGAGGCCAAAGGATTGGCAATTCCCTGACCGGTCGCTTGTGGGTAAGATCCATGTATTGGTTCAAAAAGGGCATTTTCGGTTCCTACAGAAGCGGATTCCAATAGGCCAATACTTCCGCCAATCACACTTGCTTCATCAGAAATAATGTCCCCGAACATATTCTCGGTCAAAATCACATCAAACTGTTTTGGATTCAGGATCATTTGCATGGCGGCATTATCCACGAACAAATAATCCACTTTTACCCCGGGATAATCTCTGGCAATTTCGGTAACCGTTTTTCTCCATAAACGAGAGGTTTCCAGAACATTCGCCTTATCTATCAAGGTTAATTTTTTTCTTCTTTCTTCCGCAGCTTTAAAAGCAAGATGGGCAATTCGCTCAATTTCTATTACAGAATACGTACAAAGATCTGAGGCGCTTTTTCCATCTTCAGCAGTGCTTTTTTCTCCAAAGTATATTCCACCGGTCAATTCCCTATAGATCACCATATCTGCACCTTCAATATTTTCAGGTTTTAATGGAGATTTATGGATCAGGCTTTTGTAAGCCTTAACAGGTCTGATATTTGCAAAAAGGCCTAGTTCTTTCCTAAGCTTCAAGAGCCCTTGTTCCGGTCTTACTTTTGCCGAAGGATCATTATCATACTTTGGATCTCCAATTGCCCCGAATAGCACAGCGTCAGATTTTTTACATAGTTCCAGTGTAGCATCTGGCAATGGATCCCCCAATAAATCTATTGCTATTGCCCCCACTGTGGCTTCTTCAAATGTGAACTCATGATCAAATCTATCTGCAACGGCCTTCAGCACTTTAACTGACTGCTGCGTTATTTCAGGACCAATCCCGTCTCCGGGAAGTAAGGCTATATTAAATTTCATGTTTATTCTGTTTAAATAGTTTCTTGCGGAACTGTCTCTTTTCCGCTTCTTTTCTGCTCAAAATTCTTAATGGCACCCAGTTTGCTCGTTAAAAAGTCTATATCGTCATATCCATTAATAAGACAGGTTTTTTTATAAGGATCAATATCGAAGCTTTCAGATTCTCCTGAACTTTGAATACTGATCTTTTGTTCTTCTAAATCGATACTAATCTTTTCTTCTGAATCTTTTTCTATTGCAACGAATAATTTAGAAAGAAAACCGGGGCTTACCTGTACGGGTAACAAGCCATTATTTAAGGCATTCCCTTTAAATATATCTGCAAAATAACTGGAGACCACAGCCTTAAATCCGTAAGCTTTTATTGCCCAGGCAGCATGTTCACGGCTGGAGCCACAACCAAAATTATTTCCCGCCAGAAGTATTGATCCGGAATATTTATCCTGATTCAATATAAAATCTTCATTCGGTTCTCCATTTTTAGCATAGCGCCAGTCACGGAAAAGATTTTCGCCAAAACCTTCTTTATCTGTAGCCTTTAGAAAACGAGCAGGAATGATTTGATCTGTATCTACATTTTCAGCATCTAAAGGGACAACGGTGTCTGTAAGTTTTATAAACTTTTCCATTAATTCAAGTTTTGTGTGTAGTCTGAAATTTTTCCTGAAATCGCTGTGGCTGCAGTGGTTAAGGGACTTGCCAAAATAGTTCGGGAACCTGGCCCTTGCCTACCTTCAAAATTTCGGTTACTGGTAGATACACAATATTCTCCTTCAGGAATTTTATCATCGTTCATAGCAAGACATGCAGAGCATCCTGGCTGTCTTAAAATAAAACCTGCTTCTTCGAAAATTTTATCAAGACCTTCGGCTTTGATTTGCTCGGCAACCTGACGACTACCCGGGACAATCAAAGCATTTACATTTTCTGCTTTCTGCTTTCCTTTGATATAAGAGGCTGCGACCCTAAAATCTTCAATTCTGGAGTTCGTGCAACTTCCTATGAAAATGTAGTTAATTGGCTTTTCAAGTAATGTTTCTCCAGGTTTAAAATTCATATAAGCAAGTGCTTTCGCATCACTTTTATTTCCTTCTATTGGAATAGCTCCCGTAAGTTTGATTCCCATTCCGGGATTGGTTCCGTAGGTGATCATTGGTTCTATATCTTCGGCTTCAAAAGAATATTCCTGATCAAACTCAGCATCTTCATCGGTCTTTAAAGTTGCCCAATGCGCCTTCATTTTTTCAAATTCTGCGGCTTTCGGAGCGAATTCTCTACCTTCCACGTAATCTATTGTGGTTTGATCCGGAGCGATCAGTCCGCCGCGAGCACCCATTTCAATACTCATATTGCAAACCGTCATTCGGCCTTCCATAGACATTTCTTCAAAAACATTTCCTGCATATTCACAGAAGTATCCCGTTCCTGAATTGGTTCCCAGTTTACTAATGATATAAAGAATAACATCCTTCGGTAAAACTCCGTTTTTGAGGTTTCCGTTGACGTTTACCCGTAGTTTTTTCGGCTTTTCCACCAAAAGACACTGACTGGCAAAAACCTGTGTTACCTGGCTGGTTCCAATTCCAAAAGCGATCGTGCCAAAAGCGCCATGCGTTGAAGTATGGCTGTCTCCGCAAACAATGGTCATTCCCGGTTGGGTGATCCCAAGTTCCGGAGCCATTACGTGAACGATTCCGTTATATGGATGCCCTAACCCATAAAGAGTAATGTGATTCTCTTCACAGTTCTGACTCAATTCTTTCAACTGTTTTCTTGATAACAAATCCTTCACAGGAAGATGCTGATCTTGTGTTGGGGTATTATGATCTGCCGTGGCAACGATTTGCTCCGGGCGAAAAACCGGAATACTCCTTTCCTTTAATTCATTAAATGCCTGCGGACTGGTCACTTCATGTATCAAATGTTTATCGATATATAAAATGTCCGGCCCGTTAGGTATGCTTTCCACCACATGGGAATCCCATATTTTGTCAAATAGTGTTTTTTTCATGTTATGCAATCGCTCTGGAATTTTTTCTGTACATATCCATAATGATATGAATATCATTATCAGCTACTTCTTTCTTTTCGTCAGCAAAATTTAAAAATTCACTATACACGATATCTAGTTCCAGTTTTGTTAGATTATAACCCATTTTCTTTGCTTTATAGGCTAAAGCGGCTCTACCACTACGTGCTGTTAAAACAATAGCCGACTCGGTTACCCCGACATCGGCTGGATCTATAATTTCGTATGTTTCTCTGTTTTTGATGACGCCATCCTGGTGTATACCCGAGCTATGCGCAAATGCATTCGCGCCGACGATCGCTTTATTAGGCTGGACGTACATTCCCATTTCTCTGGAAACCATTACACTCGTGTCATATAATAACTGAGGATTAATGTCTGTATTCAAAGCAAGATGTGGATGTTGTCTCAAAATCATGACGACCTCTTCTAATGCTGTGTTTCCAGCTCGTTCACCTATCCCGTTGATGGTACATTCTATTTGTCTGGCTCCGTTAGTGATACCGGCAATGGCATTTGCAGTGGCCAATCCAAGATCGTTATGACAATGGCAGGAAATAATCACATTTTCAATTCCAACCACATTCTCTTTAAGATATTTGATCTTTTTACCATATTCTTCCGGAAGACAATAACCAGTAGTGTCTGGAATATTAAGTACTGTGGCACCATTTTTCACCGCTTCAGTGCATACTTTCGCAAGGAATTCATTTTCAGTTCTTCCAGCATCTTCGGCATAGAACTCCACATCATCTACAAAGGTTTTGGCGTAAGCCACCGCTTCACCAGCCCTTTCAACAATCTCAGGTCTACTGGATTTGAATTTATATTTAATATGGGAGTCAGAAGTTCCTATTCCCGTATGGATTCTTGGTTTTCGCGCATACTTCAGCGCATCGGCAGCAACTTTGATATCATTCTTAACGGCACGTGTCAATCCACAAACGCTGGCATTTTTAACCAGTTTTGAAATCTCGGTTACCGACTTAAAATCGCCCGGACTTGAAACAGGAAAACCGGCTTCTATTACATCCACGCCCAGTTCATCCAGTCGCGCAGCAATTTTTAATTTTTGTTGAGTATTCAGTTTGCAGCCGGGAACTTGTTCTCCGTCCCTCAATGTAGTGTCAAAAATTTCTACCTTTTCAGTACGCATATGAGATTTATTTTACTTTATCTTTATCTAAAGTATTGGAAACATAATGCTTTGATCATCGATTAAAGGAAAGTGTTACGATACTAAAAGGTGATTAAAAACCTTGTAAGTAATTGTATTACAATGCATTATAAAATTTTGATTTACAATGACCAATGACTTAACCGAAAACTTGTTTTCTTTAATTAAATCCTTGTCGGCCTCAGAAAAGAGACAATTCTCCCTATATGTTGGAAGGGTAGGAGTGAATTCAGATTCTAAATTCCTGAATTTATACAAGGTCATGTTGCGCCAAAAAAAATACGATGAAGCTGAAATTCTTAAGAGCACCAAAATAACCAAGCTTCAGCTTTCAAACGTAAAAACTCATCTTTATAAACAACTTTTGATTTCCCTTCGGCTAAATCCTGCGCATCAAAGTATTCCAGTCCAGATAAGGGAGCAACTGGATTTTGCTTATATACTTTATCATAAAGGCCTTTATAAACAGAGCTTGAAATTGCTGGATAAAGTGAAAACTCTGGCGCTTAATTATGAAGAAAAGAATGTTGCTTATGAAATTCTGGAACTTGAAAAGATCATAGAATCTCAATATATCACCAGAAGTATGAGCAATAGGGCTGAAACGCTCATAAGGCAAACTGAAGAACTCAATCGGTTAAATATGATCTCCAGTAAACTTTCTAATCTATCTCTGGAATTATATTCTATTTTCTTAAAAATGGGGTATTGTAGAACCCAAAATGAGGCCCAGGAAATTAAAGATTATTTCAGAAAAAAGCTGCCGGAATATGATTTTAAAGAATTGGGTTTTAAAGAAAGATTATGGCTTTATAAAGCCCATTTATGGTATAGTTTCTTAATTCAGGATTTTCTTGGGTGTTACCGATATTCGATGAAATGGAAGGATCTTTTTGTTGAATACGTACGCCTCATACCCCTACACCCTGTTTCCTATTTAAAAGGGAATCATTATTTGCTGGAATCCCTGTTCTATTTGAATCATACCGATCTATTTGAAAAGACCATAAAGCAACTGGAAAATTCCTTAAGAGACCCGAAGATTCCTCATAATGATAATATCTCAGCGCTGTCTTTTCTATATGTGTATTCCAATAAACTGAACCTTAGATTTATGAGGGGAGAATTTGGAAATGCTGATGAACTCGTTGAAAAGATCAATCAGAAAATAACGAAATTTAAAGGCCGCATAGACGAGCATCATATCATGGTATTCTATTATAAAATCGCCTGTTTGTATTTTGGTGATGGGAATAATAAAAAATGTATTGAGTTTCTGAAAAAGATCATCAATAATAAGTCGCTGGAAATGCGAGAAGATCTTATGTGTTTTTCAAGAATTCTGAATTTGGTGGCGCATTATGAAGCTGGATTAGATTATCACTTAGATAGCCTTGTAAAATCTACCTATAAGTTCCTTATTAAGATGAATGATATGCATGAGGTTCAGAAAGAAATGATCAAATTCCTGAGAAAGCTACCCGATGTTTCTCCATTAGATATTAAAGACGAATTTAAAAAACTTCATGCAACATTGAAGAAATTTGAGAATCATCCTTATGAAAAAAGAGCGTTTCTTTACCTCGATATTATCTCCTGGCTTGAAAGCAATATTGAAAACAGATCGGTAAAGGAAATCATTATGGAAAAGAGTCAGGAATATTCAAGGTAAAAAAATCAGAATTTGTTAGATAAGCGAGAATATTTCACCAGTATCCTTCAGTTAAATTTTGCAGTATTACTTATTAGTACTTCCGGAGTGTTGGGAAGATATATTACGTTGAATCCTGTTATAACTATTTTTTACAGATGTGTACTCGCAGTAATTGTTTTTTATATCTATTGCAGGTGGAAAAATATCGATCTTAAAATTGAGAATAAGCGGGATCTGTTAAAGCTTATACTGGGAGGAATTTTAATGGGGGGCCACTGGATTACTTATTTCTTTTCTCTTCAATACTCCAGTGTTGCTATCGCGTTATTGTCTTTATTTACATATCCTGTGATAACCGCTTTCCTGGAACCCATTCTTTTTAAGACTAAATTTGACAAAATCCATATCGCTCTTGGATTGTTAGTCCTGGCCGGAATTTATTTTTTGAGTCCGAAATTCGATCTGGAAAACAACTATTTCATCGCTATCATTTTAGGAGTTACCTCGGCAGTTTTTTATGCGTTTCGTAATTTATTGATGAAACGGGAAGTTGAAAGATATAACGGTTCAGCTTTAATGTTTTATCAAATCCTGGTGATTTCAATTTTGCTTTTGCCGGCTATCTTCTTTAGTGATTTTGAAGCCGTTTCGGCTCAATGGAAGCCATTGTTATTGCTTGCAGTTCTTACCACCTGTATAGGACATACCTTATTTCTGAAAAGCTTTAAAAATTTCACGATTACCGCAGCAAGTATTATGAGCTGTATTCAACCTGTTTATGGAATAGCTCTTGGAGCACTTTTTCTAAGTGAGATACCAACACTAAAAACACTTATAGGCGGAACCTTAATTATAAGCGCCGTGGTGATTGAAAGCTTGCTTTCGGTTAGAAGAAGGTAGTTTTTTAAATAAGGAATTTGAAAACTAGTTTAAAACTTCACTGAAGGTGTCACCCTGGCCTATATCACCAGATTTATAACCGCGCATAAACCATTTCTTACGTTGTTCAGAAGTACCATGAGTAAAAGAATCGGGATTTACTCTTCCGCTGGTTCGTTTTTGAATGGCATCATCACCTACAGCATTAGCTGCGCTTAATGCCTCCTGAATATCGCCTTCCTGGAGGTATTTTTTATTGTAATAAGCCCATACACCTGCATAGAAATCGGCCTGTAGTTCCAGCGCAACCGACAATTCATTTGCTTCCGTCTGGCTACCCTGCTGTTGTAATTGCCTCACTTTAGTTGCTGTACCCAGCAAATTTTGTACGTGATGACCTACTTCATGAGCCATTACATAGGCGATAGCAAAATCACCACCTTCGGCTCCAAACCTGTTTCGGAGTTCTTCAAAGAAGCTTAGATCCATATAAACTTTCTGGTCTCCAGGGCAATAAAAAGGGCCGCTGGCTGCAGACGCACCACCACAAGCTGTTTGTACGGCATCAGAGAACAAGACCATACCTGGTTCTCTGTATTGCCTGTTATTTTTAGCAAATATAGTATTCCAGGTGTCTTCGGTATCGGCAAGAACTACTTCGGTAAACGCACCCAGTTCTTTCTCTTCAGCAGTAAGTTCACGTGTTTCTGTACTTTCGCTTGTTCCTTCAAGTTGATTTAATACCGATACGTCACCATCACTCAGTATGAATTGAGCAATTACAAAAATGACTCCTATAATTCCACCTCCTGCAATGAGTTTTCCTTTGCCGGAACTACCTCTGCGATCTTCTACATTATCGCTTTGTCTTCTGCCACGCCATTTCATCTTTTAAAGTATTTATTGAACTCATTAAAAATACTAATTAAAAAACTACAAAAGGATATTTTTTTAAACAGCGTCCCAAATAGGATCTGATGGGGGAGGGGCAATAATATGGATAAGCTCTTTCTTTACGGGGTGCATAAACTTCAGTGCTCTTGAATGCAAGTGAATGCTCGCATTTTTATTGCTTCGGTTAAAACCGTATTTAAGATCTCCTTTTATTGGCGAACCAATTGCTGATAATTGACTTCTTATCTGGTGATGCCTGCCGGTGTGAAGATCTATTTCCAGCAAATAGTAATTATCAAGCTTTTTTAGCAATTTGTAGTCTAAGATTGCTTTTTTACTGTCTGGAACTTCTTTGATATGAGCGTAGGACTTATTTTGTTTGGAATTTCTTTTCATAAAGTGAACCAATTCTCCAGAGTTATTAGGAGGTAAATTCTTAACGATGGCCCAATACGTCTTTTTTGCTTCTTTATCCTGAAACAATTTGTTGAGTCTTGGTAAGGCTTTTGAAGTTTTTGAAAACACAACAATTCCGCTGGTGGGTCTGTCTAAACGATGCACCACCCCTAAATAAACATTTCCGGGTTTATTATATTTTTCCTTTAAATAAGACTTTACAACCTCACTTAATGGTTTGTCTCCGGTTTTGTCACCCTGAACAATATCTCCGGCTCTTTTATTGACGATAATTATATGATTATCCTCATGTAGCACCTGAAGGTTATCTTTATTTGAAACTATTTTTTCTGAACCCAATATTGATAAGTTTTTAGAAGAATTCCCGAATAATTTCAGTTTTCTAAAATAGAATTTTTCCCTTTCTAACTTCTAACTTCTAACTTCTAACTTCTAACTTCTAACTTCTAACTTAATACTGTTCGTCGTCTGAAGGGAATGCCTTGCTTTTTACATCATCTCTGTAATTTTCAAAAGCTTTGGTCATT
>Ga0207878_100462_pt1 | contig 13170 bp, 13 predicted proteins | sample LinPmetageLP41_FD_184053 | JGI IMG/M metagenome (GOLD analysis project Ga0207878, IMG submission 184053) | Marine viral communities from the Pacific Ocean - LP-41 (SPAdes) | ecosystem: Environmental > Aquatic > Marine > Oceanic | place: Pacific Ocean | collected 2010-08-27 | reverse complement strand
AGCCATTAGTTCCTGGACTTCTTTATAAGTAAAACCAGCATCTTCTAATTTTTGAAAATCATCATCTGAGATATTAGAGTGATTGAGGGCGGCCTTGGTTACAATCTGCACTGCCGTTTTATAGCTTACGGGCATAGTTGGAGAGTTTAGACTTTGAGTAGCCCTAAACCCTTCTTCTTCAGAAATCATGGAGCTCATACTATCAGCAAAAATACCGTGGGCGTGAGAACAGTAATTACATCCTCTTTCCTTAGAAACGTTATAGATAATAAGTTGTTTTAAGACGTTTGGAACCTGACCTTCCATTAAAGTATTCTTTAATTTACTCCAGTTTCCTTTTAGCAAAAGTGCGTTGTCTCCCTGGCATTTAAACCAATTTAGAACAAATGGTAATTGTAAGGTTTTTTTTGTGTCATCATAGATTTCTTTTACTTCCGGAGATGCGGCATCGTAAGAAATCATTTTGAATCTGGATTGCGTTTCGGGCGAAGATGAATTCATAGAAATTTGTAGGGTAAAAGTTAGTATTTGGTTTTAATTTGTAAATATTACGGTTATTTTTTGTATTTCATCGAATTTCTGTAATTTTTAACTCTTTTCGAATAATTTCCTACTAAAAATAAACAGTATGTAAGATTCATACTACGAAAATGTGTCGTTAAATATTTGGTAATCTTTAGTGCTTCTCTAATGGTATTTTTAGATTTAGCTTTCCAAAAAATATATACGATAAATGGCGATATTCGGATCTATTATTAAGAGTCTTATTGACCTTAAAGAAAGCTTTACTAATGAGGGGGAGGCAACAAAAAATCAGGAAGATGTATTGCGTGGCCTATTAAATAAAGCCAAAGACACTTCCTTTGGTAAACATTATAAATTTGGCGAGATCCTGGAATCTAATGATATTCAGGAAGAATTCTCAAACCGCGTTCCATATTTCGATTATAATAAAATAGATAAGGAGTGGTGGCATAAATATCATGACGGAGAGGAAAATGTAACCTGGCCCGGAAAACCGCCATACTTTGCTTTAAGTTCCGGAACTACAGGAAAAAGCAGTAAAAGAATTCCGGTTACGGAAGAAATGGTGGAGTCTATTCGAAATGCCGGAATCAAACAGGTTAGTGCTCTTAGCAATTTTGAACTGCCCCCAGACTTTTTTGAAAAGGAGATTATGATGCTGGGAAGTTCAACAGATCTGCAAAAAGAAGGAGACCATGAGGAAGGTGAGATTAGCGGAATTAGTGCGAGTAAAATCCCCTTTTGGTTTCGTGGTTATTACAAACCCGGCGAAGAAATTTCTAAAATAGATGAATGGGATGATCGAGTTCAGAAAATTGCAGAAAAAGCTAAAGATTGGGATATTGGAGCCTTAAGCGGAATTCCGTCATGGATGGAGCTAATGCTTAAAAAAGTAATTGAATATCATAACGTAGATAATATTCATGAGATATGGCCAAATTTACAAGTTTACACTTCTGGAGGTGTCGCTTTTGAACCTTACGAAAAAAGTTTCGAAGCACTTTGGGGAAAACCGGTACAGGTAATAGATACCTATTTGGCTTCCGAAGGATTTTTAGCTTTACAAAACCGTCCCGGAACACATTCCATGAAACTAATTCTGGACAACGGAATTTATTTCGAATTTGTCCCCTTTAAGCCCGAATATATAAATCAAGATGGCTCAATTACAGATGATGCTCCTGTAATTCCTTTGGCTGAAGTAAAAGAAGAGGTAGATTATGTGCTACTAATTTCAACGGTAAGCGGCGCCTGGAGATATTTAATTGGCGATACTGTCAAATTTACTGATATTGAAAAGAATGAGATAAGAATCACAGGAAGAACGAAATTCTTTTTGAATGTTGTAGGTTCTCAGCTTTCAGTGAACAAAATGAATGATGCCGTACAGGAATTGGAAAATCAATTCGATATCAGGATCCCTGAATTTGTGGTTGCCGCGAAAAGAGCTGATGATGGTGAATATTATCACTACTGGTACCTTGGAACCGAAGATCAAGCCAGTGCCACCAACGAAGAATTAGCTGTAGCTCTTGATAATGCCCTTAAGGATGCTAATAAGAACTATAAAGTTGCGAGAGGTAAGGCGTTAAAAGGTGTTAAACTTACTACTATAGACCCAAATATGTTCCATGAGTGGAATGCCTATAATAAGAAAAAAGGGGGGCAGGTTAAAATGGAAAAAGTGATGAATGAAGAGAAATTGAATGAATGGCAGAAGTTCCTGAAAGACCAGGGTGTGTTATAAATTAGTTTATTTCTTCATGAATTTCATCAATCAAAACCATAATTTCTTCCTGGGATAAGTAGAGATCCTGAATTCTATTTTTATAGTTTTCTGAAAGCTTTGAGTGGTTAAGAATAAAATCTTTGGTAGCAATAATGTTTTCACCCAAACCATGATTTACGGCATACGTATCTGCAGCTCTTTCTGCTTCCCGAATATATTTTTTTGAAGTAATATATTTCACTCCAAACCAAACCAGGTCCGCCGCAGATCTATCTCTGTAATCCATTATATGGCCCAGTTCATGCCCAATCCAGCCAATTAGAACCTCTGAAGGTACGGTAGTAACATCAAATATCTCATCTTCAATTTTAAATTTTTCATTGATAAAAATGAAATAACTACGGTTCTTTCTATTCTTAAAAAGTCCGCTAACCTTTGGCTGAGCCTGCATAAAGGACTTCTTAATATTCTTTTTGAACCGAATCTCTATGGGTGTGTCCTTTAATTCTGGATAATGAGAAAGTGCTACGTAGGTTTCTCTCCAAATTACATCAGGTACAATTTTATTACTAAATTCTAAACTGTCTTTTTGTTGCATGGTTGATTGCTGGGCATGACAAGCTGGAAGAAATATCAAAAAACTGATAAAATAAAATGTCTTTTTTAAGATGCCTGTCATATAAAATTATATTTCCCAAAATACAACAAAATTGATGCCTGCTATAGTTTCATGTTTTAAAATAGACTTAAAATATGAGGGTTGAATTATGAAACAAAAAAAGCAGATCTTTAGATCTGCTTTTTTATGATATGCTTAATAAAATCTAACTCTTCATGATCTGCTGAAGTCTTTGTTGAAGTTCAGCATCAGTTCTTAAAGCCATCGCAAGTTGCTGATATCTTTCCATACTTAAATCGCTTTCAGAAATCACATCTTCCATTTTTTTCTGCAATGCAGGTTGCATTTCTTCAAGTTCGGTAACAATTGCTTTATATTTCTTGTCTTCTGCTTCCGTGGTTTCAACTTCCTTCTCAGGATCTATATTCGCCTGATGAATCTCGTTGAATCTTTGTAGTTCAAAATCCTCACTTTGAACCACTGCCATCATTTCTTTTTGAGCTTCCTGATTCATCATTCTCATTTTCTGAAATACTTCAGCAAATTGAGTTAATTCAGCATCACTTACTTCTATCTTTTCCTGTTGCTGCGGCATTGTAGTAGATTGAGCCGATACAGAGGCTGTTCCTAATGCGACAACAAATAACAGACTACTAAAAAACTTTTTCATTTTCCCTTGTTTTATGAATTTACTTTAAAACCGCGAAAACTATGCCTATATCTAGAAAACTCCAAAGCTTTAAGAAAATCAAATTAATTCTTAAGGAAGCTTTAACAAGAACACATCTCCCATGTTAAGATTGCGGGAGAAATTAGGCAGAATTCTAATAATCTCTCCATTTAATTTCCCGAGAATAGATTTTTTATATCCGTCTGTCACCTTGTCCATGGCTACCGGTGTATGCCCCGGAAAGTACTCTCCATATTTCTCTTTCGCATCTTCCACAAGGTCTGCGGAAACCGCGTTTATCCTGAAACCATTTTCAAGTTCTAACACGGCAGCTTTTACAAAACTGTGAATTCCTCCATTTACCATGGCAGCACTGGTTGTTTTATCTACCGGATGATCGGCAAGAATACCGGTAGTAAGTGTAAATGAACCTCCGGGATTTAGATACTTTCTACCTATTCGCACAAGATTTACCTGGCCCATTAATTTGCTCTTTATACCAATGTAAAAATCTTCTTCAGAAAGGTTATCGAATTTATCCCATTTGGCGTCCCCCGCTATACATACTATAGCATCTACTTTTCCTGATTTTTTAAACATTTTTTCTATAGAAGCACTTTCAGAAATTTCTACCTGGAGATCCCCCGAGGTTTTACCAATCTTTATAATTTCATGTTTATCTTTAAGGGCTGCTGTTACTTTTTTCCCTATAGTGCCGTTTGCACCGATAATTAAAACCTTCATAATTTATTTCTTTTTTACGTTTTTTTCATAAGTAGCGATCCATTCTTGCGGAGTTATTTTGGAAGAAAGTTCGCCAATGAGCTCATAAGGGATTGTGTCTAAATTCTTCAGTCTTATACAACTTTTCCCCATATCTGGTTTTTTTCCTGTTCTTTTTTTGAATTCATCCCTAAACCACTTATACATTTCTTTATTCGCATAAATTCCGGAATGATATAGCGCAATATAATTTTTCTGTGAAGCCAGATTCATAAATGGAAGTGGGAGCGAAGGATCACAATGATACCCATCTGGATATAAGGAGTGTGGGATCACATACCCAATCATCCCGTAACTCATGGTTTCCTGAAAACCTTCTGGAAGATTATTTCTAATGGCCGTGCGTAAGCTGGCCATTGGTTGTGTTCGGACTTCCGGAACCTTTTCCAGATATTCCTGCGGAGATTCAGCTTCAATTTTCATAGGATTTTAATTTAAGGAATGGTTGATACTTCTACTAAAATTAATGTTTTCTTTTGAAAATTATTTCCACTGAAATTAGGAAGGGAGTCAAGGCTTTAATGCAGGCTTTTATTCTTAGGAAATAAAGCGACTAATCCTAAAATTGGGCCTATAGCAAGAATACTGTAAAGGTAGATCGGGTTTATATCACCAGTGAGAAGATTTATAAACTGAATACTAAAAATCGTAATTGCAAAACCAATACTGTTTACAATGGTTAAAGCAGTGCCCCGTGAATCTGCTGGAGCGTTTTTTGCCACCAGGGTTGAAAATAAGGGAGAATCGGCAACTACCACCAGTCCCCAGAAAATTAAAAATCCAATAAGCAGATATACTGAATTCAGATAAAAAATAAGTGGAGAGATCAGGCAACAAAGACCCGATAGAGATAATGCCAGTCCTGCCGTTCTTTTTATACCAATTTTTTCTGAAAAATAACCCCCAATCACACAGGCAAGGCCACCAAGACCAATAACCAAAAATGAAACCAGAGCAATACTGAAATCGGTTTCAGGATGAAATTTTTTATAAAAACTTAAGATAGCCGGAACAAAGGCCCAGAAAGCATAGAGTTCCCACATATGACCAAAATAGCCAAAGGCAGCTGCACGAAACCTGGCATTTTTAAAAACTTTAAAAATCAGGCTTAAATCTGGTTTTTGGCGCTTCGAACGGAAAGGTCCATTGGGAACTAAGATTATAATTAATAGCCCTCCTAAAATTGCTAGTCCCGACGTAATTAAAATAACCGCGCGCCATGAAAGATTAATATTTCCCGAAATTTCTTTTAGCAAATGAGGAAACGCCGTACCTAGCACTAAGGCACCTACTAGGTACCCTAAAGATCTTCCCAGACCTTTGTCAAAATAATCGGAGGCGATTTTCATTCCAACAGGATAAATACCCGCCAGAGAAAAACCGGTTAAGAACCTGAAAAGAATAAGGCTTAAAAGCTTATTATTTTCAAACAAGGTTCCGAGGTTGAAAACTGCGCCCAACATTGCACAAAAGAAGAAAACTTTTGAAGGGGAGAACCTGTCTGAAATAGTGAGAAAGGCAAAACTTAGTGTTCCAATTATAAATCCAAATTGAACGGCAGATGTCAAATGCCCAAGAGCTTCTGTATTCAACCTAAATTCTTCAAGAAGATTTGGCATAACAGCATTTCCAGCAAACCAAAGGGATGTACAGCAGAACTGGGAGAAAACAATAACAGGCAATATCCGGGAAGGTGCTTTCAAGAATTTAAAATATAGTTCTTACTGGATATGACCTGTTTCATTAACTTTTAGTTATAGTGCTAAATTAATCTTTTATTGTTTTTTCAGGCATCGTAACCTCTTCATCTCTTAAATACTTATCAAGAAAGGCCAAAATTTGCCGGTAGCCTTTTATCTCGTTTTCTTTCTTAATGAACCCATGTCCTTCATCTGGGAAAACCATATATTCCACAGGAACATCATTCGCTTTTACTGCTTCTACAATTTCGTCAGATTCTACTTGTAAAACACGCGGATCGTTAGCTCCCTGTAAAACCATAATTGGGTTCTTTACATTTTCGGCATGAAAAAGAGGTGAAATTTTCCGAAGTCTGATGGAATCTTTTGTGGTAGGATCTCCTAATTCTTCATAAAGGGCATTTTTAAAGGATTCCCAGTATGGAGGTATAGATCTTAAGGTACGCAACCAGTTGGTTACTCCAAAAATATTTACTCCCACTTCAAATTCGTCCGGTTCAAAGGTCATTGCCGCCATCGTCATATAGCCACCGTAACTGCCACCAATAATTCCAATCTGATCCTTATTGATATAATCTTGCGACGCTAACCATTTTTTGCCCCAAACTATATCCTGAAGATCTTTCTCCCCATGATTTTTATCATCCATTTTATAAAAACTGGCTCCATATCCGCTGCTGCCTCTATTATTAACGGCTAAAACCGCATAACCGTGATTTACCAGATATTGAATGAGTGCAAAGTATCCTACTCTGGATTGTCCGCCGGGACCTCCATGCACCCAAACTAGTGCCGGCTTTTTATTAGCTGCGGTAGCGTTTAGGGGTTTATAATAAATTGCCGGTATTTCAAGACCATCAAAAGATTTATATCGAACCACTTCCGCTGAAACCAGATCATTAGGATCAATTTCAGGATTTAAAGTATTGGTTAATTTTTTAAGCTCTTGAGACTTTAAGTTATAAATATAAATATTGTTGGGAGTTTTTGAGGTTCCAACAGTGAGTCTAAGAAAATCTTCACTTTCAGAAAAACTGGCAGAAACAATATTCCCATCCTTAATTGCAGGAAGCTCCATTGATTTTTGAGTTTTGGTCTCCCTCATAATTAGCTTGTTCGCTCCATCCTCATTAATGGCGATGACTCTATAAGTGTCATTTTCGCTAAGGCTGCTATACATTACATCCCAATTGGTTTCATAAAGGACTTCAGAAGCCTTATTTTCCATATCGAAAGACATTAAACGACTAAATTCTCCACCGTGATTGGTAGTGTAGTAAAGCTCAGTTTCATCTTTATTGAATCCTGTTGGGCTATAACTGAAACCTGGTTTTGAAATTTCGGTCATTTCACCATTATCCCTATTGAGTAAGAATAGCTTGTTTTCACTGGTCGTGATGGCTTTGGATAATGCCAGGTACTTTCCGGAATCTGATATATCTGAAATTGAATAAGCTTCTTTATTTTCATAAAGCATTTCCGGTTCCCATGTTCCGACTTTCATTTGGTACAGATCGAAAAATTGAGGATCCCTTTTGTTAGAGAGATAATACAGATACTGATCATCTCCACTCCAGCCTGCAAAGTTTGCTTTTTCATTTTCTCCAGGAGTGAGATCTTTAGAAGTTCCGTCAGGTTTAAGAAGGTAGATATGATCAATTTCATTACCTCCTTTGTCTGCGGAATAAAGAATGTCTTGGCTGCCAAGGACATAATCTATGGCGAAGAAGGATTCTTCGTTAGAAGTGGTAATTGCTGTTTGTGTTCCACTTGAAATATCGATCTCGTATAAATTAAAAATACCAGATTTATCACTGCTAATAAGGAGCCTGGATTCATCAGCAGAAAAACTCCCGCCGCCAATACGGGTATTTTCGTAGAATTGTTCAATACTGTATTTCTTTGTTTGCTCATTCTCCTGAGCAAAAATCGCCATACTGAACAAAAAAATTAGATAATAAATTTTTTTCATTTTATGTAGTTTGATTAGAATAATTGTTCTCACGATTGAAAACCAGTTAAATATACAAAAATGGAAATGTTTAATTAGCCGTTTATAAACCTGAACCTCCTTGCTAGAGATGTTGCTGGTGATTATTGGTAAGTTTATGCTTTTCATTTCCGGTATGTTTGGTAGCAGCCGGTTCAAATAGCATCACATGAACTTCTTCTTCAGCAATAGGTTTGTGTTCCACACCACGAGGCACAATAAAAAACTCGTTTTCACTGAGCTCAACCGTGCTATCCCGCAATTCAATTTTCAACTTTCCTTTTACGATCCAGAACATTTCATCTTCATCATCATGGGTATGCCAGATAAACTCACCCTTTAATTTGGCCAATTTCACCTGCTGGCCATTCAACTCTCCCACAATTCTTGGATTCCAGTGATCTGAGAACTTCTCAAACTTTTCCTTTACATTTACTTTTTTCATTATTTAGAGCTTTTGTGATGGTAATTTAAATTGTACTTATTTTTTGTCCGTAAAGTATCATAAACTGATAAATAACGTCATTTTGAACTTATTTCAGAATCTTATAACATTATAAATTGTAAGCCTAACCTAATTAGGACTGGTTAACATAGGTTTTATAAATTTATAGAAAAATAGAAGTTTATGAATTATAAAGTCCCTTCTAATACCAGAATTGGTCATATTCATTTAAAGGTCTCAAATATTGATAGAGCACTCAAATTTTATGAGGATATTCTGGGTTTTGAGATCACCGAAAGAATCGGTGATCAGGCAGTTTTTCTTTCTGCCGGAGGTTATCATCACCATATAGGATTAAATACCTGGAATAGTGAAAACTCCCCTAAAGCTTCGAAATCTGGAGTTGGGTTATTTCATGCGGCAATTCTTTATAACAGCAGAGAAGAATTGGCAGCGATTACAAGAAGGCTTTTTGAGGAAAATTATCCAATTACCGGGGCGGCAGATCATGGAGTTTCAGAAGCGATCTACCTGGATGATCCCGATGGCAATGGAATTGAACTTTATTGGGATAGACCGAGAGAAGATTGGCCTCAAAAAGCTGACGGAGGATTTAGAATGTATACTCATAAATTAGATATTGAGGAGCTTCTTGAATTTAAATAATGGGATATTAAACATTTGCGGGTTTATAAAATTTCTTTTTCAACCAGAATGAAACTCTTACCAATAATATCAAAGCGGGAACTTCAACTAATGGGCCTATAACTCCTGTAAATGCCTGGCCACTGTTTAACCCGAAAACTGCGATAGCAACTGCAATTGCTAGTTCAAAATTATTTCCGGCTGCAGTGAAAGAAATTGATGCATTCTTATCATAAGAAGCGCCCATGGTTTTGCTTAAAAAGAAACTAATAAAAAACATCAGGCTAAAATAAATTAGTAAAGGAATGGCAATTCTTATCACATCCATAGGGATTTCCACGATAAGCTCACCTTTTAAGGAGAACATCAGGATTATAGTGAACAGCAAAGCGATAAGTGTCATTGGCGAAATTGAGGGGATGAATTTGGTCTCATACCAATTTTCTCCTTTTATTTTCACTAATAGCAGTCTGCTTAGAATTCCCAGGGCGAAAGGAATTCCGAGATAAATGGCGACACTTTCAGCAATGGTAGCAATAGAAATATTTACGATGGCTCCATCAAAACCAAAGAGTGGTGGAAGCCAGGTGATAAATAGCCAGGCATAAAAACTATAAGCAAATACCTGAAAGATGCTATTTAGAGCCACCAGGCCGGCGCCATATTCGCTGTTGCCTTCCGCAAGGTCATTCCAAACTAAAACCATGGCAATACATCTTGCCAAACCAATTAGAATAAGACCCACCATATATTCCGGATGATCCTGAAGAAATATTATCGCAAGAAAGAACATTAAAAAAGGACCAATAATCCAATTGAGGATTAAAGAGATGCTTAGGATCTTTACATTTTTAAAAACTTTTGGTAGCAGCCGGTATTTCACCTTGGCCAGAGGAGGATACATCATAAGTATAAGCCCTATCGCTATAGGAATATTTGTGCTTCCGGTACTATATGAATTGATACTTTCAGGAATTGAGGGAATAAAATATCCTAATCCCACGCCAATACCCATCGCAAGGAAAATCCATATTGTTAGGTTCTTATCCAGGAAATTAAGTTTTTTAGCCATACTATTTTATATTTTCAAATACATAGGTTATTTCTGAAGCGATTTGATCACTGCGTTCATCATATTTCTCCTGCGCCCTTGGCGTATCATCAAACTCCTTGGGATCACTATAATCCAATGCGATGCGTGTTTGGGCACCCGGAATAAAAGGGCAATTCTCGTCAGCATGGGAACAGGTCATTACCGCAGCAAAATTTTGTGAAGGATTTTCCTGAGCATCATAAACTTTAGAATAGCAAATAAGAGGTTTGCTTTCATTAGAATAATAAACCTCAAAATGAGGATTTTCGCCCTTTTCTGAATCTATTCTGAATCCGGCCCGCTTCAATACATCAATGGCATTTTTATAAAAGGCGGTTTCTTCAGTTCCTCCTGAAAAGCAATTTGTTTCTATTCCGTACTTAGCTGAAATTGCCTTTGCCCAAACCTGAGCCAGTTGACTGCGTCGTGAATTATGGGTACAGATAAAATTAAGCTGAATCGTTTTGGCAGCATCTTTTTTATGTTGAATAAATTCAATAAGCGGCTGAAGAATCTTTTTGCGGTCATCTGGAATCTCAGCATTGCTTAATTGATTCAATTTTTCTCTTAATTCAGGATATAGTTGTATTTGAGGCATGATGGTATGTTTAGCAGCAACCTGATTCGGGAGCGCAGGATGAATTTTGAAGTTCAGATAACTTTATTTTTGGCTTTTGTGCCGGCACACCACATTTTTCTTTAGCCAGGCAATCGGTTTGAGTGTTTACTAAGAGAAAATGTTGCCCATCAAAATCCAGATTGAATTTATTGATGCTTTCTCCCTGATATTCTACTTCGATCTCCATATCAGGAAGATTCAGTTTCTTCTTTGCCAATTCAATGATATGAACCAGCTTTTCGGGATGTAAACGATGATTATAATCATTTTCTTCCCAAAGCTGAAAAGAGATTTTTCCTTCCTCCCGAAGCGTTCCGCCACAGTCAATAAAGTGTTTACTTATTTTTCCAACTTCGGTCACATGGAAATGTTCCGGTACAAGTTGCCCGTTTAGAAGTTTAAAAGCGATATTCTCTAATTTGCTTAAATGTTGAGTGAATTCTGAAAGTTTCATCTTGGTGTATTTATTTTTATTAATGAGATACAGTTCCCTGATAACTATTTCATTTAGTCTCGAAATTTGCGTATTGTTCGTTTCATGAAAGCCATCGTTTTATCGTATTATTACGATGTAAGTTTAAATAATTTCCCGAGGAATTTTCCTTGAGAAAGTTAGGAACTGCTCTTTACAGTTCCGGATGAGGGGAAATATAAAAAATTATATTTCATGAATTTTTTAGCAACAATCGCCTGGATCTGGTTGCTGGATTTTATCAAACATCCCGTTAAAAAGTTTTTGCACACTATCCCATTTCTCAGGATTTATACAATAACTCATAGAAACCCCTTCAATATTTCCCTGAATAAGTCCGGCATTCTTAAGTTCTCGCAAATGCTGACTAATAGTTGCCTGAGCCAAACCTAATTCATTCACCAGGTCACCATTAATGCATTTGTTCAATTCCAGTAAATACTGAAGAATAGCAACACGTGCAGGATGTGCAAAGGCTTTGGCTAAATTAGCCAGCTCATTTTGTTCCTGTGTAAATAAATCTGTTTTGGTAATCCCCATGGATGATAAATATATATTGCAATATTACGATGAATTGGTCTTTTTGCAAAACTTTTACGGGAAATAAAAAAAATCAGGTATATAGCCTTGGTAAAGCACTAAAGGTTAGTTTCCGATTTCATTTTAGTCTTTGGATCAAACAACTAAAATGTTGTATTTTTTTTACAAGGAAAAAGTGGAAGTAAAACGAAAAATCTAATGAGAAAAATCGTGGAATTATTTAGATTTTATTTTAAATGCGAACACGCTTATTGGTAGCTGCAGCTTCGTTAATCTTCTCTACAATATGAATATCTTTCCTCCCTTCTTCCCCAGGGACCAGGACTTTTTTATTATTAATAATTGCCTGCGCATCATCGTCCATTTGTACCGCCTGTTGATTTTTGCGCATTGGCGAAAGAATTTTTTCATCGCTGGTTTTTCCTCTAACACCTGAATATGACTGCATGGGTCTTAAATAATACCACCCGTCTTTAGTTGTTACTTCCAGGTTATTTAAACTCTGGCCAAAACTAGTCTTTCCATCCACTATAATTCCGTCAGGAAACTCCATTTTAAAGCTGGTAGTCTCGTCAACTTCCTTAAATAGATCAGGTCTGTTAGTAGATTGTGTTGCAGTGACAGCAATAGGTTCCATCCCTGTGGAATAGCGTGCTGCATTAATGGTATACACTCCCATATCATAAATCGCCCCGCCTCCCATTTCTTTTTTAAGTTTCCACGAATTGATACTGCCACCATTATATCCGGCTTCAGAAATAACATGCTGAATATTTCCATAAGGTTTCGTTTCAGCCCATCTCATGATAGTTTGGGTATTTGTTTCGTGCTGCATTCTATAGCCTATGGAAAGTTTTACTTTATTCTTGTTACAGGCTTCAATTATTTGCTCACATTCCGCAGCGGTTCTGGCCATAGGTTTTTCGCACCAAACGTGTTTTCCTGTGTCAGCGGCTTTTATTGCATATTCAGCATGAAGGCCTGTTGGCAGCACAATATAGATCACATCAATACTATCATTATTTGCGATCTCATGCATATTCTCATAATTGTAAACATTGGAATCTTCTATTCCATATCTTTTTTGCCATACCGGAATTTTCTCTGGACTTCCCGTGACAATTCCGCGCAATTCACAGTAATCGGTTTGCTGAAGTGCGGGAGCCAGGAGATCTGTACTATAGTAACCTAGACCAACCAAAGCTACTCCTAATTTCTTTTGTGATCCCAATGTAATACAACCGGGAAATGGAAGTAAAGCTGCACTTAATAATAAGCCTGATTTTTTGATAAATGTTCTCCTGTTACCCATAATAGCTGAATATAATGTCATTAAAAAT
>Ga0207878_100461_pt1 | contig 13173 bp, 10 predicted proteins | sample LinPmetageLP41_FD_184053 | JGI IMG/M metagenome (GOLD analysis project Ga0207878, IMG submission 184053) | Marine viral communities from the Pacific Ocean - LP-41 (SPAdes) | ecosystem: Environmental > Aquatic > Marine > Oceanic | place: Pacific Ocean | collected 2010-08-27 | reverse complement strand
AAGCTCGACAACGAGAAACCGCAGGGCAAGACCGTTCCGTATGACGAGATGGTGAAGTCCTGGCAGAAGAGCTGAGCGAGTCCTCTGCCTCTGGCCTTCAACGCAAGTTTTTTACGTCCCCTGGGCGGCAATCCCGTCGGTTTGCCGGCGGGATTTTTTTGCCCACCGACAAAGGGTCTATTCTGCACATGGTCTCACGACTTGGAGATCGGTAACTTAGAGACCGGTGACTTAGAGACTGATAATTTAGAGACCGGTAGTAATACCATGGAGGAATTGCAGGAGCAGACCATGCCATTAAATTCGCTTTTCGAACATATTCATCAGTTACCGAGTGTACCCGCCGTGGTCACTGAGCTGGTCGTCAGTCTGGATGACGACAAGATCAGTGTTCATCGAGTCTCGGCCACCATCCATAGAGATCCCAGTCTAAGTCTGAAGCTATTACGTGCCGCCAACTCCGTGCGCTATGGCGTAGGCCGAAACGTGGCTTCGATCGATGATGCCCTGTTGCTGCTGGGGTTCGACCGCGTCCGCACGCTTGTCATAGCCTCGGGCATGGTCGGTATGCTCAAGGAGGTGCCTGGGCTCGACCGCAAGGCGTTCTGGCGTGAGTCGTTCATGGTCGCGACCCTCAGCCGCACGATCGTTCAGCACAGCCAGCTGAGGGAGCTGGCGCCAGAGACTGCCTTTACCTGTGGCATTCTGCATCATGTAGGGTCTGCGTTGATGCACATAAGTCATCCGGAAATCATGCAGCGCATCGATACATTGGTTGGCCAGGGCGCCCCCCGGGACGAGCTGGAAGCCAATCAGTTTGGTTACACGTTCAGTGAAGTGGGTGCCGAACTGGGGCGCCGCTGGCGCTTTCCCGAAACCATCTGCAACGCGCTGACCTATCAGGATAAACCGCTGGAGGCCGTGCCGTTTTCGGCGTACGCCGCCGCTGTCCATCTGGCGATTGGTCTCTACCACAGCATCGCAAGCGGGCGGCGTGAAGAGCACGCTCTGGGTGAGATGCCGAGAGAGGTTCGTCGGCCGTTGGCGCTGGATCTGCTCTCGCTCTACGAAGACATTTTGCGAATCATGCGGTCGGATGACGAACTGGGTGTCTTTCTGGATTGAAGCCGAAATTCGGCGCTCGGTAAATCCGGGTCCGGTTTCGGGGTTTCAGCCTTGTCGGGCGCTCTCGCACAGATCACTGGCGCCGACGAACACGTGACACAGGCGCTCGATACCTGCTTGATCCTCGGCCGTGAATCGCGCCGGCACGGGACTATCGATATCCAGCACGCCCCATACCGTGTCGTCGCCCCATACCCGGTCATCGATGATGATGGGGACGACCAGCTCCGAACGCGACGTCGCATCACAGGCGATATGATCGGGGACGGCGTGAACGTCGTCGACGCGCTGCGTCTGACGCGAGCGTGCTGCTGCGCCGCAAACGCCTTTGGAGAACGGAATCGGGTTGCACGCCGGCTGGCCCTGGAACGGACCCAGAATCAGTGTCTCCGGTTGGCGCTGCAGATAGAAGCCGACCCAGTTCAGGTCGTCTAACATCTGCATCAGAAAGGCGCTGGTCTGGGCGGCGTTGGTCAGCCAGTCGCGAGTATCGAGAAGGGCTGTCAATTGACGCTCGAGAGAGCCGTAATCGGTCATCGCAAATGTTTCCTCGGTGAGGTGAAACGGCAAGGGTGAGTCTGAAACGAAAACCAGCGCTCAAGGCGCTGGTTTCGTGATGACAATGATTTGTGTCTCGTCATGCCGGTAACGACGGCGCGCTTACTTCCAGCCAGCTACAGCGCCGCCCTTGAACAGTTCCTGAGCCTTATCGGCGACAGCATCGGACTGGTAGGCCTTGACCAGTTCCTGAATCGCTTCACGATCCTGGTCCCCGCCCCGCACGACGATCAGGTTGACGTAGGGTGAGTCCGGGCCTTCCTTGATCAGCGCGTCATCCAGCGTCAGCCCGGCGGGCTGAGTGAAGGTGCTGTTGATGAAGGCCATGTCGACATCCTGGAGCACACGCGGCATCTGAGCGGCTTCGATCTCCTTGAACGTGTAATCGTGCGGATTTTCGGTGATATTGATCGGCGTCGCTTCCAGATTTTTAGGGTCGTCGAGCGTGACCAGCCCCTGGTTATCCATCAGAATCAGCGAGCGACCTTCGTTAGTCGGGTCGTTGGGAACGGCGATGGTGGCGCCGTCAGGTAGATCTTCGATGCTGTCGTACTTGGCGGAATAAGCGCCGATCGGGTAGACGAACGTCTTGCCGGCAACGGCGAAATCATAGCCACGATCATTGACCATCGAGCGCATGTACGGCTCGTGCTGGTAGGCATTGGCGTCCAGGCTGCCGTCGGCCAGTGCTGCGTTGGGCGTGACGTAGTCGGTGAACTCGACGATTTCGACGTCGAGGCCGTACTTGTCCTTGGCGACCTGTTTGGCAACCTGCATGAGGTCAGTTTCCGGACCGGCCATGGTACCGACCTTGATGGTATCGTCGGCGGCATGCGCCGCACCGGCGACCAGGCCCAGGCTCAGCGCAGCGGCACTCAGCGTACGTGTCAGTGAAATCGACATTGGCGAGACTCTCCCTGATGATGTTGGATGCAATTGATGATGATGGATGGCGACTCTTGTCGGCGCCTGATGACTGCTGAAATATAACGGAATAACAGCAGATACGGTAATTCATTCTGGTTATTAGTCTAGTGGCCGTCGGCAATGACTCGTGATCGGGCGACTACTTGTGATCGCTCTTGCGCACCAGGTAATCCCCCAGGCTCTGGAACAGCTGCACCATGACGACGAGCACGACCACGGTGATCAGCATCACGGTCGGATTGAAGCGGTTGTAGCCGTAACGGATGCCCAGATCTCCCAGCCCGCCACCGCCTACAGCGCCGGCCATGGCCGAGTAACTGACCAGCGCGACGAGGGTGATCGTCAGGCCATTGATGATGCCGCCACGCGCTTCCGGCAGCAGCACTTTGATGATGATCTGCATCGGCGTTGCGCCCATCGATTGGGCGGCTTCGACCAGGCCGGGAGAGACCTCGTTCAGCGCACCCTCGACCAGCCGGGCGACAAACGGAATCGCGGCAATCGTCAGCGGTACGGCGGCTGCGTTGGTACCGATTGAGCTACCGACGAGCATACGGGTGAACGGAATGATCGCCACCAGCAGGATGATGAACGGCACCGAGCGACCGACGTTGGTGACAATGCCGAGGATCGTATTGACGACCGGCTGGGCAAGGATCTGACGCGGCCGCGTCACGTAGAGCAGCACCCCGAGCGGGACACCGATCAGTGCCGACAGGATGCCTGCCACGCCGACCATGTAGAGCGTCTCCAGAGTGGACTGCCAGACGAGATCAATCAGGGCGCTGGACATGACCCATTACCTCCACATGCAGATCATAAGATTCGAGCGTTGCCAGTGCCTGTTGCGTCTGCGAGGCGCTGCCCATGAGTTCGGCGATCATCAGGCCGAGCGTGCGGCCTTGAATGGATTCGACCTTGGCCTGGAGAATGCTGACATCGATGCCGTGTTCCCGGGCCAGCTGCGAGATCAGCGGCGTCGCCACGCTGTCACCGGAGAATGTCAGCCGTACCACGGGATGTGTCGTCGCGCCGGCTTCCGGTCCGAGGCGATCGATCAAGGCCTGCGGCGCCTCCAGCTTGAGAAAGTCATTCAGGAACTCTCGTCCCAGCTGGGTGGCAGGCGAGGTGAAGAAGTCGCCGACGTCCGCGTCTTCGACCAGGCGACCGTCGGATATCAGCCCCACGCGGTGACAGATGGTTTTCACCACTTCCATTTCGTGGGTGATCAACAGAATGGTCAGCCCCAGCTGCTGGTTGATCTCCTGCAGCAGGGTCAGGATCGACGCCGTTGTCTGCGGATCGAGCGCCGACGTCGCCTCGTCACACAGCAGCACCTTGGGTCGGCTGGCCAGGGCGCGGGCGATTGCTACGCGCTGTTTCTGGCCGCCGGACAACTGCGCCGGGTATTGCGTCGTCTTGTCGTCCAGCCCGGTCATCTCGAGTAGTGGCGTAACGCGTTCGCGAATGGCCTGGCGCGACTGGCCCATCAATTCGAGCGGCAGCGCGACATTGTCGTAAACAGTACGATTGGTCAGCAGATTGAAGTGCTGAAAGATCATCCCGCACTGGTGGCGAGCCTGGCGCAGGGCGGCGGCGTCCATCGTGGTCAGCTCCTGGCCATCGATGCTGACACGGCCAGCGGTCGGACGCTCGAGCAGATTGACGCAGCGGATCAGGGTCGACTTGCCGGCACCGGAAAGGCCGATGACGCCGTGAATCATGCCTTTCGGCACTTGCAGGTCGATATCCTTCAGCGCCCGGACGGCACGGGAGCCGCTGCCGTAGGTTTTGGAGACGTTGTCCAGTGAGATCATTAGGCGTGTCGAAAGCGTCTTGGAAGTCGGAAAGCGGCGGGGCGGTCTGATGTGCCGTCAGGGCATCGTCAGCGACTGCCCGCGTCGATGAGCGGGCTAGTATACGGATCTCACCGGATCGGAGCGACCGCGGCGGCATCAAAGGAGGGGTTCGGGCATCGACTCACCTCATGGCCTACATCATAAATACATTTTCCTGCCACGAATGTCTGCTGCGGCTGAAGTTCGCTATCGAGTAGCGTTATATCGGCCTCCAATCCGACAGCCAAACGACCCTTGCGGGTATTTATACCAAGGACTCGGGCCACGTTGGTTGCAATCAGCCCCAACGCTGATTCAAGAGGCAGTACGCCTTCATGAACGAGGCGTTGCCAATCCGCAATCAGCGTTGTGTTCCTGGCTACCTTCATTCCCAGGTATGTCCCCTGGCTATCGAATTCAGGCAAGCTGCCATTGCAATCGGAGCTCATGGTGATGTGCTCGGAAGACACGCCGCGCTGCAGCAATCGAGACACCGCATCAAAGCTGGAGAGACCGTCGCCGGCATCTTCAAAGGCGGTGACATCGATACTGGCATTGAAGGCTAACGCATAGTCCGCGGCTTCCTCGAGCAAGGCGGGGTGGCGATTCACATGAGTAGGGATCACTTGATCAGCGGGGATCTCGGTCTCGGCTAGCAATCTGCGCAGCGGTTCCAGTCCGCGCTTTCCGTCCCCGAGGTGGAAATGGCAGATACCTCGCTTGCCGGCCAGCATGGCACCAATGCGTGTATCACTGACGATCCGTTCGATTTCATCCTGGCGGGGCTGGCTCGACCGATGGTCCGAGATGGCAATTTCGCCCAGGCCGATGACTTCAGGAATCCAGGCCAGGTCGCGCTGCAAGTCGCCCGTCAGCGTGGGGGGCGGGACGCGATAAGCCCCGGTGTACATATAGGCCGATATGCCTTCGGCCTTGAGCCCACGTACCTTGGCCAGCAGATCGGCCGGGGAGCGGCTGATGCTGTCGGTGCCAAGGACACCCACCACCGTACCAATCCCCATCGAAGCGATCTCGTGGGCGGTGATTTCCGGACAGCGCGTACCGCAACCGCCTTCGCCGCCGCCGCCGGTCACGTGAACATGCTGATCGATGAAGGCGGGAACCGCGATAAGATGACGTGCCTCTACCACTTGGACAGGCCAGCCCGCCGGGATTTCAAAATCACGACCCAAGGCGGCGATCCGGCCATCGGCGATCAGGATGTCGGTGGCCTCCAGGTTCTCCGGTGCGAAGATGCTGCCGACCCGCAGCAGGGTCAGTAGCTTTTCTTGCTGAGGTTCGGCGGGCATCATGGTTGCTGCTCTCCCTCTGGCGGCGTGGAGGTGGCTGATCGGAAGCGGCGCCCTCTGAGGCGCTCGATAGCGCCATCGACATCATCGATCAGCAACACCAGCAGGTCGCCTTCGCTGGCTTCGTCGAAGGCCCTATCGACGGCCTGCTGTTCTTCCATGATGACCTCGACCCGGCAGGTGCCCGGCATCGACTCGGCACCTTCGCGCAATAAGCGAGCGGCGTCACCGGGGGGGCGTCCACGGGCATCGGACTCGTAGATAAAAACGACGTCGTGCATCCTGGCGAGCAGGGTGCCCAGCGTAAACAGATCCTCGTCGCGGCGATTGCCGGGCGCACTGGCCACGCTGATGCGTCGTCGAGCCGGAATGCAGCCGACCAGTTCGCTCAGTGCTTCGAGCGCGGGCACATTGTGGCCGTAGTCGATCAGCACCTTCATTCCATCGGCGTCGATGAGGTTAGTGCGGCCGGGATTCTGGCCCGGCGTGGGGTGGAAAGTCTGCAGCCCCATCTGTATATCGGCGATCGACAGGCCTAGAGCATAGGCGGCGGCACTAGCCGCCAAGGCGTTGGCGACATTGAAACGGGCATACCCCTCGAAAGTGAGCGGCACGTTCACCACCGGGATCACATCGGCCTCAACGTGGCCCTGGCGCATCACGATGTGTTCGTTGTGGACGGTAAAAGCGACACCCTGTTCGTGGACATGCTGGCGGACCGGGCGGGAGTTGGGATCCAGCGTGAAGAAGATGATGTCGCCCCGAGCCCACTCCTGGGCTTCCAGCACCCGAGGGTCGTCGGCATTGAGCACGGCTGTACCACCCTGGCGGACGGCATCGATCACCACCGTCTTGCAGCGCGCCAGCTCATCCAGGGTATGGATGTCATGTTCGCCCAGGTGGTCGCTGGCGATGTTGAGCAGCACGCCCACATCGCACTCGTCGAAGCCCAGGCCACGGCGCATGATGCCGCCACGGGCGACTTCCAGCACGGCACACTCGACCGTGGGCTCGCGCAACACGATCGAGGCCGCCTGGGGGCCGCTGTAGTCGCCACGCAGGATCACATGATTATCGATCTCGATGGCGCCGGTGCAGGCCATACCGACGTTGCGCCCCGCCTGACGCAGCAGGTGCGAAAGCAGGCGAACCGTGGTGGTCTTGCCGTTGGTACCGGTGACCGCGGCGATGGGGATACGCCCGTTTGTCTCGCTGTCGGGGAACAGCATATCGATGACCGGGCGTCCCACATCTCGGCCCTCGCCGTGGGTGGGCGAGAGGTGCATGCGAAAGCCGGGGCCGGCATTGACCTCGACCACGGCAGCGGACTGCTCTTCCAGGGGTCGAGTCAGGGTCTCGGCCAGCAAGTCGATACCGATGATGTCCAGCCCCACCAACCGTGCGATGCGCTCCGCTGCGTAACGCACTTCCGGGTGAACATCATCGGTGACGTCCGTGGCTGTGCCCCCGGTGCTGAGATTCGCCGTTGGCTTGAGAAAGACGATCTCGCCAGTCGGAATCACGCTCTGTGGGGTCAGATTCTGCTGGCCGATCAATCGTAGCGACTGTTCATCCAGCTGGATCTGCGTCAGCAGGTTCTCGTGGCCAATGCCGCGACGCGGGTCGCGATTCTCCTCGTCGACCAGCGCTTGAAGGGTGGCGACTCCATCGCCGATCACATGCGCCGGGCGACGCCTCGCAGCGGCCACGAGTTTGCCATTGATAACCAGCAGGCGATGATCCTCACCGCGAATGAACTGCTCGACGATCACCGAGGGGTTGCGATGAGACGCGATAGTGAAGGCGTCACTCAGGGCCTCGTCGTCCTCGATATTGGTGCTCACCCCACGGCCATGGTTGCCGATGACCGGCTTGACCGCGACGGGATAGCCGATGTCTCGAATGACGTCCAGCGCCTCGTCGAATGAGCCGCAAACCCGTCCCCTGGGTACGGGGATCCCGGCATCGCCGAGTACCTGCCGGGTCCACTCCTTGTCGTCGGCGATGCCGTAGCCGATCAGGTCCGTATGGCCGGTTACCGTCGCCTGGACGCGCTGCTGTCGGTGGCCATGACCGAACTGGATATAACTGTTTTCCTCGCTCAGGCGGACATGGGGAATGCCACGCTGGGTGGCGGCATTGACGATAGCCGCGGTGGAGGGGCCCAGCATGTGGGCATCGCGCACCTGCCTGAGACGGGATAATACTGAAGCGATATCGATCTCGTCGCGATTGAAGAGCCGAGCGACGAGATCGACAGACTCCACTCCGGCTGCCAGACCGCAGGCCTCATCCCGGTAGCGATAGACGATGTTATAGATCCCGGTTTCATAGGAATCGACCGTCTTGCCGTAGCCCACGGAAAAGCCAACCAGATTCTGCAGCTCGATGGCGACATGCTCGACGACATGACCCGCCCATGTACCGCGGCCCAGACGCTCAATAAAGCCGCCGGGGCGGCCTACCGAGCAGCGATGCTCCTGGAGGGTCGGTAGCAGTGTGGTCAGTCGCTCGACGATGCCGGGGACCAGATCGCTCGGCCGCTCCTCGAGCTCACCGATGTCCAGGCGCATGAAGATGGCCGGGTAACGGCTGTAGTAGTTCGGGCCGCGCAGGGCCCGATGTTCGAGAATGATCATCGGCTTTCCGCGAGAACGGCATCAAGGTCGGCTGGACCCAGATAGCGCCGGGTCTCGACATTGTAGCCGTGGCCGCTGACCAGCGCATGCAGGATCATGTGTTCGATTGCCACCGGTTCGCCCATGGCGAGGTCGGCAATATTCGAGCTGGCCAGGTCCTGGCTATCGATGAGGATGACATGCCCCGGACCGATGGCTTCGAGAATACCGTGGGGATGGATAATCACGCCGGCGTCCTCGCTCAGGCCGACCCCCAGATGCCCCGGGTTGCTCGCGCCGACTTCCATCAATCGCGTAAAGCGCCCGCGCGCAAGGAAGTGGCTGTCGATGATCAGGTCATCGACGAAGCCCAGACCGAAGGTCATGTTAACCGCTCCCTTACGCAGGGCGTCAGCGGCGGCACCGTTGTAGATCATGGTGCCCGGCATGGCCGCTGCCCCGGCACTGGTGCCGGCCACCACCGCGCCCTCCTTCAGGCGTTGTTGGACGGCCTTGAGAACTGGGGACCCGCCCAGGATGTTCGTCAGACGCAGCTGGTCACCGCCGGTGAAGAAAATGACCCCGCTCTGCTTGATCAGACGCACCGTATCAGCATCGGCGGCTTCCTGTCGGTTCCGGATTCCCAATGAATGAACTTGACTTGCACCCAGGCGCAAGAAAGCCGCTTCGTATTCGGGCAGGACCTGATCGGGGATGCCGCTGGCCGTGGCAATAACCGCGACCTCCTGATTATCGTCAGGGGCCAGGGCAAACACCTTCTTGAGGATTTCGAGATCGGAGGTCCTGTCCTCGGCACCGCCGATGGCCACGAGACTGCCGGATGTCGAGGAGAGTAGAGAGGCCATATTCCTTTCGTCGCCTAGCGACGCTTTTGAGGAACACTGAATCATTACCGATACTGGCAATATCGTATCGCGTGGTTTTTAACCAGATGATTCACTTATAACAGCTGGAAACTGCCCTAGCCAGATTAATCATGGTCCCTCGGCCTGACTAGAATCTTCATGAGGAGCAGTGAGAACTTGCGCTGCTGGCGTAGGGGCAAGCGCAGCAACGACAAACCGCTATACTTCGATAGACGGACTTTTCCAAGCCAGCGTCCCGTGGCATCTCGGCCACGAGGGCTGTGATAGCTGAGCTTTCGCCAGGAGGCGATCATGAGCGTTCGGAATATCTTTGTTGTCGGGCTGGACGAACTTAATCGACAACGGCTCGAGCATTTGCGTGGGGCAGAGCATTACCGGTTTCATGGCGTGATCGATCCGGCGGAAGTCTATGATACGGAAATTTTTCCTATCGAAGACATGCTGTCCAGAGCCGAAACCCAGTTGAAAGCCTTTGGCGAGCCTATCGATGCCATCGTTGGATACATGGATTTTCCCGTCTCGACCATGCTGCCACTTCTCTGTGAGCGACTGGGTACGCGTTCGACCAGTCTCGAAAGTTTGCTCAAATGCGAACACAAGTATTGGAGTCGACTCGTTCAGCAGGAGGTAATTGCTGATTATATGCCACGCTTTACCGCCTTCGATCCTTTTGACTCTCAGGCGCTGCAGCATATCGGGGAAGCAGGGCTTTATTTACCCTTCTTCGTCAAACCCATCAAATCATCAGGTTCTCGACTGGGTTTTCGCATTGATAGCCCTGAAGACTTCGCCTATGCCGTAGAGCGGCTACGTGAAGGCATCGGGACGATTTCAGAACCGTTCAATTACGTGTTGGAACATGCCAAGCTGCCTGACAGCGTGCGCTCGATCGATGGTGGCTATTGCATGGCAGAAGAGATTATCGGCGGGTGGCAATGTACGGTCGAAGGATACGTGTTTCAAGGTGACGTGGTGCCTTATGGTATCGTCGATTCGATTCGCTATCCGCAAGTCCTGAGTTTTTTCTGTTATCAATATCCTTCCCGCCTTCCCGCGGCCATTCAGACCAAGATGCAGGCACTGACGCGTCAGATCATGGCTCATATCGGCTATGATAATGCTGCCTTCAACATCGAATACTTCTGGGACGAAGTGCAAGATCGCATCTGGCTGCTGGAGATCAATACCCGCGTTGCGCAGTCGCATTGCGACCTGTTCGAAAAGGTCGATGGGATCAGCCATCAGCAAGTGACGGTGGATCTGGCGCTGGGCCAACGACCCGATATGCCGTATCGCGAAGGGACATTCAAGGTTGCCGCGAAATTCTTCTACCGGGTCTTTTTCACCGATGCCACCGTCAGCCAGATCCCGAGTTCCGAAGAGATCGACACACTGCAGCGAGCGTTTCCCGGAACCTTGATTTCGGTACAGGTCGAGACCGGCATGCGCTTATCATCGTTGCCTGAGCAAGACAGCTACAGTTATGCCTTGGCTTACGTGTGGATGGGGGCAGACGACGACCTTACGCTGGAAGCGAACTACGCGCGACTTGCCGAGCAGCTGAATTTCACCTTCGAGGATATCGTAGGCTGACCTATTCGCGTCGCGGCAATGTATCGTCAGACGTCCGGGTATGGAAATCGCTAGATATTCTGTGATGGAAAAAGGAGCAAGATCATGCATATCGTCAGCGATTTCCCCCGCGACGTGCAGGAAGAGGAAAATTGGATCACGCTGGCCGATGGCTGCCGGCTAGGGTTACGCATCTGGCGTCCGGTGGATGCCGAGAGCGATCCGGTACCGGCCATCCTTGAGTACCTGCCATATCGCAAGCGAGACCTGACGGCGATACGCGACGCTCAGACGCACGCTTACTGGGCCGGCCACGGCTATGCCGGGGTACGTGTCGATATGCGTGGTAGCGGCGAGTCGGACGGCGTGCTGACCGACGAATACCTGCAACAGGAACTCGACGATGGCGTCGAAATTCTGCAGTGGCTGGGTAAGCAGCCCTGGTGTACCGGTGATGTCGGCATGGTTGGTATCTCCTGGGGCGGATTCAACGGCCTGCAGATCGCGGCAATGCAGCCGCCCGAGCTGAAAGCCGTCATCACGTTGTGCTCGACCGACGATCGCTACGCCGATGATGTCCACCACATGGGCGGCTGCCTACTGGGCGACAACCTCTCGTGGGCCTCGACCATGTTCGATGGCAATACCTGCCCTCCCGATCCGCTACTGGTGGGCGAGCGCTGGCGGGATATGTGGATGGAGCGGCTGGAGCATAGCGGGCTCTGGCTGGCCACCTGGCTTCAACATCAGCGCCGCGACGACTATTGGAAGCATGGCTCGGTGTGCGAAGATTTCTCGCGTATTCGGTGCCCAGTCTATGCCGTCAGCGGCTGGGCCGATGGTTACTGCAATGCCGTGTTCCGGTTGCTCGAGGGGCTCGACGTGCCACGTAAGGGGCTGGTTGGTCCCTGGTCGCACAAGTACCCCCACCTTGGTGTTCCGGGTCCCGCCATTGGTTTTTTGCAGGAATCGCTGCGCTGGTGGGACTATTGGTTGAAGGGCAAGGAAACGGGCATCATGGACGAGCCGATGCTGCGTGTCTGGATGCAGGACTCGGTTCCGCCGTCGGCCCGCTACGAGGAACGCCCCGGTCGCTGGATCGCCGAACCGAGCTGGCCATCGCCACGGATCGAGCCGAAGCACTTCCGTCTCACCAGTGGTCATGGTCTATTGCCTGTTGCGCAGGGCCCAGCGGCTTCTATAGCGAACGACGAGTTTCCTCTTAGCGTCCGTTCGCCGCTATCGGTAGGCCTGTATGCGGGCAAGTGGTGTTCCTACAACGCACCGCCGGACCTGCCTCACGATCAACGCGACGAGGATGGTGGTGCCCTGATATTCCAGACCGCTCGGCTCGATCAAGATATCGAGATTTGCGGTCAGCCGGTTGTCGAGCTGGAAATCGAAGCCGATCAGCCAGTGGCAATGGTGGCGGTTCGGCTTATCGACATCGCAGAAGACGACAAGGCGACCCGGATTTCCTACGGTCTGCTCAACCTGACCCATCGTGACAGTGATGAATTCCCTCAGCATCTCGAGCCTGGCAAGCGTTATCGCGTGCGCGTACTGCTTAAACACATCGCGCAGAAGTTTCCCGCAGGCCATGCCATGCGGCTTTCGCTGTCGAGCAGCTACTGGCCACTGGCCTGGCCAGCGCCGGTGCCCGTCAAGTTGACCGTACACCCTGCTGGCTGCCAACTGACTCTACCCAGCCGCGAGCCCCGACCTGAAGAAGAGGCGGCACTGCCCGCGTTTGCCGAGCCGGAAGGCGCACCGCCACTCCCGGTCACGCTGTTACGGCCGAGCCAGGAAACGTGGCGGGTGATACGCGACCTGGCCCAGGATCAGACCATGCTCGAGGTCATTAACGACGAGGGTACCTTCCGGCTCGATGACATCGACCTCGAACTCTCGTCACGGGTCATCGAGCGCTATACCTATTCCTACGGCAATTACGACAGTTTGAGCGGCTGGACCGAGTGGGAACGCAGCTTCCGGCGGGGCGACTGGGAAGTGCGCAGTTTGACCCGTACCTTGATGACCTCCAACGCCACCCATTTTCGGCTGAGGGCGACCATGGACGCCTTCGAGGGCGATAGCCGGGTCTTTTCCAAGAGTTGGGACGAAGAGATTCCGCGCGATCTGGTTTGAGTGTGGGGCAGTCCCGAGATTCAACGGATTGCTATCTGCATGTTTCGAGCGTTGCTGATACCTATCGATAGCGTTGCTGATACCCATCGATAAAGAGGCGGCTGGCGGCGTGCTAGAATTCCCGGTCTTTGTTAACCGTCGAGGGCGACGATCATTGGCGGTTCGTTATCCGTCCAGATCTGTCCAGAAC
>Ga0207878_100460_pt1 | contig 13212 bp, 12 predicted proteins | sample LinPmetageLP41_FD_184053 | JGI IMG/M metagenome (GOLD analysis project Ga0207878, IMG submission 184053) | Marine viral communities from the Pacific Ocean - LP-41 (SPAdes) | ecosystem: Environmental > Aquatic > Marine > Oceanic | place: Pacific Ocean | collected 2010-08-27 | reverse complement strand
GGTAGTGATCCTTCTGCGCTTCGGTACCGTATTTCAGCAGCAGCTCACCGGGGCCGAGCGAGTTGGGCACGCCGACGGTGCTCATCAGGGTCTCGTTGAAAGCGAGTTTCTGCAGCACGGCGGATTGCGCCTTGGCGGAAAAGCCCAGACCGCCGTAAGCCTTGGGAATGATCATCCCGAAAAAGCGTTCGTTCTTTAGATAGGTCCAGAGCGCCTCGGGCATATCGGCACGTTCGCGGGCGATCTCCCAGGCGTTGCACATGCCGGCGGCGACGGAGCATTGGTGGTCGACGAACGCCTGCTCTTCCTCGCTCAGCCCGGCATTATCGAAGTCGAGCAACGTCTGCCAGTTGGGCCGCCCGCTGAACAGTTCGCCGTCCCAGGCAACGGTACCGGCGTCCAGCGCCACGCGTTCGGTTTCGGAAACGCGCGGGGCAATCTTCTTGAACAACGCGAACAGGCGCGGCGATAACCACAGGCGCCGGATCGGCTTGAGACCACAGACGGCCACGCCGATCGCCGCAATCAGCAGCAGGGTGCCGATCACTTCGGCATCCAGCGCCAGCCCGACGATACCCAGTATCGCCAGCACGGCGATGACCGCAAGCGCGCCGGCTTCACGACGCATGACGACCAGACAGCCAACGACGGCCAGGACGATGAGCAGCAGTGTGATCATGATCAGCTCCGAAAGGGAAAACGAGAAATTCAGACGAGCGTTTGAATTTGATTGTCAGACTAGCGGATCGCCCGACGGCTGACTAGAGCCGGCGGGCTTATCCTTTGGGCTAGGGCGTGCTGGCGTCGGCTTCCACGCGTCTTGGTCGCCACCGGCGGTGCAGACGATCCAGGTAGAGATAGACCACCGGCGTGGTATAGAGCGTCAGTATCTGGCTGATGATCAAGCCACCGATGATGGTGATACCCAGCGGCGCGCGCAGGCCGGCGTTTTCGTCGGTGCCGACGACATCAGTATCGTGCCTAGCGATGCCACCGCAGGCGGCGGCAAAAATATGCTGATGAGTTGCTGCAATTACGGCTGTAGCACTAGGTGTGTGGTCCCGAAGAGTAGTGGTCTATCTTACGAACTATTGTTGGAGGATGATCCATGGCTCAGATTCTTCATAAACGCGCCACGACCACGCACTCCATCAGAGCAGAAATACAGCGATCGACGGATTCGGTCGCGACGTTGAACCGTCGCTACGTAAGCGCGCCAATAACCCCACTTGTACCAGCCTGACTCAGATCGGTAGCGTATCTTTCCACCGCCAAGGCAGCAGACCGTCGAGATCATCATTCTCACCGAGGGTGGGCAGCGTCTCGAACACGGACTGCAGTACTGATAGGGCACCAGGCCGTTGGCCTTGGCCGTTTCTATCGAGGTGCCCTGGGCGCGGCCGGGCAGCGACTTCACGTTGCTGTTCGAGCAGGCCGCCATGTCGTTGGTCAAGGAGATGCCGGTGCCCCGGCAACTGGAGATCGCCGACAAGCGTCTGTGGCGCATCGTGCGCCACTATGTCGGGCGGATGCTGGGGCAGTTGAACCTGTCCAAGGTCGAGGCCGTCGGCCTGGATGAGACAGCCTCTCGGCGCGGTCAGCGCTATGTGACGGTGTTCCTCGACATGCAGCGCAAGCAGGCGCCGGTGATCTTCGCCGTGCCTGGCCATGGCAAGGCCGCCATCGAGGCTTTCAGCCCCTTTCTGGCCGAGCATGGTGGCGATCCAGACAACATCGTCGAGGTGGTCTGCGACATGCCTCAGGCCTTCCTGAGCGGCGTGACCGAAAACCTTCCCAACGCCGAGATCACGGTGGACTGGTTTCACATCGTGCAAACGTTCACCAAGGCGCTGGATGAGGTCCGCAAGAAGGAACGCCGTGAGAAGGGACACCCTAAAGCCCTCCGATGGGCGGTCTTGAAGAATCTGGATAACGGCAACCTGACGGTCAGGCAGGTCGCCGTCCTCCAGGAGCTGGTAGCCGACCCGGGGGCCACCGGCGATGCCTGGGTGATCAAGGAAAAGCTGTGCTGGATCTCCGGCCTGACCAATGCGCGCTTGGAGGGCATGAACGGGCTGTTCCAGGCCGCCCGGTCACGCGCATGCGGCTACCGTAACGAAGCCAACTTTATCGCCATGATCTACCTGATTGGCAGCCCTGTGGGTGACCTGTTCGATCAGGTCAAATTCACATGAGACGACGAAGAACCTGAAAAACAGACTTTGCGATATCAACGCCGACCCGGGTAATGTCCATGGGGAGTTCTCCTTATCCTCAAGCTGGTAAGTGATTGTCTGTAGTGGTCAACTTATTCCGGACACATCGATAGGTTGTTTGGCTACAGCCTGGTGTTCATACCGACTGGGTGACAGATAGCCCAGTTTGGAATGCAAGCGAGCGGCATTGTAAAACCCGACGATGTAGTCGGCGATGTCCCGGATGGCCTCAGCATGATTGGCGTAGTTGCGTCGCCAGACACGCTCCATCTTCAGGTTCAGAAAGAACCGCTCCATGACGGCATTATCCCAACAGTTGCCTTTACGGCTCATGCTGGCCTGCAAGCCATGGCGGGCCAGCAAGTCGCGGTGGGCATCGCTGGCATATTGGCCGCCCCGGTCAGAATGGATGATGAGCCCTGCACGAGGTTGCCGCTGGGCAAGCGCCATCTGCAAGGCGGAGCACACCAACTCGGCTGGCATATTGGGTGCCATTGCCCAGCCTATGATCTTGCGTGAAAACAGGTCCATTACCGCCGCCAAGTACAGCCAGCCACTGCGCGTGCGGATGTAGGTGATGTCCGATACCCAGGCTACATTCATGGCGACAGGCTCGAACTGACGATTCAGAACGTTGGCGGCAATCGGCAACCTGTGCCGACTATCTGTCGTGTGGATGAACTTGCGCTTCCAGACCGGATGGAGGCCGTTGAGCCGCATCAGCGTGCGGACCCGGTACCGCCCCAGGTTGATCCCTTGGTTGGACAGGGCTACCCGCAAGCGCCGGCTCCCATAACTTTGCCCCGAGGCGGCAAACGCGGTTTTCAGCTGCATCGTCACCGGGCACGCCTTGGCCGGTTTGCGAGCGCGCTGGCGCGCTGCGTAGTAACCGGAGCGGCTCACACCCAGCAAGCGACACAGCAGGGCAACGCCGTTGGCCTTCTGTTGCAACTGATCGATACAGCGATGTATCACTTCAGTTTTCGGGCAAAGAAGGCCGACGCTTTTTTTAACAGGTCGTTGTCCTGCTTGAGCTGTCGATTTTCCAGTTCCAGCTGGCGGATACGTTGTTGTTCGGCGGTTAAAGGCTTGCCGATCCCGGCGTGTCCCAACTGTTCAGCTTCGAATTGGTGAAGCCAGCGGCGCACCGCTGTTTCGCCAAGGTTCATGTCACGACAGACCTGCGAGACACTCAGGCCCTGCTTTCTGATCATCTGCACTACTTGCAGCTTGAAGTCTGTGTCGAATGTCCTACGTTTGCGATTCATCTATGCCACCTCAATAAGTGGATCATCCACCTATCGAGGTGTCCGAGGCAATTGGACCACTACAGATCCGGTAAGGGTGATACACCAGCTTTACCATTCAGACCCATAGCAAAGTGACCCCTGATATTAATTTCTTTTTTTCTTTCCCCTTATCCCTGCTAGGTATGTTCAGAGATTAGAGAGCCCTCCATTGACAATGCCCCCCTTCAGACGAGCGGTTTTAGGCTCTTACAACTAAAGAATAAGGCAAGAAGTTGTGCTACGGATTTACTAGATAAAGCGTTTCATGACAATGGTTTATGGCGTTAAAGAGAGGCTACAAAAGAGTGTGAGGCATCTCAAAAATGCGCAGATGTCAGTGCTATGAGAGGGGCTGGTTGACAGAGTGAGATACACTGCTATTATCAAATATTGAAAATATTCATAGATAATGAAAAAATTCAAAATATTGTTGTACCGTCTCCTATGAAAATAGGGATGTAAATAAAAATCTACAATTAAGACAATGGAGAAAACATGAAAAAGGCCACGCTAGCTACCTCTCTTTTGCTCACACTTTCGGTCTCATATCCGGCGCTCGCCGAAAATCAGGAGGCACAGTTTCGCTGCGAGCCAGGCGAGACTTATTACATGAATGTTATGATGAGTGGCATCGAATATTGGAAGCCAGTCTATGAAATGTTCGAACAAGCTGCCCACCAGTTGGGATGTGAAGCAGCATTCGGTGGAACCCCAGAATATGATGTCAACAAGCAGCTAACTTCGTTCGAACAAGTATTAGTACGTGATCCCGCGGGCATTCTACTGCACCCGATGAACCCCGATCCCTTTATTGAACCGATCAACCGGGCAGCTGAGCAAGGCATCCCTGTTGTGACTTTCGCCGCGGATTCCCCGAATAGCAAGCGAGTTGCTTACGTCACCTCCGACAATAATCGCGAAGGCTCCGCTGCTGCTGATGCGTTGGCTAAGGCGCTAGGAGGTAAAGGTTCCTACGCCGTGCTAGAGAACCCCGGCCAGGATAACCATGATCGTCGCGTAAAAGCCTTTATCAAGCGAATGGAAGATGCCCATCCTGATATGGAACTGGTGGGTCGTGCGGTCACTAATCAAGACCCGAATAAGGCCTATCAGGCGGTTTCAAGTCTCGCGCAGGCTCATCCAGACCTTGGCGCCATATTCATGCCGGAGGCTACCTCGGCTATTGGTGCGTCGCAGGCCGCTCTTGAAGCCGATCAAGACATTAAAGTTATGAGCGTTGATGTTAACGCTAAAGTTCTTGATCTTATCAAATCCGGTGATATGTATGGCGCTATCAACCCGAACCAGGGCATCCAGGGGTACATGGGATTTATCACGTTGTTCCTTGCGGCGCATCCGAACCTAATCGACCCAATGAACGACTACAAACGTTCGAACGTTAATCCCTTCTCTTTCCCGCTGCTTGATAATGGCTTCTCCATAGTTACAGGCGAGAATGCCGACGACTTCCGCTGGGAGAGCTACAAGTCAAGCCGCCAATGAAGCCATCAATTAATAGCTAATAAGCATTGGTTGCTGTTGATTAGCCACTGCGTATTGTCCATAGGTATTAGCATCGCTTTCCAAGGATGCCGGTAATTCATGTAGGAGAGGTTGCTCATGCGCCGCGATTTTGCGCTCGAGATGTGTAAGGTCTCTAAGTCGTTCGGCCCTGTGCAAGCCTTACGATGTGTGGACTTTTCCGTAAGACTAGGAGAGGTCCATGCCTTGGCGGGGGAGAACGGTGCCGGTAAATCTACTCTCATGAATATTGCCGACGGTATTCTGCAGCCTGATAGTGGCGAAATACGGGTCAATGGAGAGCCAGTAACCCTGCGCAGCCCGCTGGATGCGCAACGCTTCGGTATTGGGCTGGTTCATCAGGAAATAGCCTTATGCCCAGATGTAACGGTTGCGGAAAATATTTTTATGGCTGCAATCGCGACATCCTCAAAGTGGTTTACTAGTAGGCGCGAACTGGAAATGAAGGCTCAAGGCATCATGGATAAACTGATGCCTATTCCAGTGACGACTATGGTTCGTGACTTGTCTATAGCCGAGCAGCAGTTGGTTGAGATTGCCAAGGCACTGACATTGAACTGTAAGGTCCTGATCCTCGATGAACCGACTGCCGCCCTTACCGAGTCTGAAGTTACGACCTTATTTGGCTTGATGAATTCCTTCCGCAATCAAGGCATAGCGCAAGTATATATAAGTCATCGTATGTCTGAAATTTTCGATATATGTGATCGTATTACAGTTTTTCGCGATGGTCAGTATGTCGGCACCGACAATGTAGCTGATGTAACGCCACAGCAGGTGGTCGACAAACTGGTTGGCAGGTCGTTGGAACAGCTTTTCCCGCCTAAACCGAAGGAAGCACCGGACGGCCATCCAATGCTCTCGGTAAAAGATTTATCAGATGGTGAAGTATTCCAGGATGTCTCCTTTGAGTTGCGAGACAAGGAAATACTTGGCTTTGCCGGGCTGATCGGTGCCGGGCGTACCGAGATTGCTGAAACTATTTGTGGGCTACGTGCCCATACTCTGGGGGAGGTGACGATGGATGGCCAAGTTATCGTCTCCGATCACTTCGCTGACAGTATCGATAAAGGAATTATCTACTTATCCGAGGACCGTAAGGGGGCAGGACTATTTTTGGATCTCTCCATAGCCCAGAACATCACGGCTCTCGATACTGGATTGGTAGCATCAGGCGGCTTTCTGAGTGGTGCCAAGGAAGCCAGGACGGCCAAGGACTTGGGCCGTCGAGTCGGGCTCAAGCGTGGCTCGATCCATAATGCCGTTGCCACCCTATCTGGCGGTAACCAGCAAAAAGTAGCTATTGCCCGCATGTTGGCTGTTAAGCCACGACTCGTATTTCTAGATGAGCCAACGCGTGGTGTCGATGTGGGTGCAAAAGCCGAAATCTATAACATCGTGCGCGAACTGGCAGACCAGGGAACTGGTGTGGTGGCCATCTCATCAGAGCTGACCGAATTGATCGGTCTATGTGATCGCATAGTTGTCATTCATGAAGGGCGGCTTGTGGGCGAGGTAACGGGTGACGCAATGACTGAAGAACGCATCATACAAATGGCCTCAGGGCTTACGGTCTCGCCAGCCTCGGATAGCCCCGCCACTTCTGAATTGGGCGAGAGGAATTAGATATGCAAACTACCAAGACCCCCTTGGCTGAGGCAACGGCACCCTCAACCCGCTCCGGTAGCCGTTTCCTGAGATCATTACTGCATCAGCGTGAAGCTGGGCTGGTGGCAATTATCATCGTCCTTTTCATAGCCATGAGCTTTGCCTCTCCTTATTTCCTGACGTGGCCAAATATTAAGGCCATGCTGATGTCTTTTTCTGTGGAAGGCATCGTTGTAGTTGGGATGACCGTGCTACTCATTGTTGGCGGTCTCGACCTTTCAGTTGGTGCGGTGGTATGCCTTTCCATGGTAGTGGCAGGTCAATTATTTTTGGCAGGGCTCGACCCATGGACAGCCGGAATGGGTGGCCTGGTAGCAAGTGCGGCTGTGGGATGTGGTATTGGTCTTTGTGTCACGAGGATCGGCCTAAGTCACTTCATCGCGTCTTTGGCTGCGATGGTAATTGTGCGTGGTCTTTGTATGGTGATTACTGGTGGAACTCCATTGTCGCTATTCAGTTTGCCGCAAAGTTTTAAATTCATGGGGCAAGGCGATATCTTCGGCATGCCGATTGTCATTATAATCTTCGGGGTTATTGTTATAGTTTTTGATTATTTGTTGCGGCGTGCGACTTTTTTCAGGAAGATAATATATACCGGTAGCAATGAAAAGGCCGCTGCTTATGCAGGGATTCGTACTAACAGAATCAAGTTTATCGCTACGGTGTTCACCTCGGTTATGGCGGGGCTAGCGGGCATTATCTATATGGCCAGGCTTGGTTCAGCGACCCCATCATTTGGTGTGGGAATGGAATTGAATGTCATTGCTGCTGCGGTGATAGGTGGTGCAAGTCTCAAGGGAGGAACAGGGTCGATTATAGGTGCTGTGTTAGGTATCGCTCTTCTTTCGATCGTTACCAGTTCATTGATTCTTCTTAATGTTTCCGCCTATTGGCAGGAAATGACGAAAGGTTTGATCTTGCTTGCTGCTGTATCTTTCGATCATATTTTAAACAAATACAGGGCGCGGTGACCAACATGGAAGGATCAGTCTAGCTATGAGTACTCCTGATAAGGAAAACGTAGATGAGTTGCAGCGGATATATCGGGTATTGACCCTGTATTACGTTGAAAATCGTAAGCAGGCTGAGATTGCTGAAATGATTAACCAGTCAGTCGGCACTGTGAATCGTCTGATTAAGATGGGGCGAGAAGTGGGGATGGTAGAAATCACTATACACAGCCCGTTCGATACAGCTATGGCGTTATCCAAGCAATTAATTGAAGCTTCTAGTTTGCAGCGAGCAGAAATAGCCGCGACCGTATCTACCGACGATGGCCCTAACTTGCGCAGTGCGGGACGTGCGGCCGCTGCCATGTTGGTTGAGCACTTGAAAGATGGTCTGATCATCGCAATTACAGGTGGCAAGGGAGTTAGTGCATTGATTGATGCGCTTGATGTGCAGCGTAGTTATGACGTTACAGTTGTCCCCTTTACCGGGGGGGTTCAAGGTAAGCACTATACTGACGTGAATCATCTATCGACGCTGTTGGCGGGCAAGCTGGGCGGTAAGGCCCATCTTGTGCATGTACCCATGTTTGCCTCGTCGGAAGACGAGCGTGAGACACTTCTTAGCGTTCAGTCGTGTCAGGAAACTTTCGATATTGCCCGGCGGGCTGATATAGGCATTGTTGGCATTGGGTCTATACATGCCGATAGTTCCAGTTATTTCGACCTTACCCCGCAAGCTCAAACTGACCGCGAGGCCATCCATGCCTCTGGGGCTGACGCGGAATTGGTAGCACACCTTCTTAATGCTGATGGCGCCGTCGTTGATTATGCGCTAAATCACCGCTTGGTTAGTTTAAAGCCTATCGAATTAGCTCGTATTCCTTTTTCCTTTAGTGTTGCTACTGGTCCCGAGAAAATCGGAGCTATCGCGAGTGTTTTACGTGGCGGATACCTCAAAGCTTTGGTTACGGATGAAGCCACTGCAGCTCACGTCTTGAAACGCCTGGAAGGCGAGAGGCCACATCAAGAGAAATGGGATAGCTTATGACAGAGCCTACATCATACGGCGGCCTGAGCCGACAGGACCGGATTGACTGCATCGCCGAGAATCGTAACCCAGACGTTCTGGTCATTGGAGGCGGGATTAATGGAATCGCGGCTTTTCGCGATTTAGCCTTGCAAGGGCTCCGCATCGTCCTCGTTGATAAAGATGATTATTGCTCCGGAGCTAGCGGTGCCCTGTCACGCATGGTTCATGGCGGGCTACGCTATATGGAAACGGGGGAGTTCAGGCTTGTCCGTGAGTCCTTGGCTGAACGTAATCGTTTGCTGCGGAATGCGCCGCACTATGTCAGCCCATTGCCGACCACGGTTCCGCTGTTTGACTATTCTTCGGGCCTAACTAGTGCTTTACAGCGATTCCTAGGTCTGACAGAAAAGCTGTCACGTCGGGGGGCGGTGTTAGTAAAAATTGGTTTGACTCTTTATGACCTGTTTACACACGAAGCTTCGGGGATGCCGCGCCATAGCTTTGCAGGAAAGCCGGAGACGTTCCGCCGCTGGCCTGATCTGAACCCTGATGTTCGCTGCACGGGCACATACTATGATGCTCAGATTACCTATCCCGAGCGTTTAGGATTAGAGCTAATTGAGGATGTTCACGCCTCATGCCCCGATGCAGTAGCGCTTAACTATATGAGCTTCGAGGGGCTAGCTGATGATGGCAGCGTAATTTTACGCGATCAAGTCTTTGATCGCACTGTTACTGTTCGGCCGAAGCTAGTGGTCAATGCCGGTGGAGCTTGGGCAGACCTAACTAATGAGCGGCTTTCTGAGGATTTGCCAAGACTCATCGGTGGCACTAAGGGGTCGCATCTGATCGTTGATAATCCCGAGCTCTATGAGGAGCTAGGCGATAACATGATCTATTATGAGAACCAGGAAGGTCGTGTCTGTATACTCTTTCGCTATTTTGACCGGGTGCTAATAGGCTCCACCGATATTCGGGTCGAAACGCCAGAAAGGGTTTACTGCACTGACAGTGAAGTAACCTACATTCTGGAGTCTGTGAGATTTGTCTTCCCCTCAATCGAGGTTAAGAAAGAACAAATCGTCTATACTTTTGCCGGTGTTCGACCGCTGCCTTACAGTGACGGTGAAACAACGGGAAGGATTTCACGCGACCACTTTATTCATGCTTTGGAGTCGACGGAAACACGCCCATTCCCGGTCCTGTGTCTGATCGGCGGCAAGTGGACAACATTTCGTGCCTTTGGCGAGATTGTCGCAGATGACGTATTGAAGCGCTTGGGACGTTACCGTACCGCCGACACTAAGAACTTAGCGATCGGCGGCGGCCGCGATTATCCAGCTGACGATCAGGTAGATGAAGTTTTATCCGATTTGGTCCTTAAAACGGGTGTATCTAGGCATCGCGCCAAGGAATTGTGGGCACGCTATGGCACCCGCGCTTTTGGGTTTGCCAAGACGCTAGCGGTAGAGGGCGATACGCCGCTCTCGACTATTGCCGATTATAGCCAGCAGGAGCTCGCCCATTTAATACGGCACGAGGATGTCGTGACGCTGGCGGATCTCCTGATTCGCCGTACCTATCTAGCGATCACTGGGCGCATAAATGAGGAGCTCTTAGCCGAGATTTTGCCGCTAATGGCGAAAGAAAAGGCATGGACGCCTGAACAGACATCTACCGAGTATGAGCATTTGCGCCTTTTATTGGCCGAGTGTCACCGTATTATGCTCCTGCCCTTGTTTGAGTCCGCATAAAAACCTAACCGAAGGAGAGTATTTATGTCTTTGACTTGGAAAGCTCGTTTGAACCGTATGTTCCGCAACGGCAAGTGTCTCGACGTTGCCATCGACCATGGCATTTTTAATGAGTCAACCTTCATTCCTGGTCTTGAGAATGTTGAGAGCGTCGTAGGCCAACTTGTGAAAGCCATGCCTGACGCTATCCAGACTAACTACGGTCAGGCTGACACGCTCCAGAGAGTCGAGACGCCTGAGAAGCCAGCTCTGGTCATGCGCATCGACGTTGGTAATGCCTACAACACCATCCGTCATCGTGAGATGTGGACCGTTTTGCAAAATCCTGAAGAGCCCCTGGTTGGAGCCATTCAGATGGATGCCGTTGCTGTTGTGGTAAACCTATACTTAATCCCCGACGAGCCAGGCCTGCTGCGCCAGTCCATCGAGAATGTTTCAAGGGTTCGGCGTGAATGTGAGAAGTACGATATGCCGCTAATGCTCGAGCCACTTGTCATGCAGACGCCTAGTGAGAAAGGAGGGTATATGGTCGATGGCGATACACAAAAGATCGTTGCCATGGTCCGTACCGCCCGCGAACTAGGGGCCGACATCATTAAAGCGGATCCGACCACCAACACCGATGACTTTCATAAAGTCGTCGAAGCGGCACGCTGCCCAGTACTAGTACGCGGTGGCGGCAAAGGGGAGATTGGCACGGTTTTCGAGAAGTCTGCGGCTCTTATGGCCCAGGGCGCTAACGGCATGGTTTACGGGCGCAACGTCTACCAACACGACAACCCGGCTCGCGTTGCAGCCAGTCTGAAGGCCATTATCCACGACGGGGCTGATGCAGCGCGTGCCCTAGAGTTATACAACAAAGCATGATCGCCGCTGAATGAGTACAAATAAGAAAGGTTGACGGAAGGCGTTCGTAGAAATCATAAGACGGCGCTCCGTCCCTTTGATTCGCCGTTATGAGGGGGAAATATGTCTGAATACTTGCTCGGTATTGATGCCGGCAACACAATGGTAAAGGCAGTCCTCTTCAGTGTGGATGGGCAACAGGTTGCCGTTAGCTCTTCTCCCGGGAATACCATGCGGCCTCACCCCGGTCATGTCGAGCGCGATATTGCGGAGCTTAGGGTCAATTTGTGCACGGCCATCTCCGAGTGTCTCTCTACTGCAGATATTGATCCAGCGCATATTAAAGCTATCGGCGCGACGGGGCATGGCAATGGTCTCTATATGCTTGACCATAATGAGCGGCCGCTAAAAGGTATTCAATCCATCGACACGCGCGGTACGGCGCTAGTCGAGGCGATGGGGGCGGCACGTAATCAGGCGCATGAGTGGTCGCTTCAACAGGTATGGGCGGCCCAGACTCCGATCCTTCTTAAATGGTTGAAATTGAACGACCCTGGCCTACTCGAGCGGTGCGGTGCCTTTTTATTTTGCAAAGACGTGATCGTTCATCACCTAACCGGTGTGATCAGTACTGACATTTCTGATGCGTCCATCGCTGGGTTGATTCGCTTTCCTGAGTGTCGATATGACACTGAATTGCTCAACCTTTACGACATAAGTGACATGCTTGAGTGTCTGCCACCCGTGTATGAATCCTGTGATGTGGTGGGGGCGGTGACGGAGCAGGCTTCAAGAGAAACCGGCCTAGTCGCCGGAACTCCGGTGATTGCGGGGATGATTGACATAGTGGCGAGTGCCCTTGGTTCCGGTGTGTCGCGCGTCGGAGAAGCGTCGATTGTCGGTGGCACCTGGAGCATCAATCAGGTGGTCGTGGATCGCGCTAAGCTTGACGAACTGGTGTTTATGACCACGCCTATCGGTCAAGATCGTTATCTGGTGGTAGAAGCGAGCCCGACATCAGCAGCAAACCTCGAATGGTTCATCCGCGAACTTGGCAACGGAGAATCCTCGGGGACTGCCGAGGCGTGCAGCAAAGCCGTGGCAGGCGTTAAGGAGGTTGCCGGTTTACCTCTCTATCACCCTTATCTTTATGGCAGTTCCTACGATGGCAATGCGCTTGGTGGATTCTATAATTTGGCGGGTTGGCATACCCGCGCCGATCTCCTTTATTCGCTTTTTGAAGGTGTGACCTTTGGGCATCGTCAACATTTGGATACATTAAGCGCAGCGGGAGCAGAAGTTAACCATGCTGTCCTTTCCGGCGGTGCAGCGCGAAGTGAAGTCTGGCCCCAGCTGTTCGCAGACATACTCAGTATCCCAATCACAACTAGTGAATGTCCTGAAACAGGGGCGCTAGGAGCGTGTATCGCGGCTGCGGTGGGGCTGAACCTTAAACCTTCTTTGAGCGAAGCTACTGATGCGATGACGATTAGTGCTAAGCATTTTCAACCGGGATTATACAATCAAGAAATCCTATCGGATCGTTATCAGCAATTTTTAGACATTTTCACTGCTATGCGGCCCTCTTGGTTGCGGTTATCCAAAAACTGCTGAGTCTCTACGAACCGATAGTAACTTAAGAGCTGTGCCGATGAGGCGGCTGAACGGTAAAAACATCAATAACATGGATTTTCTTGGCATTGGCGGCCCTATCACCAGGAAATTATGTTCATGTATTTTTAAAGTCGATGCCGAGCGCTTACTTTCTGAAGAGGATACGGCCAAGCGAGTTGACTGGTAAGTACCTATTCAAAATTAATCGCGTGATCAGTTCCATAACCATCAAGCAGCCGGTGTACCTCATCACAGAGGCGGTCAAACGAGAGGTACGCACTCAGCGGCAGCCAGGCATACTTC
>Ga0207878_100459_pt1 | contig 13231 bp, 10 predicted proteins | sample LinPmetageLP41_FD_184053 | JGI IMG/M metagenome (GOLD analysis project Ga0207878, IMG submission 184053) | Marine viral communities from the Pacific Ocean - LP-41 (SPAdes) | ecosystem: Environmental > Aquatic > Marine > Oceanic | place: Pacific Ocean | collected 2010-08-27 | reverse complement strand
TATGGATTCAGCAAGAAGTTATATTGGTTTCAGAACCGTTCAGGATTATCTTGGAACAGATGTAACCCTTAATCAAAAAAATCCATAGTGAAATTAGAACTTCAACCTATCAATAAATTATTACTAAGAAAATCGAAACATTAAAGTTATGGCAAATTCAAGATCGACAAAAAAAGTGACCAATATGGTTTATGGTCTGGGAGCATCGGTAGTTATTCTGGGTGCCCTTTTCAAAATCATGCACTGGCCTGGTGGTAATCCAATGTTAATATTAGGACTTGTAGTTGAAGCACTGGTATTTGCGTATTCTGCATTCGAGCCTGTAGATGATGATCTGGATTGGGCTTTAGTGTATCCTGAACTTGCCGGAGGTGAGGGAAGAAAAAGAAATGCAGTGATTGCTGAAGAAAAAGAAGCTGACGGAATGCTTTCCAAGAAATTAGACGCTATGCTTAAAGAGGCTAAGCTGGACGCAAACCTGATGTCTTCTTTAGGAGAAAGTATAAAGAATTTTGAAGGAGCCGCTAAAGGTATAGCCCCAACTGTAGACTCTATGGCTTCTCAAAAGAAATATAGTGAAGAGTTAAGTGTTGCCGCAGCCCAAATGGAAACCTTAAATAATATTTATAAAGCCCAGGTAGCATCTGCCGCTAAACAAGCAGAAGTTAATCAGGAAGTTGCAGACAATGCTGGTAAACTAAAAACACAAATGGATTCACTTGCAAATAACATGGCCTCATTAAACAATGTGTATGGTGGAATGTTAACTGCGATGAACGGAAAACCCAGAGTCTAATTGAATTTTCAATTAAGCTGTTTTTATTAATTTCAAAATAACGAATTAGACATGGCATCCGGAAAACAATCGCCAAGGCAGAAGATGATTAACCTAATGTATCTGGTTTTCATCGCCATGATGGCACTAAATATGTCCAAAGAGGTTCTTACGGCCTTTGGATTAATGAATGAGAAGCTTACGGCTTCTACTGCGAATTACGAAGAAAGAAATAATGCTTTAATGGCTGGTCTCGCTACAAAAGTAGAAGAGCAACCTAAAAAATATACAAGCATTAAAGAGGACGCCGATAAGATTCATGAACTTTCTTCAAATTTCACTAATTATATTGAAGGTATAAAAGAAGAATTGAAAACTTCAGTAGACGATCCTAAGAATTACGAAACAATGGATCAATCTAACGCAATGGATGAAATGTTCTTCCAGAGTGGTAGGATTTCTCCTAAGGGTGAGGAGTTTTTAGCTGAAATAGAAACATACAGGAATAGTGTTTCTGAAATTCTTGATAGTGGATATAACACCATTTCACAAAAGGTAAACGTTCAGAAAGAATTTGCCACCGGAGAGGAAAATGTAGAAGGTGCTAAAGTGCCTTGGTTAAAATATCGTTTTGAAGGATTTCCGCTAGTAGCTTCAATTACACAGTTAACTCAAATGCAGGCTGATATTAAAAGTACTGAAAGCGAAATACTTTCTTCTATGCTGTCAGGTCAGTTGCAGAGTGATGTTTCTTTAAGTAACTATCAGGCAATTGTTATTCCAGATAAACCTGCATTCTTCAGTGGAGAGAACTTTTCAGGAAAAGTTGTGCTAGGTCGATTTGACAATACACTTCAGTTCGAAAATGTTGTTATAAACGGTAAAAAAGTTGAAAATACTCAAGCTGGTCAGGTTATGTTAGAATTTCCTGCAGGTAATGTAGGTGAACAGAAGATCTCTGGTGAACTTCAGTATATGGAGAATGATTCTTTAAAAAGCATTTCTATTTCTGATTCTTATAATGTGATTCCATTACCAAATTCAGCAGTTATTTCTGCTGATAAGATGAATGTGGTTTATCGTGGGGTTCAAAACCCAATGACCATTTCTATTCCCGGTGTGAGTAATGTTAGTGCGAATGCACCTGGATTAAGATCTGCCGGAGGAACTGGAAATTACTTGATGGACGTAACAACTTTACAGGCTAGAGAGGTTACCATTAGTGTTAGTGGAACACTTCCTGGGGGTAAATCTGTTTCAGATAAAAAGACTTTTAGAGTAAAAGATATTCCAAGACCGGTAGGAACTATTCGTGGTGAAGACGGTGCTGTTTCTATGCAAAGAAACAGTCTGGAAATTGCAACGGTGGGTGCGAATCTACCCGATTTTGATTTCGATCTAAATTTAAATGTCTCTAGTTTCAAATTTAAAGTACCTGGACAGCCAACTATCATTGTAAATGGAAGTAGGTTGGATGATAGAGCCAAAGCTGCATTAAGACGTGCTGGTAGAGGTGAGTCAGTTCAAATTTATGATATTAATGCTACGCTTGCAGGAAACTCAAGCTATAAGCTTAAGAAAGTAGCTCCTGTAGTGATAGAGCTTACAAACTAAAATTATTAAAAATGAGCTTGAAGGAAATTTTTGTATATGGTTTTGTGATGATGGTGAGTGTTTCTTCTTTTGGTCAGGCAAACATCTTGAATGCTAATAAACCTGAGGATATTGGGAAGAAATCGGAAGCTCAGTTCTTAGTAGACGAAGAGGATAAACCATTGGAATATGGATATGTTGGAGATCGGGATATCTTATGGTCTAAAGGAACCTGGGAAATCGTAGACCTAGACGAAAGAGTTAATTTCCCAATGTATTACCCAATTGATACCAATAATATTGGTTCTAATAGAAGATCTCTTTACGATGTATTGGTTAGTGCTATCAAACAGGGAAAGATCGAAAATGTGTATGCCGATTCTTATTTTAAGGAGAAACGTACTCTAAAAGATATTAGCGCTACGCTATCTAAAGTAGATACTACAGATCTTGGGATTGAACAATACAATGCTGGGGAAGAGGTAGATGCCCAATTTGTTGATCGTCGTGACCTTGGAGCTGCAGATATTGCTGAATATCATATTCGAGGTTTATGGTATTTTGATAAGCGATTAGCTGAATTGAAATATCGTTTATTAGGAATTGCTCCCGTAGCTCCTGATGTTAACTTTATAGATTCGGGTCAGACAGATCTTGTTGAATTATTTTGGGTTTGGTATCCAGATGCAAGAAAAGTTTTGCATGATGCGAAAGTGTTTACAGGAGGTAATACTTCACAGGTAATCTCTTTTGATCATTTGCTGAACTCCAGGCGATTTGATGGAGTTATCTATAAAGAAGATAATGTTCAGGGAGATCGAGAGATCGATGAATATATCGCAGATAATGCCTTTATGCAGTTGCTAGAATCTCAGCGGATTAAAGAACAGATTCGTAATTTTGAGCAGGATATGTGGAGTTATTAATTCCACTAAAAATATAAATAGTAAAGCGCTCTGTTGGGGCGCTTTTTTTATGGCCTTTTTTGATATTCAATAGAAGCCTTAATACCTTTAATGTATGTTAGATTATATAATTGTGGGATTGGGACTAAGTGGTCTTGCCGTCGCAGAGCAGCTTGAAAACAGGAATAAATCTTTTATGGTTTATGAAGATAATTCTCAGCGTTCTTCTTATGTTGCCGGAGGCATATTTAATCCGGTTATTCTAAAACGTTTTACGCCTGCATGGAAGGCAGCAGAGCAAATGGAAACGGCATTGCCTTTTTATAAAAGACTGGAACCTAAATTAAATGTGAAATTGATCTATGAATGGAATATCTATAGAAGATTTCATTCTATCGAAGAGCAAAATGATTGGTTTATTGCTTTAGACAAACCAAAATTAGCTCCATTTCTAGATTCTGAAATAATAAAGAATTCCAATCCCAATCTTAATGCCGAATACTCCCTGGGAAAAGTCCTTAAAACCGGAAATATTGATACTGAAATTTTGTTGGATAGTTACAGGAATTATTTAAAGGAAAAGAAGATCTTCAAAAATGAACAATTTGATTATTCATCATTGAAATTGAAGCAGACTTATCTTGAATATCAAGGTAAGCAGGCTAAAAATATTATTTTTTGTGAAGGTTTTGGGCTTAAACAGAATCCGTTTTTTAACTATTTACCACTCAGAGGTAACAAGGGGGAGTACATCACCATTTATTCGGAAGAACTAAAACTTGATTTTGCCGTAAAATCTTCTGTGTTTCTAATGCCTCTTGGGAATGATCTTTACAAGGTTGGAGCCACGTATGACCATCAGGACAAAACGCCGCAAGTCACTACCAGCGCAAAGGAAAAACTGGTGAAGGAATTAAAGAAATTTATAAGTTGTGATTTTGAGGTGGTAGATCAGGTGGCGGGCATACGTCCAGCAGTTTCTGATAGGCGTCCACTGGTGGGTAGGCATCCTGAAATGGCAAATATGTACTGTTGTAATGGTTTTGGTAGCAGAGGAGTTCTCATTGCACCTACTATGGCAGTCACCTTGTTAAATACTATAGAGGACAACAAAAGCCTGGATCCTGAAATTGACCTGGAGCGTTTTACCAAAAAACATTATAAGTCAAATTAAGCTTTCCCGGCATTCTCTTTATAGCTGAAAAAAAAGTTGATCCAGATATTACGAGACAGTCGCATAATTACAGGCATAAAAACAATTAATGTTCCCACAATCGCAAAGAAAGAGGCAAGTAAAGTAGCATTGAGAAAAATATAAGCAATTATAAATGCAGCTACAGAAAAGGCAATACCTACAGCATAGCTAACATACATGGCACCGTAAAAGAAGGAGGGTTCAATCTTATATTTAGTGCCGCAGTTACTGCATCGTTGATGCATCTTAAATACCTGACTTAGTTTATACGGATTACTTTCCCTGTACATGCTTTGTTCCTGACATACAGGACATGTGCCTGTAAAAATGCTGTAAAGCTTAGTTCCCTTAAGAAGATCCATCTTATTTTTTTTGCAATGCAAATTTAAGCATCTTTGCAAAAAAATATGCGTTAATGCTTAATATTCATAATCTTTCGGTTTCTTTTCAAGGTGAATATCTCTTTAAAGGGGTAAGTTTCCGGCTTGGAGCTGGTGACAGAGTTGGTCTTATTGGAAAAAATGGTGCAGGAAAATCTACTTTGTTGAAGATTATTTCCGGAGAACAGGAATATGATTCCGGACAGATTGCCAAAGAGAAGGAGCTTAGAATTGGTTTTTTAAAGCAGGATCTTGATTTTGAAAAAGGGCGAACCGTAATTGATGAGGCCCATCAGGCCTTCGAAGAAATCAAAAAGCTAGAGGGAAAGATGTCAGTAATCAATGAGCAGCTAGCTACCCGTACCGATTATGAAAGCGAATCTTACAATGATTTAATACAGGATCTAAGCGAAATCACACATCAATATGAGATCATTGGAGGCTATAACTATGAAGGTGAAACCGAAAAGGTGCTTCAGGGGCTTGGTTTTGAAAGAGATGATTTTGAAAGGCTTACAGAGACTTTCTCCGGAGGGTGGAGGATGAGGATAGAACTTGCGAAGCTTTTGCTTCAGAACAATGATATCCTGCTTCTGGATGAGCCTACCAATCACCTGGATATTGAAAGTATTATCTGGCTGGAAAGTTTTCTGAATAATTATCCGGGATCTGTAATGCTCGTTTCTCACGATAAAATGTTCCTGAATAATGTGACTAACCGAAGTATTGAAATTTCCCTTGGTAGTATATACGATTATCGAAAAGCATATTCAGAATTTATAGAATTCAGAAAAGAGCTTCGAGAACAGCAACTCGCAGCACAAAAGAATCAGCAAAAGGAGATTGAAAACACCGAAAAACTAATCGATAAGTTCCGTGCAAAAGCCAGCAAGGCTTCCATGGCACAATCCCTCATCAAGAAACTTGAAAAAGTAGATCGAATTGAGGTTGCTGAAGATGACAACTCGGTGATGAGCGTGAACTTTCCGGTTTCGGTAAATCCTGGAAAAGTAGTGATTGAGGCTGAAAAACTTGAAAAGTCTTACGGAGATAAAAAAGTGCTTAGAGATATAAATCTTTTGATTGAGCGCCAGAGCAAAATCGCTTTTGTTGGCCAGAACGGGCAGGGTAAAACTACTTTGGCAAAGATCATTATAGGCGAGATCAAGCACGAGGGAAAATTAAAGCTGGGGCATAATGTTCAGCTGGGGTATTTCGCACAAAACCAATCAGACTATCTGGATGGGGAGAAAACTGTGCTTCAAACCATGGAAGATGCTTCTAACGAGAAAAACCGAACCAAGGTTCGCGATATGCTTGGAGCCTTCCTTTTTAGAGGTGATGAAGCTGACAAGAAAGTAAAAGTTCTTTCCGGAGGGGAGCGAAATCGTCTGGCACTTTGTAAAATGTTACTGGAACCGTTCAATGTTTTGGTTATGGATGAGCCTACTAACCATCTAGACATTAAATCTAAGAACGTATTAAAAGATGCGTTGAACAATTTTCAAGGGACTCTGATCATCGTTTCTCACGACCGTGATTTTCTTCAGAATTTAACCAGTAGAGTTTATGAATTTAGAAATCATGAGATTAAAGAGTATCTTGGAGATATAGATTATTACCTGGAGCAAAGAAAGCTTCAGGATATGAGAGCTGTTGAAAAAAGAGATAAGGTTAAGGCTTCTAAAAATAAAGGGAACAGTGCTGAAAAATCTTCGTTTTCAGATCAGAAGGAGATGAAAAGCTTAAAGAATAAATTAAGTAAGACCGAAGCTAAGATCACTAAACTTGAAAAAGAGCTGAAGGCAAAAGATAAGGAACTGGCTAATAATTATGAAAAAACGGTAACTAAGCCAGATTTCTTAACGAATTACAACAGCTCTAAGAAAAAACTGGAAAAGCTGATGGAAGAGTGGGAAGAAATTCAGTTAAATATCGAAAAAATAAGTTAGAAGTACTTTTTTTTAAATTTGATTAAACCATAAGGATTCCTGGGAGTCCTAGTATTACCATGAATAAACGTAAAATAATTCTAGCTGTTTTAGGTATTTTGCTCATTGTTTCTGCAGTTTTCGCAGCAAAGGCCATTATAGACAGTAAAGAACAACCAGAGCCTAATCTACAAAAGACCGTTAAGACGGTTTTTGTGGATACTATCCAAAATTCAACTATTTCAATAAATATTCCGGCAAATGGTAACCTGGTGGCAAAACGGCGTGTGGAGCTGTATGCCGAGGTGCAAGGAGTCTTTAGGTACAGTTCAAAAGCTTTTAAACCTGGACAGGCATATCAACGTGGACAAACGCTCTTAAAAATCGATGCTGCAGAATATGAAGCATCTGTACAATCGGCTAAAAGTGATCTTTATAATCAGATTACAGCAATTATGCCTGATTTGCGATTGGACTATCCCGATATTTTTCAAAAATGGCAGGAGTATTTGAATAATTTTGATGTGAATAGTCCCGTGTCGCCATTGCCGGAGCCTGCAAACGATAAGGAACGTTATTTTATCAATGGAAGAGGCATTAATACTGCTTATTTTAATATCAAGAATTTAGAACAACGCCTGGTCAAATACAGAATCACCGCGCCGTTTAGTGGAGTTTTAACGGAGGCTCTGGTGACAGAGGGAACCCTCATTAGAAACGGTCAAAAGTTAGGGGAGTTCATAGATCCGGATATTTATGAGCTGCAGGTTTCCATCGCCAAAGAATACACCGATCTTTTAAGGATTGATGAAAAGGTGAGTCTTACTAACAATAATGGTACAAAAACATATAAAGGTAAGGTGAGCCGTATCAATGCAAAAATTGATCAGGCTACGCAAACGGTGAATGTTTTTATTGAAGTGAAGAATAGCTCTTTAAAAGAAGGGATGTATCTGCAAGCCAACCTGGATGCTAAGGAAGAACAGAATGCTATAGAAATAGATAGGAGTCTTGTGAATGATAGAAACGAGATCTTTGCGGTGAACGATTCGATATTAAAAAGCATAGAGGTAAGTCCTGTGTATTTTTCCGATGATAAGGTCGTTATTAAAGGAGTGCCAGACGGTGAAGTGATTTTGACAAGGCAGGTTTCTGGAGCCTATAACGGCATGCGTGTTAAAATAGCGGGAGAAGAAAGCTCGGCACCCAGTAATAAAGATAATCAAGATAAGACTACTGAAAACGTCGAGGAATGAGAAACATTATCAGTTACTTTATCAAGTACCATGTAGCGGTGAATATAATAATCATCGCTTTTGTGATATTTGGTGTCGTCGGGATGTTGAGAATGCAGTCGTCATTTTTTCCTTTAATTGAGTCGGAAATCATTAACATCAATGTCACCTATCCTGGTGCAGCTCCTGAAGAAATTGAGGAAGGTGTTGTTCTTAAGATTGAAGATAACCTGAAAGGATTGGTGGGTGTTGAACGTGTGACCTCAGTTTCCAGAGAAAATGGGGGTAGTATTACCGTAGAAATAGACGCTGACGAGGATATCGACGTGATGCTCTCGGAGGTTAAGAATGCGGTAGATCGCGTGCCTAACTTCCCAACGGGAATGGAGCCTTTAGTGGTCGCCAAACAGGAAAACATTCGGGAAACTTTCGATTTTTTCATTAGTGGTGAAGGGGTTGATTTGGCTACGCTTAAAGAAATTGCCCGGCAGGTGGAGTATGACTTGCGTACGATGGATGGTCTATCGCAAATTGAACTATCAGGCTTTCCAGAAGAAGAAATAGAGATTGCTGTAAACGAAAATGATCTCCTGGCCTTCAATCTTACTTTTACCGAAGTCGCCCAGGCGGTGTCACAAGCTAACATCCTTACTACAGGAGGTAGTATTAAGACCCAGGAAGAAGATTTCTTGATCCGGGCAGATAACCGGTCTTATTATGGGAAAGAATTGAACAACCTTGTGGTCAAATCCCAGCCTGATGGGACTACGGTCACTTTGGAAGATGTAGCCACAATTCGCGACCGTTTTTCAGAAACTCCAGATGCCTCTTACATCAATGGGCGGGTAGCTGTGAGTGTTAATATTTCAACTACTAATAATGAAGATTTAATTTCGGCTGCAGAGAAGGTAAGAAACTATGTAGAGGAATTTAATCAAAAGAACGATACGCTGCAAATTATTGTTGAGGACGACCGCAGTATTACACTTAACCAAAGAACACAATTGCTTATTGAAAATGGTGCTGTAGGAATTATTCTCGTGCTGCTGTTCTTGTCTTTTTTCCTGAATACACGTTTGGCATTTTGGGTGGCCTTCGGTTTACCTATTTCATTCTTAGGGATGTTCATCTTTGCCGGTTCGTTTGGCGTAACAATTAACGTACTATCCCTTTTCGGAATGATTATCGTGATTGGGATTCTGGTGGATGATGGTATTGTAATTTCAGAAAACATCTACCAGCATTATGAAAGAGGTAAAAAGCCAGTACAAGCTGCTATAGATGGTACTATGGAAGTGTTGCCGCCAATCCTATCTGCCATAATTACCACGGTGCTTGCTTTTTCAACCTTCTTATTTTTAGATAGCCGAATCGGGCAATTTTTTGGGGAAGTGAGTATAGTAGTGATATTGACCTTGGGAGTATCTTTGCTTGAGGCCTTAATTATCTTACCCGCACATATAGCCCATTCCAAAGCCCTGGTGAGAGAGAGCGAAGCAGAAAAGCAAAAAAAGAAAGGCCTTGCTAAATTCTTTTTGAAACTTAGGAAATTTAACGAATATGGCGACCGCTTCATGCGGTACTTACGAGATAAACTCTACGAGCCCGTAATTAAGTTAACCGTAGCAAACCGTTTTCTAAGTTTTGCCATTTTAACCACCTTACTTATTTTAACTATTGGATCAATAATGGGGGGTGTGGTTAATGTAACCTTATTTCCAAGTATTGCCAGTGATAGAGTAAGTATTGATTTGTTAATGCCGGAAGGTACTAACCCTGATAAAACCGATAGTATTATTTCAACTGTGGAAGACGCCGCCTGGCTTGTGAATGAAGATTTTACAGAGCGTCAAACCGGCAACAAAGAAGTAATAAAGAATATTGTTCGCCGTGTGGGGCCAGGTAATAACAAGGCCTCGCTTAGAGTTAACCTGTTACCGGGTGAGGAACGTGATTTTGGATCGCCAGAAATCACAAATGCTATTCGGGATGAAGTGGGTGAAGTTTACGGTGTGGAGCGCCTTACCTTTGGGTCTGGTGGAAATTTTGGAGGTAAACCGGTTTCGGTTTCTTTGTTGGGTAACAATTTGAATGAATTGGAACAAGCAAAAGTCGAGTTAAAATCGGCAATGGAGGAAAACCCAGTCTTAAGGGATGTGACGGATACCGACCCCGATGGTATCAAAGAAATTACAATAGATTTAAATGAGAGTGCCTATGCGCTTGGACTCAATTTGAGTGAAGTGATGAGCCAGGTGCGTGCAGGATTTTTTGGTCTTCAGGCACAGCGCTTTCAGAGAGGCCAGGATGAAATTCGGGTTTGGGTAAGATACGACCGGGATAACAGGGAATCTATTAACGATTTGGACGATATGCGCATTGTTACTCCAGAAGGAAACAGGGTGCCGTTTGGAGAAATTGCCAGTTACAATATAAGGCGTGGTACAGAATCGATAAGTCATTTAGAAGGACTGCGTGAAATTAGGGTAGAATCTGATATGGAAGACCCTGATGGCAGTGCCACTGATGCTATTGCCAATATAGAAGAGAATATATTGCCTAATATTTTGTCTAAGTATCCCAGTGTTTCGGTATCCTATGAAGGCCAAAATCGTGAAGCAGAAAAGTTAACAAAGTCGGCTCAGAAAGTGTTTCCCGTGATACTCTTTCTAATTTATGCAGTCATTGCCTTTACATTTAGAAGTTACAGCCAGCCATTCCTGTTGATGTTGATGATTCCGTTTAGTATCATTGGTGTTGCCTGGGGTCATTATTTGCATGGCTTTCCAGTAAATATTTTGTCCTTGTTGGGGATTATCGCTTTAGTGGGTATCATGGTGAACGACGGATTGGTACTTATTGGAAAGTTCAATACTTATTTACGCGATGGGATGCAATTTGAAAAAGCGTTAATTGAAGCTGGTAAGTCACGTTTTAGAGCTATTTTCCTAACTTCATTAACTACCATTGCTGGTATTGCACCACTTTTGTTGGAGAAAAGCCGGCAGGCTCAGTTTTTAAAACCAATGGCGATCTCTATTGCCTATGGTATTTTTATAGCCACCTTTTTAACTTTGTTGGTATTGCCACTGCTATTGTCTTTAACCAATTCTGCTAAAACCAGAGCTCGATGGTTATCAACAGGCAAAAATGTGAGTAGAGAGTCTGTAGAACGCGCTGTTATTGAACAAAACGAAGAAAAAGATCGTCAAAATGATCTCGACGAAGCTAATGGGGGTCAAGAACGAAAAAGACTTCAACCTCACGATAAATAATTTTTAATGAGATTAGTACAATTAATTTTTTATTTTTCAATCATACTCTTTAGTGGTGTTGAATGTTTTGCACAAGAGAAGCTTGGTAAACAGGAAGTAATATCCCAGATGTTAAAAAATAATTTTGACATCAAAATTGCGGAAAACCAGGTTGAAATTGCAGAAAACAACCAAAGCATCTGGAATTCAGGTTATTTGCCTACTATTACAGGACTTGCAGGTGCAGATTATGATTTAAATGATAGGATCACAGAACCTACTGAAGGAGAAGTCGTAGATCAAAGAGGTATTGAGAGTAATGCGTATAATGCATCCATCAATGTTGGATATACTCTTTTTGATGGGTTAGGGAGATATTATAATTACAAAAGCCTTAAGGAGCAATATGACCTTTCTCAGCTCCAGGCAAGAGAGACTATCGAGAATTCTGTTTTACAGATTATGAGTGTGTATTATGAAATAGCTCGACTATCTGAAAACAGGGATGTATTGAAAGAAACTCTTGAAATCTCAAAGAATCGGGTTACAAGAGCTCAATATCAATTTGAATATGGACAAACGAACAATCTGTCTGTTTTGAATGCCAGGGTAGATGTTAATAATGATAGTATTAACTTGCTTGAAACAGAACAGCAGCTAAAGAATACCAAAAGAGATCTTAATGTGCTGCTGAATCGTGACATTAGAGAGAATGAATTTAAAGTAGATACCACAGTTAATTTTGTTTCAGAACTTGAATTGGAAAGTTTTATTAACAAAGCGGAAATAAACAATGTGTCCTTATTACAAATAGAACAAAATCTGGAGATTAGCGATTATGATATAAAAATAAGCAAGTCAGGATACCTGCCAACCGTTGATCTTACTGGTTCATATGGGTGGAATAGAAATCGCAGTGCAGCTTCCGCCTTTTTTCCAGGCTCAACTACTACAACTGACGGATATGCTGCAGGAGTAAGTCTTAGATGGGATATTTTTGATGGAGGAACCACCCATATTCAGATAAAGAATTCCAAAATAAGGTATGAGAGTCAGGAATTGCGTAGGGAACAGTTAGAAAATGAAGTACAAAGGGACATAGCAAATGCCCTGGGAAATTATCAGAATAAGCTTTTTATTTTTCATGTTCAGGAAGAAAATGTTGAAACTAATCTCGATAATTTCAACCGATCTGAAGAGCAGTATAAGTTGGGTAGAATTACGTCTATAGAATTCAGGCAGGCACAAATAAATCTTCTTGATGCACGTACGAGTCTGAACCTTGCTAAATACGATGCAAAGTTATCAGAATTACAACTTCTTCAGTTAACTGGTCAATTGTTGAATGTAGAATTATAAGTATGTTCGAGCACTTTTTTCAATGCCCATATTGCTGGGAGGAAATTTCCGTTCTTGTGGATCCTTCCGTTTCAAAACAAACCTATATAGAAGATTGTGAAGTTTGTTGTAGACCTATAGAGTTTCGTGTTTCCTTCGAGGAGAATGAGTTGTTGGAATTTCAAGCTACAGATATAGAGCAATAAATTAAGCTCAAATATGAATATTTCATTGAAATAAGGGTTTCTTTTAATTGTAACATTATTTCTATGGCAATTAGGTATGAAGTTGAGCGCCACGCAGTTGGGATCATGGGAGATACAGATAAAAAATATCTTGATGAAAATTTATAAAATTATTGAAGAAAAGCTGGAACCGCATAAGTATATTCATCTTTTTTGTGAGATAATGCCTTAAAGAAGGTGCCTTTAGAATATCTACTTACAAACATACAGTTTAAATTCAAGCATTCAGAGAAGCTGCGAAAACTGGCGATGGTAACAGATCTTTGATAATTATAAGCCTTGAAATTTTTTTGTAACCACAAAATGAAGCTCTTCTGAGCTGAAAGACAGGCTGGAAGCAATTCCATGGATTTTACAATAAATATTTATTAAAAAAGTTT
>Ga0207878_100458_pt1 | contig 13278 bp, 18 predicted proteins | sample LinPmetageLP41_FD_184053 | JGI IMG/M metagenome (GOLD analysis project Ga0207878, IMG submission 184053) | Marine viral communities from the Pacific Ocean - LP-41 (SPAdes) | ecosystem: Environmental > Aquatic > Marine > Oceanic | place: Pacific Ocean | collected 2010-08-27 | reverse complement strand
ACGCACACCGACGAACCGGGTCTTGTCGTGCGCCACAAGGGTTTTCCAAGCCTCGGTCGCCCGCTGCGTCTCGCCCGCTGCTTCGGCAGCCTGCGCCACGACCAACGTCGTGACTTCGGGACGCTGAAGATACTTTTCGGCCTTCTGCGCTTTGGCAGCCGCTTCCCGCGGCTCGCCCGAGGCAAGTGCGATCAGGCTGTCGGACAGGGCGGCATAACCCTTACGTTCCCGGTTACGATCGAAATATGCGCCCAGCGCGGTATCGTCGCCATTGATGAACCGCAACGTGGCAATCAACAGGCCGGCCAGCTTGAAAACGACCCAGAGCACCAACATCAGAACAAGGATACCCAGCACAACCACCAGCGGCGGCAACAGGTATTCCGACCCGTTGAACGTTATCAGCACCTCGCCCGAGACGGCCAGGAGCCACTGAACACCAAACGCCAGAGCCGCGACCAGCGCGACGAAGAGGAGGATCTTGAAAAGCGACCAGAGCATCTAAATCCTCATCCGTCCTGAAGGTAATCGTCGGCTGCGGCCAATGCCGCAGCACGGGCACGGGCGCGTGTCGTCCAGTCTTGCAGGACAGCCTGAACCTCGGCTGGCAGCGCCTCGATCTCGGTCAGCGCTGTTTCCAGGTCGCCCTCGCGAACGGCGGCCTCGGCGCGGCTGAGAACGGCATCGGGGTCGCTACCCTGCTGCGGTTCAAGACTGCGCGGGTTGAAAGCGTTGCGGAACAACGAACCCACACCCGCCGCCTCGGTCGTACGCGCGGTGCGCAAGGCGGCGCGCGACAGATCGGGGAATTCGGCGATCAGATCAGATTGCGACGGCACGCCGGTTTCGGCATTCTCGGCCAATGCGGCGGGCGGATCGCCCAGCACGGCCAGCGGCTCGGCAAAGGGTGCGCCTGACTGCAGGGCCAGCCTGATCTGGTTGCGCGCCGCTTCGCGGGCCAGCGCGCTGGCCTGGCCCTCAACAGATGCGGCAAGGCTATTGGCTTCGGCCAATCCTGCTTCGACGGCGGCAATGCGCGGCTCCAGACCGGTGCGAAGCGCCTCGACGTCGCCGCGCAGCGTTTGGATTTCCTCGCCAAGGGCCTGATTTGTGCCGGTCAACTGGCCGATCTCTGCACGCAGGGCTTCAACTTCGGCTGTCGACGCATCGACTGCCTCGTCCGGGGCAACAGCAACCGTGGAAGGATCGCGCGTTTCAAGACTGTCGAGACGTGCCGTCATCGTGTCGAGTCGCGCAGTCAAATCGGCCTGCGCCCTCTCGATGGGTGCAAGGTCGGTGATCGGCGGGGCATCAGCAGCCTTGAGGGCTTCCACTTCGGCAGCCAGCGCATCAATGCGTTCGGTCTCCAGGATTGGCGGGCCGGATGCGGGCACCAGAAAAAAAGCGGCTGCGAATCCGATGGCCCCGGCCAAGATACCTCCCAGCAACAGCGGGACAAATCCCGACCCCCGTACGGTTTCGGGCGCCGGAACGACGGCGATAGCGGTTTCGGCCTCCGTGTCCTGCGGCGTCTCGATCCGCGATGTAGCGCTGGCGTCGGATGTTCCGTCATCGCCATTGGTTTCCGTATCGGTCACCGGCGGAATTGTGCCCTCGGGCTCAATGTCGTGCGGGGTCTCAGTGTCTTTCGCGGATACATCTTGGGGCTTCTCTCCATCAGCCGAGGCGTCATTGCCCGTCGCAGAATCATTGCCGAGGATGATTGCATCTTCGACCTTCGCTGCTTTGGCTGTCGCGCGTTTGGCCGTCTCGGCCCCCTTGGCGGTGGCCCCTTCGGTCGTATCCGTCACGTCTGCGGCAGCCGGGGTATCTTCGGCTGTGACATCGGTCACCTGCGTCTCGGACGGTGAGGCGTCCTTTGATTTTCTCGTGCTGCGCGCCAAGACGTCCCCTCCGGCTGGCTTAGCAAGGCATTGAGTCACTTCTACCTGCTAACGTGCATACCTAGTCCGTCCGACTGGACCTCTCAACCGTCCATCGTCGTGAAATATCGAAGCACTGCCCGCAACATGGCCGAACCATCGGGTGTTTCCGCCTGTTCAACGGGTGGAACCGGGCTGGCGGAGGCCACTGCGGGGCTAAGCGCAATGATCCGCAGGTTTCCATATGCGGTATGGGGGCAGGCCTGAAAGAACAATTCAGCACTACGGGGGGAATACAACGGCACCACCACGGGACCAGCCCGCAACAGGTCGGCTGCGGCAGCGGTCAGGGCGATACCATCCTGCCGGTAGACGACTGCCTCGTCTGCCGTAAGGCCCCTTGCCCGCAATGCCACGGCCAGATCACCGCGCGCCACGGCACCGCGCAGATGCATTAATGGCGGTGCTGTTTCGGGGATCGCCTGCCCCAAAGCCTCGGCATCCGGGGCGGTGCCTTGAACGTCCAGCCCTGCGGCACGGGCGCGATCCGCCGTGCGTGGCCCAACAGTCCATGTCGGCAGACCTTTTGGCCCCTTCAGTTCAACGTAGGTATCGACGGCATTACCCGACGTCAAAATTATGCCGCCCGGCAATTCGGGCAGCGGCCCGGTCGCGACAATCCGCATGAGTGGCGACACTTCGATACGTTGTACGCCTGCTGCACGCAGCTCATCGGCAAGGCGCAGGGCATCGGCGCGCGGGCGGGTCAGCAGGACGGGCAGCGTGCGCATTGTTCCCCCTCGGCGCAGGCGATAGACGGGGCCTGAGACTGGACCCGGACGCACCATGGCACAAGAGCAGACGATACTGGGCTTGGAAAGCTCCTGCGACGACACTGCCGCTGCCGTGGTCCGCCGCTCCGCCGACCGGGGCACGATCCTGTCGAACGTTGTCATGCGACAGGATGATCTGCACGCGGCTTTCGGCGGCGTCGTTCCCGAAATCGCCGCCCGCGCCCATGCCGAAAAGATCGACCTGGCCGTCGAAGCGGCGCTGGACCGCGCGGGCCTGACGCTTCGCGAGATCGACGGCATTGCCGTGACCGCAGGTCCGGGCCTGATCGGCGGCGTGCTGGCGGGCGTGATGTGCGCCAAGGGGCTGTCGGCTGCGACGGGTTTGCCGCTGATCGGGGTGAATCATCTCGCCGGCCATGCCCTGACACCGCGCCTGACCGACGGTCTGGCCTTTCCATACCTGATGTTGCTGGTATCGGGCGGTCATTGCCTGTTTCTGCGGGTCGACGGGGCCGACACCTTTACCCGTCTGGGTGGCACCATCGACGATGCGCCGGGCGAGGCCTTCGACAAGGTTGCCCGTTTGCTGGGCCTGCCTCAACCTGGTGGCCCGGCGGTGGAAATCTGCGCTCAAGGGGTCACGCCGACGATCGCCCTGCCCCGCCCCCTGCTCGACCGCCCGGACTGCGACGTATCGTTTTCGGGTCTCAAGACCGCCGTCCTGCGCGCGCGGGATGCAGCGGTGGCCGACCATGGTGGGCTGCCGGAAGGAATACGCGCCGACATCTGCGCCAGTTTTCAGGCCGCCGTGCGCGCCGTTCTTGCCGAAAAGTCGCGTCGCGCGCTGGCGCTTGGGCCAGTCAGCGCCTTTGCCGTTGCCGGTGGCGTCGCTGCGAACACTGCGCTGCGGGTTGCGTTGCAGGATGTCGCGGCGCAAGCGGATGTGCCCTTCGTCGCGCCTCCGCAGGCTTTGTGCACCGACAATGCCGCGATGATCGCCTGGGCCGGGGCCGAGCGTCTTGCCCTGGGCCTGACCGACGGTTTGTCGCTGGCCGCCCGACCACGCTGGCCTCTGGATGAAGGCGCCGCGCCGATGCTCGGGTCCGGCAAACGCGGGGCCAAGGCATGATTGGCGTTCTGGGTGCCGGAGCCTTCGGCACAGCGCTTGCCATCACGCTGGCCCAGACCGGTCGCCCCGTCCGCCTCTGGGGACGCGACAAGGAAGCGATGGAGCGGGTCGCTGCGTTACGGACATCGCCCCGTCTGCCCGGTGTCACCCTTCCGGACAGCATCGCGCCGACCGGCGATGCGGCCATGCTTGCCGATTGCGAAGCCCTGATCCTGGCTGTGCCGATGCAACAGCTTGCGGCGGCGCTGGCCGATTTGGCGCTGTCCCCGCGCCATGCTGTCGCCGCCTGCAAAGGCGTGGATCTGACCACCCTGGACGGCCCGACCGCGATCATCGAACGCGCTTTGCCGATGGCGCAGGCCGCCATCCTGTCGGGGCCCAGCTTTGCCGCCGACATCGCGCGGGGCCTGCCGACGGCCCTCTCGCTGGGGTGCGCCGACGATGCGGTTGGCGTAACTCTGCAGGATCAACTGTCGACCGCGACCCTGCGGATTTACCGGACGACCGATGTCGTCGGCGTCGAATTGGGCGGGGCGTTGAAGAACGTCATCGCCATTGCCGCGGCGCGGCCATCGGTGCGGGCCTTGGCGATTCGGCCCGTGCGGCGCTGATGACACGCGGCATGGCCGAAATGTTGCGCCTTGCCACCGCCATGGGTGCCCGGCCCGAGACATTGATGGGCCTGTCCGGGCTGGGTGACCTGGCGTTGACATGCGCCTCACCGCAGTCACGCAACTTTGCCCTGGGCCACGCCATCGGGGCTGGAACAGATGCCCCGACTGCCCTCAGCGAAGGCGCGGCAACGGCGCAGGCAGCACTTGCACTGGCCAACGACAGGGGTGTCGATTTACCGATTACCCGTGTGACGGCGGCCCTTGTTAAGGGCGATCTGACCGTCAAGGATGCAATGCGCGACCTTCTGGACCGCGATCTGACCAAGGAATGACCATGCTCCACGCCCTTATCTGCACCGACAAGCCCGGCCACCTCGAGGTCCGCAAGGCAAACCGCGAAGCGCATCTTGCCCACCTCAGGGCAGATGCGACCGTCGTGCAGGCCGGGCCTTTCGTGAATGCCGCTGGTGAAATGAGCGGCTCGCTCATCGTTTTCGACACAGACAGCCGGGAACACGTCGAAGCTTTCGCCGCCGCCGACCCCTATGCCAGGGCCGGTCTGTTCGAGGATGTGCGCATCGAAGGCTGGAACCGCGTCATCGACGCCTGACAGGAGGCAGCGCCATGAAATACTGGCTGTTCAAATCCGAACCTTCCACATGGTCGTGGGACGATCAGGTCGCCAGGGGCGATGCGGGCGAGGAATGGGACGGGGTGCGCAACTACCAGGCGCGCAACTTCATGCGGGACATGGCTATCGGCGACCGCGCCTTCTTCTATCACAGCCAATCGGAAAAGGCGGTTGTCGGAACTGTCGAAATCTGCGCCGCCGCACACCCCGATTCCACGACCGATGACGACCGGTGGGAATGTGTGGATATCCGCGCCCTGATACCGCTCAAGACACCTGTGTCTCTGGCTGATATCAAGGCCCGGTCGGACTTGGCCGACATGGCACTGGTGCGCAGTTCCCGCCTTTCGGTTCAACCGGTGACGCCGACGGAATGGTCGATTGTCTGTCGTATGGGTGGGATTGACCCGTAATATCAGCGCGCCACCACCCGAGCCCTTGCAGCTCAGGCCGACCCAAGGCTCCGCATCTGGACAGCGCGCGTGTCGTCGCCTAGGCCCCGAACCGACCGAATAAATGACAGGCCTGCCCCATGTCCGATGACCGCCTTATCGTCGCCCTTGACCTGCCCGACGCGCTGAGCGGGTTGCAGATGGCCGAACGGCTGGGCGATGCGGTGGCGTTTTACAAGATCGGTCTGGGCATGTTGACCGGCGGTGGTCTGGCCTTGGCCAATGAGCTGAAATGCGAACATGGCAAACGCATCTTCCTCGACATGAAGCTTTTCGATATCGGCGCGACAGTCGAAGCGGCGGTTCGCGGCTTGGCGCAGTTCGATCTGGACTTCCTGACGGTCCATGGCGATCCGCATGTCGTCCGCGCTGCGGCGCAGGCCAAGGGTGATATGAAAATCCTCGCCGTCACGATCCTGACCTCGCTCGACCGTGCCGATCTGGACGCGGGGCTGATCGTTCCCGGCAATATCGCCGATCTGGTTCTGACGCGGGCTGCCCGCGCCTTTGAGGCCGGGGCCGATGGCGTCATCGCCTCGCCACAGGAAGCCGCGTTGATCCGCGCGCTGCCCGAAGCGCACGGAAAGCTGATCGTGACACCTGGCGTCCGGCCCGCGGGCGCGGCGCTTGGCGATCAGAAGCGGGTTGCGACACCGGGCCAGGCAATCGCCGCCGGGGCGGATCATATCGTCGTCGGCCGTCCAATCCACACAGCTGACGATCCCCGCGCTATGGCGCAGGCGATATTGTCACAATTGGTTTGATTCAGGTCGAGGTGGCGGCGGAGTCAGGTTTGCCGGATATGGCCTCCTCTCCGCTCTAAATCTTGATATTTTCGGTGCCGAATGAACCCCGCCCGAAATGCTCTCCGGTTCCACCCTCAGTCGTTGATATCCTTCTCGAAGGTCTGGACGGTGCCTCCGGGCTTGCCGAAAACTGCCCTCAGCGCCAACCATGCGATCAGCGACAGGATGGCAAAGGTCACGATAAGCCATGCAACCCCATAGGCAGTCGCGGCCATTCCGCCCAGCAGGCCGGTTAACAGGCCCAGGGACACAATGCCCGCACCGATTGCAAAACCCAGCAGAATATAGGTCGGGGCGACCACCTCAAGAATGGCAAGCACCAGTCCCGCCAGCGCCCAGACCCACCATGCTGTGAACATCAGCCGCGTCCTTTCAGCATCTTGAAGGCTTCGCCAAACGCATCCATCGCCGAGGCGGGAACGACGATCGTCTGCGTGCCACCGCCTTTACCAAGGCTCGACAATGCCTCCACCTGCTTCAGGGCGACCTGGTATTGCGCGGCCTCCAGACCGTTTTCCGCAATGGCCTGCGCCACAACGCCTGTGGCATACGCTTCGGCGTCGGCTGCGATACGGCGGGCCTTGGCGGTCTGCTCGGCAGCATACAGTTCCGCATCGGCGGCCAGTTCGACAGCGCGGCGCTTGCCTTCGGCCTCGGTCACCTGCGCACGACGGGCGCGTTCGGCATTCAGTTGCTGCATCATCGCTTCGCGGGTCTGCGCATCCAGATCGACATCCAGAATTTCGGCGCGCGTCACCTCGATGCCCCAGTCGTTCACGGCATCCGCCACTTGTGACTTGATCTTGGCGATCACTTCGGATCGGTTGGACTGCACTTCATCCAGTTCCATCATGCCAATCTCGGCGCGGACGATGCCCGCCACGGTCGTCGAGATTGCGGCATCGACATCGCGAATCCGGTAAACCGTCTTTTCAGGCTGAAGAATGCGATAAAAGACGCTTGTTTCGATCTGCACCAGCACATTGTCGCGGGTGATGGCATCCTGATTGGCATTGGGAAGCTGGCGCTCCAAAATGCTGATCTTATGAGCCACCTTGTCCAGAAACGGGACAATGAGGTTGATGCCCGGCCCCAGCACGCTGCGCAAACGACCAAACCGTTCGACGACGAATTTCTCCGACTGCGGCACGATCCGGACACCCAGCAGGATGGATACGATTACAAACAGGGCGACCGCGATGATGACGGCGTTCTCGCCCGCGAAGGTCAGCAGTTCTTGTTGAATGTCCATGGACCAGATCTCCGGCAGTTCCAGATCCAGCTATAGAGAAGTCTGTCGGACCACCGATGTCTCATCGCCAAATTGAATGAACATGTGGCCCACATGCCGCATTGCAGAACGCGAAAAGGGATAACCCGGCTGGGCACCCCCTTCAACTCATTGCGACGGTATTCTGATCAGTTGCCGGTCGCGGCTTCATTTGTCGCATCGGCTGCGCCTTCAGCGGCATCGCCGATTGCGCCAGCTGCACCTTCGACCGCGGTCCCGACGGCTGCCGCACCTTCAGCTGCGCCATTGTCATCGGACACGTCTGCGCCTCCGGCAAATATGAAGAACAACACGAGCGCCACCAGTACCCCGCCCAAGATCAGCCAAAGCGCGGAATTGCCGCCGCCCGATCTTGTAGTTTCGACGTGCGTGACGGTGCTTTTGGGAGTTTCCGTCGTAGTCGTATGATTAGGGTCTGCCATATTGTCCTCCGAGTGTGGTTGCGTGTGGTCCTGCCAAACACCGCGTCACAGCACCCGGTTCCAAAATCACATCGGGATAAGTAGAATTCCGCTCATGCCATCGATGTGCCGCCAATGCCTGACCACCTTTGACGACGGGGCGCGTTGCCCTGCGTGCCGGTCTCCGCGCATCACGTCCCACCCGGAACTGTTCGACCTGTCCATCGCACACATGGATTGCGACGCCTTTTACGCCAGCGTCGAAAAGCGGGATCGCCCGGAGTTGGCCGAAAAGCCGGTCATCATCGGCGGCGGGCGACGCGGTGTTGTATCGACTGCGTGCTATGTTGCACGTATTCGCGGCGTCCGGTCCGCGATGCCAATGTTCAGGGCGTTGCAACTTTGCCCCGATGCCGTTGTCCTGAAAGGCCGGATGAGCCTGTATGTAGACGTCAGCCGACAGATCCGCGCAATGATGACGGATCTGACACCCGCTATCGAACCCCTGTCATTGGACGAGGCATTTCTGGACCTGTCCGGCACAACGCGACTGCACGGCGCGCCGCCCGCTGTGATGCTGGCGCGGCTGACGCAGCGAATGCAGTCCGAAATCGGCATCACTGGCTCTATCGGTCTGTCGCACAACAAGTTTCTCGCCAAGATCGCCTCGGACCTTGACAAGCCGCGCGGCTTTTCGGTGATCGGCCGGGCCGAAACCGAGGCGTTCCTCGCGCCCAAACCCGTTGGCATAATCTCCGGTATCGGCCTTGTCGGGCAAGAGACGCTGAAGAAAGCCGGCATCAACACTATCGCCGATCTGAAACGCTGGGACAGGCATGACCTGATACGGCGGTTCGGAACGATGGGCGAACGCCTTTGGCATCTGGCGCGGGGCGAAGATACGCGAAGGGTCAAACCTGAACGCGCCGTCAAGTCGATCTCCAAGGAGACCACGTTCCACGACAATACCGATGATACCGACATCCTGGACGGTCATCTCTGGCGGCTGTCGGAACAGGTGTCCGCCCGCGCCAAGGCCCGCGATCTGGCCGGACGGGTCGTGACGATGAAGGTCAAGCGCGCCGATTTCAAAACGCTGACGCGCCGCCACGCCCTGTCCGATCCGACACAGATGGCCGACCGCATTTACCGCGAGGCGCGGGCATTGCTCGACGCGACCGACCGTTTGGGGTCGGTCCGGTTGATCGGCGTCGGCATCTCGGACCTGGTGTCGGGCGACGGGGCTGACCGGGGTGGCGACCTGCTGGACCCCGGCGCGACCCGACGGATGAAAGCGGAACAGGCGACTGACGCGATTCGCGCGCGGTATGGACAGGATGCCATCCGCAAGGGGCGTGCCCTGCGCTGAGGTTATTCTGCGGCGAGGTTCCGGGCCGGGCGCGCGCAGTCGCAGAACCGGGAAACCGCCTCGGTGATCGTGTTCTGAAGTACATCGAACTGCGTATTCGGGCGGATCGAACCCTCGTCCAGATAGAGCGATCGATCGATTTCGATCTGGATCGCGTGCCAGCCGCGCTCGGGGTGGCCATAGGCCTGCGTGATATAAGCACCGGCAAATGGCGCGTTGCGCGCAACCCGAAATCCGAGATCGGTCAGGGTTTCCTCCAGAATGTCGACCAGAACGGCATTGGCGGACGACCCGAACCGGTCGCCCAGCACAATCTGTGCAGGCGCACCGCTTACGACGGTGCCCTCGATCGCCTCATGCGGCATGGAATGAAAATCCAGCAGGATCGCCTGTCCGAACCGGTCCCGCGCATTCGACATCAGGACATCCAGCTGCCGGTGGTAGGGGCGCCAGAAGGTGTCGATGCGATGTTGCGCCTCGGCATGGGATATCTTGCCGCTATAGATCGCGCGGCCTTGCGCCACGACACGGGGAATCACACCCAATCCCGAGGCGACACGCGGGTTCATCGCCCCACGCGGCACATCGTCTATGACTGCCGGGTCCAACTCCTCGGGCGCGCGGTTCAGATCAAGGAAGGCGCGCGGCATCTGCGCTGAAAGCACCGGCACGCCCAGGGCCGGGATCCGGTCCAGCAGCACGTCGACATAGGCGTCCTCGGACGACCGAATCCTGGCGGAATCAAGAACCGTGGACGCCATGAAATCCGCGTCATAGATACGGCCAGAGTGGGGGCTGGCCACCACCACCGGGCTTTCAATCGCCGCAGGCAGCATCAGCTTGAACGGGGGTCGGGACATGGAAACGGACGCTCCTTCAAGAGCAGGATAGGGGTTCGTCGAAACTCTAGAAAGCCCCCTTGCACGCCATCGTGAAAGACACTATCCACCGCCCACCAATCGACGGAGGAACGGTTTTGTTCCGCTTCTTCGAAGAGACGGGTGATTAGCTCAGCGGTAGAGCACTTCGTTGACATCGAAGGGGTCACTGGTTCGATCCCAGTATCGCCCACCATTCACCGTTCCCCATATCCGGGAACACGCACGCAACCCCGGGGTGTCGCCCCGCAGGCATCAGGAGAGCTTACCCATGAAGGTTCGCAATTCCCTCCGGTCGCTGAAGAACCGTCACCGCGACTGCCGTGTGGTGCGCCGCAAAGGCCGGGTCTACGTGATCAACAAGACGCAGCGCCGGTTCAAGGCCCGCCAGGGCTGAAGACTGCCGCGCCGTCACGATATGACAAGGCCGTGCCGCTTGGCGCGGCCTTTTCCTTTGGCGATAGGTCACACATCCCTCATCCACCCAGATACCTGAAAAAGTGGCTGGATCGTCAACGTGTTGACCTTCCGGAAGGCTGACAACGTGAAAGCCGCCCGTGCGGTGCGCACGGACGGCTTGTCTGTCTTGTTCGAAGATGTGCCATTTGGGCGCATGGTCGAGACACTGCTCGACCGGCTGGGTCAGGAAGAAGGGTCCTTGGTCATACGCAGATAGGGGAAGTGCGTCTTGAAGTCGCCGAACTTTGCCTTGGCATCCGCATCGGAAACCGTAGCGGGAATGACGACGTCGCGCCCCTGTTCCCAGTTCGCGGGCAATGCAACGCCATGTTTCGCTGCGGTTTGCAGCGCATCGACGGCGCGCAGGATCTCGGCGAAGTTGCGGCCGACGTTCATCGGGTAGGTCATTGACAGCTTCAACTGCTTGTCCGGCCCGATGATATAGACCGACCGCACCGTCGCCGTGTCGTTCGGTGTGCGCCCATCGGGGAGGTAGGCATCTGCGGGAAGCATGTCGTAGGCCTTTGATATATCAAGGCTTTCGTCTGCGATAATCGGAAAATTCGCCTCGGTCCCCGCGAAAGTGCCGATGTCGCCCTTCCATTTCCGGTGATCCTCGACCCCGTCGACCGAGATGCCGATGACCTTGACGCCGCGTTTCTTCCACTCGGCGTCCAACTGTGCAACGGCACCGAACTCGGTCGTGCAAACGGGCGTGAAGTCCTTGGGATGGCTGAATAAAACTGTCCAGCTATCACCGATCCAATCATGGAAGCTGATCGGGCCTTCGCTGGTGTCGGCCTTGAAATCAGGGACGGTCTGGTTGATGCGCAGGCTCATGATGGCTCTCCTTTTCGAGAATATAAACGAAACATAGGTGCGCCCGGCAAACGATACCAGAGACCGGGATCGGGGTATGAATCTGACGTATTGCGACGGTGCATACCAGGGTATTACGCCGGTATGACGTTCCTCAGAAGGGGCAGGACGCTTCCAGTCGCATCATCTGCCCCGAAACCGGGTGTTCGAATTTCAGCCCTTCGGCGTGCAGCATCATCCGGGGAAACGCTTCGGCATCGTCGGAATAAAAAGGGTCGCCAAGGATCGGGTGGCCCAGCGACAGCATATGAACGCGCAACTGATGGCTACGCCCGGTGCGCGGCATCAGGCGCATTCGGGTGGCGCCGTCCGCGACCCCGATCCGTTGCCAGTCAGTCACGGCTTTCTTGCCAGTCTCGTGGTTCACATGCTGCAAGGGGCGGTTCGGCCAGTCGACGATCAGCGGCAGGTCGATCACGCCCGTCGGCTCTGACACCTCTCCGTGAACCTGTGCGATGTAGCGTTTCTTGACCCGTTTGACTTCGAACATGCGGCCCATCTTGCGCTGTCCTTCCTTGGTCAGCGCAAAGACCATGATGCCGGAGGTATCGCGGTCCAGCCGGTGGCAGAGCAGAACCTCGGGATGCGTCTCGGCCAGCCGCGACAGCAGGCAATCGGCCAGATGAGGTCCGCGACCTGGCACCGACAGCAGGCCCTCGGGCTTGTCGACCACCAGAAGATGTTCGTCCTGGTGGATTACAGGGATCGGGCCGGAAGGCGGATCGTAAGGAGTCGAGGGACCGGACATGCCCCGCGATTAACGTGACCGCCCGCCCAAGGCCAGCCGCATCATATCGTCATCAGGATCACCACAGTCACGACACCGCAGACCACAAGCGCGGCTGTCAGCCCCAGCCAGAGCAGACGCCGGAAGCGGGTCAACGGATCGCGGAGATAGCTTTCCATGGCGTTGGTCCCGACGTCCGCCGCAGAACCGGTTTCGCGCCGCGAAATGGCCCGCAGGGCCATGCCGATCAGGATGGCGAGAGACAGAACGACCCAAGCTGCAAAGATCACGCTTTGCAGACCGAAGAATATCAAAAGGGCAGGTTCAATCATGGGCGGATCATCGGCAACCCGCCCCGGTTTCGCAAGTCAGACAAGATAAAAGTCAGGCAAGATAGACGCGGAACCAGGCGATCGTCTTTTCCCACGCGGCTTCGGCAGCCTCCGCATCGTAGCGGGGCGTGGTGTCGTTGTGGAAACCGTGGTTCACATCGGGCCAGATTTCCGCCTGATAGACCTTGTCGTTCTCCTCCAGCGCCTTCTGCATCGCGGGCCAGCCTGCATTGATACGGTTATCGAGCGCAGCGTAGTGGAACAGCAGCGGCGTTTCGATCCTGGGCACATCTTCCACCGCGGCCTGCCTGCCGTAGAACGGCACGCCCGCCGACAACTCGGGATAGGCGACCGCAAGTGCGTTCACCACGCCGCCACCGTAACAGAAGCCGGTCGCCCCGACCTTGCCGTTGATGCCGTCCAGCGCGGCCAGGTATTCGTAGCCCGCGAAAAAGTCGTTCATCAGTTTTTCGCCGTCGACGCCACGCTGCAATTCGCGCCCTTCGTCGTCGTTGCCGGGGTAGCCGCCGACGCTGCTCAGCCCGTCGGGGGCCAGGGCGATGAATCCGGCCTTGGCGACCCGGCGCGCAACATCGCGGATATAGGGATTCAGGCCCCTGTTTTCGTGGACGA
>Ga0207878_100454_pt1 | contig 13461 bp, 8 predicted proteins | sample LinPmetageLP41_FD_184053 | JGI IMG/M metagenome (GOLD analysis project Ga0207878, IMG submission 184053) | Marine viral communities from the Pacific Ocean - LP-41 (SPAdes) | ecosystem: Environmental > Aquatic > Marine > Oceanic | place: Pacific Ocean | collected 2010-08-27 | reverse complement strand
GAGAAGTTTATCAGGTAGGGGAATTTGCGAATGATGGAGTAAATGCTACTAATGACGATACCGGGCAGGTTCCTGATACCGGTACAAATACTAGAGCAAGTCAAAACCTGGTGGTGAAATTGCTAAAAAGTACCATCACCAATGTTAATGAGCCTATCTGGGATTTGATGATGAAGAATATTTATAGTCTTGGCGCTTATCAATTGGAGCGACAGGATTTTAGAATGAATATTCTATATACAGACCCTCAACCGGTAAATTATATAAAGCCGGTTGAAGGAACCGCCTTACCTGCAGGCGTTAGTGATACTCCGCTACTGCGTGTTTTCAGGCTAGATCAGTTAAATACCAATAATGATCCAATTAATGGAGGAGATGGATTCTTTGATTATGTTCCCCAGATCACTATTGACCCCGAAAATGGAAATATAATTTTTACTACGGTTGAACCCTTCGGGAGTTATTTATTTAATAAACTGGATGAAACGCCTAATAGCGGAACAGAAGATTATAATATTCCTGAAACCTGGAATGAAAATCAGGATAGATATGTATTCAGGGCTTTATACCGTACTACAAAAACGCAGGCAGAGCAGGAAGAAGCAGATAAAAATAAGTTTCAGCTGAAAGGTAGATATAAGTCTGCTGAAGTAGAAGGGATTCCAATAGGTTTTAATCTTCCGCCTGGCTCTGTAACGGTAACTGCAGGAGGTAGAATTCTCCAGGAAGGTGTAGATTATGTAGTAAATTATGAATTGGGACGAGTCCAAATTCTTGATGAAGCTTTATTGGCTTCAGATATTCCAATTCAGGTGAATACTGAAAATAATGCACTTTTTGGTCAGCAAACCAAACGCTTTACAGGATTAAATGTGGAGCATCAGTTTAATGAAAATTTCCTTATTGGGGGAACCTTTATAAATCTAAAAGAGCGACCCTTAACTCAAAAAGCTAATTATAGTTATGAGCCTATCAATAATACTATTCTAGGCTTAAATTTAAATTATAGTACTGAAGTTCCTTTTCTTACAAGGCTGGTAAATAAATTGCCAAATATTGATACCGATGTAAAATCGAATGTTTCGGTTCGTGGTGAATTCGCTTATTTGCTTCCGGGTTCTCCGGCATCAAATGATTTTGATGGAAAGGCGGCTACCTATATAGATGATTTTGAAGCTGCTCAAACTTCCATAGATATTAATAATCCTCTAAGCTGGGAACTTTCCAGTGTTCCAATAGGTTTTGGAGGTGAACTTGCAAATGGAGACCTTGGAGTAGGTTATAAGAGGGCCAAAATGTCCTGGTATACCATAGACCCTATATTTTATAGTAACCGAAGGCCCGATGGAATTAGCGATTCTGATATTTCCACCTATGCGGCCAGAAGGGTTGCATTAAATGAGATCTTTCCCAATACAGATGTTGTTCAGGGACAACCTCAGATAATCTATACGATGGATGTGGCTTATAACCCTGAGGAGCGTGGGCCTTATAATTATAATCCTGCTGCAACCGGATCTAATAACCTTCCAAATCCTACTGGAAACTTTGGAGGTATCCAGCGCTCTATTAATACAACCAATTTTGAACAATCCAATGTTGAGTATATCCAGTTTTGGGTAATGGACCCATATATTTATCCCGAAAATTCGGGAAGAACGGGAGGGACTATTAATTTTAACCTTGGTAATATTTCTGAAGATGTTCTTAAAGATGGTAGAAAACAATATGAAAATGGTTTACCGGAGTTAGAAGGAGAGGCCAACACCATAAACACTGCCTTTGGTGCGGTGCCAGCCGATAATTCCCTTGTCTATGCATTTGATACCGAAGGAGACGCCAGAACACGGCAGGATGCTGGTTATGACGGACTTCAGGACGCACAGGAAGGTGTTAAATTTTCAGATTTTGCCGGTTTACCCGATCCATCTGCAGATAACTATCAATATTTTTTAAATGCTGATGGGAGTATACTTCAGCGGTATAGGAATTATAATGGAACAGAAGGCAACTCTCCCACACAGGTAACCGATACCAACAGGGGTAATACCACGTTGCCAACTACAGAGGATATTAATCGTGATAACACGATGAATACTATTAATAGTTATTTTGAATATGAAGTTCCTTTCTTCCAGGGGATGAATATTGACAATAACGAGTATATCACAGATGTAAAAGAATTAACAACTACCTTAAGAAACGGGCAGGAATTACCGGTAAGATGGCTTCAATTTAAAGTGCCAATTTTCGAGCCTACAAATGCCGTGGGTGGAATCGCGGATTTCCGTTCTATCAGATTTATTAGAATGTTTCTTACAGAATTCCAGGATCCAACCATCCTTAGATTTGGAACCATGGATCTTGTAAGAGGTGATTACAGGAGATATACACAAAGCCTTTTTGAAGATCAGGGACAAATTGAAAATCCAAATACACTGTTTGAAGTAAATGCGGTGAATATTGAGGAGAATGAAAACAGGCAGCCTATTCCTTATGTGCTTCCTCCGGGAGTGGAAAGGGAAGAGTTGTATCAAAGTAATTCTAATATAAGGCAGAATGAACAATCTCTTTCTTTAAGAACTTGCGATCTTGAACCTCAGGATGCAAGAGCTGTTTATAAGAATTTTCAATTAGATATGCGTCAGTATAAGAATCTAGAAATGTTTCTTCATGCTGAATCTTTGCTCAATCGGCAACCATTAAAAGACGGGCAACTGGTAGCGTTTGTTAGAATGGGAACCGATTTTAGCGATAATTTCTATCAGATAGAAATTCCTTTATCACCAACGCTATTTGGAGCCACTACTCCTGAAGAGATCTGGCCGGAAGTAAACCGATTAAATTTAGAGCTTGATCTCTTACAGCAAATTAAAACGGCGGTATTGGGAGACCCATCATTAGTTTCAACAGATCTTAATTTCTTTACCGAAGAACTTCAACCGGTGGATGCCGAGGCAGCATATGATATGGGGAGGTTAAGGCTGGGTGTAAAGGGAAACCCAAGCTTTGGTAACGTACGATTGTTGATGGTTGGGGTAAAGAACGGGACTAGTGTTGATGGAGTTACAGATCTTTGCGGAGAAGTATGGTTCAACGAGTTAAGACTTTCAGATCTCAAAAATGAAGGTGGCTGGGCCGGAGTTGTAAGTATGGATAGTAATCTTGCAGATTTTGCCAACATTTCAGCAACTGGAAGAAGAAGTACCGTTGGCTTTGGTAGTATAGAGCAGGGTCCAAATCAAAGAAGCAGGGAAGATCTTAAGCAATACGATTTTGTCACTAATGTGAATATGGGACAGTTACTTCCTAAGAATTGGGGTGTAAAGGTGCCGGTGAATTATAGCAGAGGGGAAGAGTTGATTACCCCAAAATACGATCAGGAATTTTTGGATGTTGAACTGGACACAAGGTTGGAGAATATCCAGGACCCTGTAGAGCGTGATAGAGTAGAAAAGCAATCACAGTCTTATACCAAAAGGGAGAGTATCAATGTAATTGGCCTTCGTAAAGAACGGGTAGGGGAGAAAACTCCGATGCCTTACGATGTTGAGAACTTTGCTTTTTCCTCTTCCTACAACCAGGTAAATCATCGTGATTTTGAGGTAGAAGAAAGTCTGGATCAAAGCATAAGGCTTGGAGGAACCTATGAATTCAATTTTCCGGAGAAATCTTTGGAACCTTTAAAGAATATAGCCGTTCTGGACAGTAGTGATTATTTTGCAGTATTCAGGGATTTTAATATCAATTACCTTCCTTCGAATATCAACGCGAGTTCAAATATATTCAGGCAGTATAACGAACAGAGATTTAGGTCATTAGAGTTGAGTGAAGATGATATTCGTATTCCCACCTTGTATCAAAGAAACTACCTTTTTGACTGGCAATATGGAGTGAACTATAACCTTACCAGATCTTTAAGCTTTTCTTTTAATGCCAGCAATAATAGAATCATCAGAAATTATATAGATGAAGAAGGCTTTGCCGATGATAGTATTGGATTGTGGGATGACTTTTTTAATGTTGGGGAGCCTAATTTGCATTATCAAACCCTACAGGTAAATTATCAGCTACCCTTTGATAAAATTCCTGTTTTACGTTTTGTAAAAGCAACCTACTCTTATACCGGAGATTTTCAATGGCAAAGAGGATCAAGAATTTATCAGCAATTGGAGGGGATTCCAGATATTGGGAATAGTGTTCAGAATTCAAATACCCATCAGATCAATGCGAGTTTAAATATGCAGGATCTTTATAATTACGTTGGATTGGTAGAAAAAAACCCCCAAGGGACTGGTAAAAGTATTCAGCAAAGAAGTCGCGGGGTTCCAACACTGGGTCCTCCAGATGAAAATAAACCGGAAGAGCGGGATAAACCACAGCCAAAGGCGAATAAAGGATATAATACGCTTGTAAATATCGTGACTGGAGTAAAGACCTTTCAGGTTAATTATCGTAATAGCCGGGGGATTTTTCTCCCTGGGTATACAGAAAGCATCGGGTTTATGGGAACCTTTAGACCTACTGCCGGCTTTACCTTCGGTTTTCAGGATGATATAAGATACATGGCTGCGGAAAGAGGTTGGTTAACCTTATTTCAAAACTTTAACCAGCAATACACGGCCCTTAAAAATGAACAGTTAGATTATCAAGCCGGCTTAGGGTTTCTGCCAGATTTAACCATAGAGCTTACCGGAAGGAAGAATTTTTCAGAGAATTATTCTGAAAATTACAAGGTAGATCCAAATACGCGGGAATATCAGTCCCTAACACCATACACTTATGGGAACCTGAATATTTCAACGATCCTTATAAAAACAGCTTTTAGCAATTCAACTGAAACAAGTTCAGAAACATTTGAAACTTTTAGGCAAAATAGACTGGAAGTTGCCAGAAGACTTGCTGCTGAAAGAGGTCTTGATCCTAATGATGTAGGGGAAGACGGTTTTCCTCGCGGAATAGGCAAAAGTAATCAGGCTGTTATACTTCCCGCTTTTATTGCTGCTTATTCGGGTAAAGAACCTGGTAAGGTGAAATTAGGTGCTTTTAGAAGCTTCCCCATGCCTAACTGGAATATCAAATATACCGGCTTGATGAGGTTGGAGTGGTTCAGGGATAAATTCAGAAGATTTTCTATAAACCATGGGTACAGGGCAGATTATACCTTAAATCAATTCCAGACCAATCTGGATTATGACGCTGCTAATCCTAATGAAGTAAACCAAGCGGGAGACTTTAAGAATCCTGTTTTATTCTCCAATCTTGTATTAACCGAGCTTTTTACACCTCTGGCCCGAATAGATTTTGAGACGAAAGACAATATTCAAATCCTTGCTGAACTGGAAAAAGACCGATCTCTGGCCTTCAGTTTTGATAATAATCTTTTGACGGAATATAGCGGAAATGAATATACGCTAGGACTTGGATACCGAATTAAGGATTTAAAAATTGCCACCGCACTGGGAGGAAGAAGAAGAGTTTTAAGTAGTGATCTTAATTTCAGGGCAGATGTTTCATATAGGAGGAACCGTACGATCGTTAGGTATTTGGACCTTGCGAATGCTCAAACGATCTCTGGGCAGGATATCTGGTCTATCAATTTCAAGGCAGATTACGCCTTTACCAGGAATTTAACGGCAAGATTCTACTACGATCATACCTTCTCTGAATATGCTGTTTCCACTGCATTTCCACAGACTACTATCAGGTCTGGTTTTACATTGATATATAATTTCGGAAATTAACGGGACCTTATTTGAACAATTCGGCGAAAAAACTAACTTTGCGATCTTATAAAATACTACTATGAATATTCCACAAGAATTAAAGTACACTAAAGACCACGAGTGGGTTAAGATTGAAGGCGATACCGCAACTATTGGAGTTACAGATTTTGCCCAGGGAGAACTTGGGGATATCGTGTATGTTGAGGTTGAAACTCTTGACGAAACTCTTGAGAAAGAAGAAGTATTCGGGACGGTTGAAGCTGTAAAAACTGTGTCAGATCTTTATATGCCAGTTTCAGGAGAGATCATTGAATTTAATGATAGTCTTGAAGATGAGCCGGAAAAAGTGAATGAAGATCCCTACGGTGAAGGTTGGATGGTAAAAATTAAACTTTCAGATACTTCAGAATTGGAAGATCTTTTATCTGCAGATGAATATAAGGAAGTAGTTGGTAGCTAAGATATTATTATTCGCTGCCATAGTCTATACCAGTACCCTTACCTATTTTTCTCTTATTGTAATGGACTTCAAGGTAAGTGTTGGCGGTTTTGATCCTACGGACAAAATGCTCCATGCCGGAGCATATTTGTTTTTAGCTTTCTTGTGGAAGCTATATATTGTTTTTCAAAAAACGGATTTTAAGCGATATACATCCAGTTTGCTGTGGGTGGCATTCGCTTGTTTTATATTTGGTATGTTAATTGAGGTTTTACAGGGAACCCTAACCAGTTACAGGACACCCGATTGGTGGGATGTTCTGGCAAATTCTACTGGTGTAGTACTTGCTGTTTTGTTTTTTATAGTCATGGCGCCGACGGTGAAAAAACTAAAACAGAAAGTTTCCTAGCTAAATGTAACCTTAATTACTAACTTTATGAAACCCAAGAAAAACCCGAAAGTCGACCTTCGTCGCAGATGGGTCCTTTTTCTTCAAATTGGACTTATTTTAGTGCTTTTTTTGACCCTTCAAGCTTTCCAGTGGAAAACCTATGATCCAAAACCTCTAAAAGATCAAACAGTAAACATTGACGATCTTCAAGAAGAAATCCCACCTGTAGTTATACTTCAAGAAAATATACCTCCACCACCTCCAAAAACCATAGTGGATATTATTGAGGAGGTACCTAATGATTCTGATGTAATTGAAGACGCAGTAAATCCTACAGATCTTGATCTTGAAGATATTCCCGAACCTTCAGATATAATAGAACCAGACGAGCCAGAGGAAGATATTAAAGTGCCTTTTGACTTTATAGAGGAAGTGCCTGTTTTTCCAGGTTGTGAAGAATTCAGTGCTAATAATGAGCGCAAGAAATGCATGAGTTCAAAAATCAGTAACTTTGTAAATAGGAAGTTTAATTCAGGATTAGGGGCTGAGCTAGGTCTCACTGGTACAAATCTTGTAGTTGTTATGTTTGTAGTGAATAAAAACGGACTGATAGAACAAATTCAAACCAGGGCTCCACATCCGGAACTTGAAAAAGAAGCCAGAAGAGTAATAGCAGAATTACCTAAAATGAGGCCTGGGCGTCAGGCAGATAAGCCTGTTTCTGTGTCCTATACTATACCTATTCGGTTTAAAGTTCAGTGATAATTATGGGCGGTTTAGAAATTTACCGTAGTTTTAATCACTTATTATCCCGTATAAATTTAGTTTTTTAGAAAAAATCTTTATTTTAGCAACCCTTAACAATATAACGTATTATGGAACCTAAGAAAAATCCAAAGGCTAATTTGAATAGAAACAGTGTTTTGTTTCTACAACTTGGCCTTATTGTAGTTCTACTTATAACCTGGAGGGCGATTGAGTGGAAAACTTATGACCCTGAAAATATAGATATAGGACAGGTAAATATGGACGCCCTTGATGAAGAGGATGTACCGATTACTGAAATGCAGAATACGCCACCGCCACCACCGCCACCACCTCCAGCACCCGAAATTATTGAAGTAGTGGAAGATGAAGAGGATGTTGAGGAAGACGAAATTGAATCTACAGAAACAAATCTTGATGAGATTGTTGAAGTAGAAGAGGTTGTTGAAGCTCCTGTAGAGGAGGAAGTAGCAGATGTTCCTTTTGCAGTTATTGAAGATGTGCCAATCTTTCCGGGTTGTGAAAACTTGGGTAACAACAATGAGCGTAAGAAATGTATGAGTGAAAAGATCAGTAGATATGTAAACAAAGAATTTGATACAGATCTTGGAGCTGAACTTGGATTAAGCGGGATTAACCGTGTAATCGTTCAGTTTAGAATCGACGAACAAGGTAATATTGGTCAGGTTAGAGCACGTGCTCCACACCCAAGACTTGAGCAGGAAGCTGCGAGAGTAATTAACAGTTTGCCTAAGATGAAGCCAGGTAAGCAGCGTGGGAAGCCAGTTGGAGTTATGTACTCTCTTCCAATTGCCTTTAAAGTACAAGACTAAATAGTACTCTACTCTTAATATAATATTCTAAATCCCGGCAATTGCCGGGATTTTCTATTTTATATGATTTCTCTTTTGGAAAAAATGTATATTACACCCATAAAACTATAACAATAGGTCTACTACGTATGAAGTATATTGTACTTCTTCCTTTTATTTTTTTTGGTTTTCAACTCACTGCTCAAGATGTTAATCTGTCTTCTGAAGTGTATCCTGAATTTAAGGAATGTGAGAATATAGATTATGAAAATCAGGCCCAATGCTTTAATCATACCTTGATAACTTACATAGTTTCAAATTTTGAAATGCCAGAAATTGTTCTGACAGAATCATACAGAGGTCAGTTTACTATTATTTTCGAAGTTGATGAATCTGGTGAATTTCAAATGATATATCTGGACGCCGCTTATGACGAGTTAAAAGAGGAGATTCAGCGTGTTTTTAAATCACTTCCAGTAATAAAGCCGGCTACTTACAACGGCCGTCCTATACATATGCAGTTTAAAATGCCTCTAAAGATTCCGCTACAAAATAATGTTGTAGTTCAGCCGGTAAAGGCGGCTGACGGGATTGAATTACAGGAAGAGGAAGAAAGTGAAACTGTAGTGCAAACGGTAACTAACGAGTTATCGGAATATGAAAAGATAAAATCAGATAAATTTACAAGTCCACGGTACAGCAGTCAAATAAATATTCCTTTATCTCATGAATTTTATAGCAGGTTCGATGCTCAATTCAATCAGATAGGTACTAACACTCACTCGGCTTCAAAACCCCTGATGTTTAGTGAGGTGAATAAGTATTACGATTTTGAGGCTAATCGCGATGAAATGCTTCAGGATAGAAATACGCTTGCGGGAAGAAAATTATGGAACGAACATTTGGTTAGATTCCAAACAGAAAAGTATTGGTTTGCCATAGATCCCGGCTTCGATCTTCAAATTGGAAAAGACTTTGAGCAAACCGAACATGATTTCACCTATAATAATGGGCGTGAATTCATAATTCAGGGAGGCTTGGGTGATAAATTCAATTTTTACTCGGTGATTTATGAGAGCCAGGGAAGGTTTGCTCAGTATTATAATAATTTTGCTGAGTCTATTAGGCCGGCGGGAGGAGATCCTGCTATTATTCCTGGTAGAGGAATTGCTAAAACTTTTATGAACGATGGGTATGACTATCCTGTGGCTGAAGGCTATTTGTCATTCACACCTTCAGAATTTATAAATATTCAATTTGGTCATGGCAATAATTTTATTGGTGATGGTTACAGGTCTTTATTGTTAAGTGATAATCCTTCTCCATATCCCTATCTAAAGTTGAATACCAAATTCTGGAAGATTAAATATACCAATACCTGGATGTCTTTAAGAGATGTTCGGCCTGCAGTAACAAATAGTGGTTCTTTCAGGACAAAATATATTGCGAATCATTATTTAAGTCTGAACATTAGCAAACGACTCAACCTTGGGTTTTTCGAGTCTGTAATGTGGGAGAATGATAATGATCGTGGTTTTGATTTGAATTATCTGAATCCGGTTATTTTTTACCGTGCAATTGAGTTTGCCACCGGTGCTGATGGTGGAAATGCTATTATTGGTCTTACCGGGAAATATAAAATATCGAATCAAATGTATGCTTATGGGCAATGGTTGATAGATGAATTTTCATCAAGTGATGTTTTTGGTGGTGAAGGTAGTTGGAAGAACAAGCTGGGGTTTCAGTTGGGGCTGAAGTACTTTAATGCCTTTGATGTAAAGAATCTTTATCTACAGGCAGAGTATAATCAGGTTAGACCATATACTTATTCACATAACTCCGTTACGCTGAATTACGGGCATAATAACCAGTCAATGGCACATCTTTGGGGAGCTAACTTCCGGGAAATCATTGGGATCGCCAGATATAAGAAAGATCGTTGGTATGGCGCTGCTAAACTTATCTATGGAGAGCGTGGTTTTGATTTTTCAGAGACGGGAGATTATTATGGCCAGGATATTTATAGAAATGAGGAAGACCGGCCATTTGATACTGGGGTGGAGATTGGCCAAGGGAATACTTCCAATTCCTTTTATTCTGAACTGGAAGCCGGTTATATAGTGAACCCAACAACTAATCTAAAGTTGTTCGCTAGTTTTATTTATCGTGATTTTAATCCGCAAGCCAATACTTCAGCAAATTTTGAAAATTCTACCGCCTGGATTAATTTTGGATTAAGAACTGATATTTTTAACTGGTACTTTGATTATTAGAGAATTTTACTACTGAAAATTAACACATTGGCTTCCTTGTTAAAACCTAATTAAGAAGTATCTTTGCGCCAGTTAAAAAAAAGCTTTTTTTGAGCAATACTCGCGTACATAATCCCAACGCTTCCATTCTATCAGACTTTAAGGAAATAACGAAGATGAGATTGGCTATAAGCGTAGTCTTTTCTTCGGTTGCCGGGTATTTTCTAGGGGCAGATCATATAGATTTCGTGGTGGTTACCTTATTGGCTATTGGAGGTTATCTCATGGTGGGGGCTTCCAATGCTTATAATCAGATCATTGAAAGAAACCTGGATGCTTTGATGGATCGTACCAAGAACAGGCCTTTGCCGGCAGGAAGAATGACGGTTCCTGTTGCGTTTGCAATCGCAAGTATTTTTACGGTTTTAGGTTTAGTGGTGCTTTATGTGATTAATCCTAAAACGGCCATGTTTGGAGCGATAAGCATTTTCTTGTATGTAAGTGTTTATACTCCACTCAAAACCAAAACGCCTTTATCGGTTTTTGTTGGCGCATTTCCAGGGGCAATTCCATTCATGTTAGGATGGGTGGCGGCAACCGGTAGTTTTAGTATAGAACCCGGAACCTTATTTATGATTCAGTTTTTCTGGCAATTCCCACACTTTTGGGCAATTGGCTGGTGGTTGTTTGATGATTACAAAAAGGGAGGATTTTTTATGTTGCCTACCGGAAAACGTGATCGCGGTACGGCGATTCAAATTATCTTATATACCTGCTGGACGATCATGGTTTCCCTTATTCCGGTATTTGGGGTTACGGGAAAACTTATGCTTACACCTGTTTCAGGAGTTATTATATTTCTTCTGGGGCTTGGAATGCTTTATTACGCTATAAAATTATTTAAAGAGAAAACAGCAGAAGCTGCAAAAAAATTAATGTTTGCAAGTGTTTCCTATATTACACTTTTACAAATAGTTTACGTACTGGATAAATTTATTAGACAATGGATTTAACTCAAGGATCTACAGAAAAAAAACAGGGCCGGGCAAAGAAAATGATGCTTTGGTTTGGTATTGTAAGTATGCTAATGACTTTTGCGGGTCTTACCAGTGCTTATGTGGTTAGTAAAAACAGGCCAGACTGGCTTACCGATTTTGAACTGCCGCTTTCATTCCTGTGGAGTACACTTGTAATGATAGGAAGTAGTATTACTTTGATTCTTAGTAAGAAAATGATCAAATCTGGTAGCAGGCGTAATGCCAGCGCGCTCTTGATAGGGACATTAATATTGGCCATACTTTTTGTTGTATTTCAATTTTACAGCTTTTCAGAAATCATTAAGGAAGGATATTATTTTACGGGAAGTGAAAGTTCAATCACTACTTCCTTTATTTATGTCCTTGTTTTAACGCATCTTGCGCATCTGGCCATAGGGATCATAGTGCTTTTGGTATTAATTTATAACCATTTTAAACAACGGTATAACGCAGGACAAATGCTTGGATTTGAGCTTGGTGCGACTTTCTGGCATTTTGTAGACCTCCTATGGCTATACTTGATTTTCTTTTTATATTTCTTTAGATAATAAAATTGCGTATTTTTGCGCATCCTTTAACATTAAACTACTTCTATGGACGCGACTGTCGTTAGAACAGGCACAGAAGGTAAAACCTGGGGTGGTGGTAATGAACCACTAAAATCAAGTTACGGAAAAATGATGATGTGGTTTTTCATCCTTTCCGATGCTTTAACATTCTCAGGATTCCTTGCCGCTTACGGTTTTTCAAGATTTAAATTCATCGATTCATGGCCAATTGCCGATGAAGTGTTTACTCACTTCCCGTTTTTACATGGCGTAGATGCTCCAATGTATTACGTGGCGTTGATGACTTTTATACTTATTTTTTCCTCTGTGACTATGGTGCTTGCGGTAGATGCGGGTCATCATATGAAAAAGGGGAAGGTCACCATCTATATGTTCCTTACTATTTTAGGGGGAGCTGTTTTCGTTGGATCTCAGGCATGGGAGTGGAAAAACTTCATTAGCGGAGAGTATGGAGCAGTAACTACCAAAGGAGGGAATATTCTTCAGTTTATTGATGCTGAGGGAGAACGAGTAGGACTTTCAGAAATTTCAGTTCCAATCGCTGGAGACAGGGTTGAACATGAAAGTAGAAATGGAATTTGGTTCGATACAGGAAAAGATCTTCCAACATACAGCCTTGATGAAGTGAAAGCAGGATTCATTCAAAATGAAGGTTTGCTTATAAGGACCCAACAATTAACCGATGATGGAGAGAAAACTATTCTTTCCAGGGAAGAGTCTTTAATGAAACTTAATAACGACGCTATAGGTACGGTAGAAGGGGCAAATCTCGTTCACAATGAATATGGTGCTCCCTTATTCGCAGACTTCTTTTTCTTTATTACAGGTTTTCACGGTTTTCACGTATTGTCTGGGGTGATTATAAATATCATTATTTTCTTTAATGTGATCCTTGGAACTTACGAGAGACGTGGAAGCTACGAAATGGTGGAAAAAGTTGGACTTTACTGGCACTTTGTAGACCTTGTATGGGTATTTGTATTTACATTCTTCTACCTGGTTTAATTCAGAAATAAATTATTATGGCTCACGATACTACACAACATCACGGATCGGCAACCAGAAGGATCTGGATAGTTTTTGGAATTCTTTCAGCTGTTACTATTGTAGAAGTAGCACTTGGGATTATAAAACCTGAATTTTTAACCCATACCTATCTAATAGGGATGAGGTTGCTAAACTGGATATTTATTATTCTTACCATTTATAAAGCATATTATATCGCATGGGCTTTTATGCACTTGGAGCATGAAACCAAAGGTTTGCGAAGAGCAATCGTATGGACCGGGCTATTTCTTGTAGCCTATTTGATATTTATTCTCCTTACTGAAGGTGGATATATATACGATGTCTATAAAAGCGGGCACGTAGCCTGGGACTTCTAATAAAAGTTAAAAGTATTGGAAAAGGCGGTTTTATAAAACCGTCTTTTTACTTTTGTAGCCCCATGTAAAATGGTGTTCTCTTATT
>Ga0207878_100452_pt1 | contig 13490 bp, 10 predicted proteins | sample LinPmetageLP41_FD_184053 | JGI IMG/M metagenome (GOLD analysis project Ga0207878, IMG submission 184053) | Marine viral communities from the Pacific Ocean - LP-41 (SPAdes) | ecosystem: Environmental > Aquatic > Marine > Oceanic | place: Pacific Ocean | collected 2010-08-27 | reverse complement strand
CCCCCGGTTCGGACGCCGACAAGACCATCGTCTATGGCGTCAACCACGACACGCTGACGGCGGACGACATCATCGTGTCGAACGCGTCCTGCACCACCAATTGCCTGTCGCCGGTGGCCTATGTCCTTGATGACGTCATTGGAATCGAGCGCGGGTTCATGACCACGATCCACAGCTATACCGGCGATCAGCCGACGCTGGATACCATGCACAAGGACCTGTATCGCGCCCGTGCCGCGGCGCTCAGCATGATCCCGACGTCGACCGGTGCCGCCAAGGCCGTCGGGCTGGTCCTGCCGCAGTTGAATGGCAAGCTGGACGGTGTGGCGATCCGGGTGCCCACGCCGAACGTGTCGGTTGTGGACCTGACGTTCACGGCATCGCGCGAGACCTCGGTCGAGGAGATCAACGAGGCGATCCGCAAGGCCGCGGACGGCAAGTTGAAGGGTATCCTCGGTTATACCGACAAGCCGCTGGTCAGCAGCGATTTCAACCACGACCCGCATTCGTCGATCTTCCACATGGATCAGACCAAGGTGATGGAGAAGGGCAAGATGTGCCGCATCCTGTCGTGGTATGATAACGAATGGGGCTTCTCGAACCGGATGGCGGATACCGCCGTCGCGATGGGCAAATTGATTTAGCGAGAGTCGCGAAGTCGATACTCTCGTGGCGGCAAGGTGATGGTTTCCCATGGAAACCGTCACAGCCGCACAGAAGTTATCCAGGCACCAACACCCACAGTTATCCAGGCACCACCCCACTCTCACCTCAGCCGGAGTCCCCCATGACCTTCAAGACGCTCGACGACATGGACCTGGACGGAAAGATCGTGCTGACCCGCGTGGACATCAACGTGCCGGTCGAGGACGGGCGCGTGACCGACACCACCCGGATCGACCGCATTGTTCCGACCATCAAGGAGATCCTGTCCAGGGGTGGCACGCCGGTGATGCTGGCGCATTTCGGACGGCCCAAGGGCAAGCCTGTGCCGGAGATGTCGCTGCGTCAGGTCGTGCCCGCACTGGAGGCCGCGCTGGGCCGTGACGTGACCTTCGTGGAGCGCCCGGACCGCGCGATGCTGGAGGCGGCGGACGGCCCGGTCCTGATCGAGAACACGCGCTTTTCCCCGATGGAGGAGGCGAACGATCCGAAAATGGCGCAATTCCTTGCCTCGCTGGGCGATATTTACTGTAATGACGCATTTTCGGCGGCACATCGGGCGCATGCCTCGACCGAAGGCGTTGCGCGGTTTTTGCCGTCCTGCGCAGGTCGGTCGATGGAAGCGGAACTGACGGCGCTGGACAAGGCCCTCGGCACACCGAAACCGCCCGTTGCGGCGCTGGTCGGCGGGGCCAAGGTGTCGTCCAAGCTGGACCTTCTGGGCAACCTCGTGACCAAGGTGCAGCACCTGATCATCGGTGGCGGCATGGCAAATACATTTCTGGCCGCCCAAGGCGTGAACGTACAGAAATCGCTGTGCGAACATGACCTTCTGGACATCGCGCGCGGAATCGTGGCCAAGGCCGACGCCGCCGGTTGCGCGATCCTGCTGCCGCGCGATGTGGTGGTGGCCGCAGAATTCCGTGCTGATCCGCCGACGCAGGTGGTCGCCGCCGATGCGGTGCCCGAGGGACATATGATCCTGGACGCGGGGCCGGATTCGGTCGCGCATATCAACACGCTGCTCGATGGGTGCGCCACACTGGTCTGGAACGGCCCGCTGGGCGCATTCGAGATGACGCCATTCGACGCGGCAACCGTCGCCGCCGCCCGCCATGCCGCCGAACTGACGCGCGCGGGCAAGCTGGTGTCGGTCGCGGGTGGGGGCGATACCGTCTCGGCCCTGAACCACGCCGGGGTCGCCAACGATTTCACTTATATCTCCACTGCCGGCGGCGCGTTTCTGGAATGGATGGAGGGCAAGGAATTGCCCGGTGTCGCCGCCTTGTCGGATTGACGCGCCTTCGAAGACTGTCCGAAGCCGCGATTGCCCGGCACGGGATCTTGCCTCTGGGCTGAGGATATTCAGCCAGCGAGGAGGCCTTCCATGAAGCACCTGTTGTTCTGCTCCGCCCTGCTTGCTCCCGCCACCCTGCCCGCGTCCGCGCAGGACAGGTCGCTCTGAAATCTGGTTCATCTGCAGCGGGTCTGCGTAGCCCTTCTGGAACGCGAGATGCCCTTCGCAACCCGATTGCGCCTTCAATCCGCCGCACCTGACCCGAACGAGGCGGACCTGAGCGGCCCGCCCGCCGAACTGCGTCACCCTGCACGGGCTTATCTGCGCGGCGTCAACGCGCCCCGGTCGCTGGCCAATGCGCTGATCTATGCCAGTGTCGCGGCAGCCCGTGGCGACAGGCGAGTACCCGCCCTGCTGGACCGCATCGACCACACCCTTCCGAAGGACGGGGCGAAGGTCTGGCAACCTGTCGCGGATGACGTTGCCGGGCGGGCGACCGCCTTCTGGCTGACGTAGGGGGGACCGTTAGCGCAACCAATCACTTGCGGCAATCCGGAGGGCGGCTTACTGCCGGGGGACCATTCATTCGCACCCCCCGGAGGCCCCTATGTTCGATCCAGATAAAGCCGCGAAAATCCGTGCCGGTCAGGGTTTCATCGCGGCGCTGGATCAATCGGGCGGGTCGACCCCCAAGGCACTGCGGCTCTATGGGGTGTCCGAGGATCGCTATGCCTCGGACGCCGAGATGTTCGACCTGATCCACAACATGCGTGAACGCATCGTCCGCGCGCCTGCTTTCACCGGCGACAAGGTGGTCGGCGCAATCCTGTTCGAACAGACGATGGACCGCGAGTTCGAAGGCCACCCCGCCCCCGTTTATCTGTGGGAACAGCGCGGCGTAGTGCCCTTCCTGAAGATCGACAAGGGACTGGAGGAGACGGCGAACGGCGTGAAGCTGATGAAGCCGATCCCTGGCCTGGATGCAACGCTGGAACGTGCACGCGCGGCGGGCATGTTCGGCACCAAGGAACGCTCGGTCATCGATGCCGCCGACGCGGCCGGGATCGAGGCCATCGTGGCCCAGCAGTTCGATGTCGGCCGTCAAGTTCTGGCGCATGACATGGTGCCTATCCTGGAGCCGGAGATCAGTATCGGCATGAACGACAAGGCCCGTGCCGAGACGATGCTGCGCGATGCCATTCTGCGTCATCTGGACGATCTGCCGGTGGGGCAGGAAATCATGCTGAAGCTGACCCTGCCGGAAGAGGCGGGGCTTTACGCACCGCTGGTCGACCACCCGAAGGTCATGCGGGTCGTGGCCCTGTCGGGCGGCTATTCCCGCGACGAGGCGAATGCCCGTCTGGCGCGCAATCGGGGTGTTATCGCCAGTTTCAGCCGCGCCCTGACCGAAGGCCTGTCGGACGCCCAGAACGATGCGGAGTTCGAGGCCGCACTGGCCCGGACCATCGACAGCATTCAGGCGGCATCGGTCGCGGACTGACCGGGACGGATAACCGGACGGCAATATCGCCGCCCCGTGTCATTCCGGGCGTTCAGATCAGCAGGGAGCGCAGGCCTGTTCGGGCGGGTTCGCATCGTTGCAGGTGCAGCAGTCGGTCGATGCGGCCACATCCATCGTTCCGGTTACCAGCGGGATCGCCCCGTTGATGTCGGTGACACCGAAATGCAGCGGCCATGCGCCGATTTTTCCGCTGCCCACCATGTCCTTGAGCATCGGCAGTTTGTAGGCGTGTTCGACCATCACGGCGCGCGCCTCGTGCCCGTGGCTTACCTTGCGACCTTTGAGCCAGGCCTCGCTGGCCGTGATCTTGATAAATGTGCGGGACTTTTCGCGGTGATTGCGATCGTCGTCGTGCTGTCCTGGGATTTGGTGAAATCAGGCATCTAGACCCTCCTGAAATAGACTCTCCTGGAAAATGAATTCTCGATGGATTTTCCGCCCCGCAAATGGCCCGGCGCCCGGATCAATTCCGGTGCCCTTTCATACGACGGGTTCGGTCAGCGTCAGGTATGGGATTGCTTACTCCGGATCGTGAGGCGGGGGATTCCCACCGGCGTCCAAATGTGCCATCCTGCCCGCGAGCGCCCGCGAAAGGTGCTGGAGCAGGTATAGACGCATGGCATCAAATCGCAGACGCGGAGGCTACAGCCTTATCATTCCGTTCTTGCTCATGGGGTTCGGGGGCTATTTCGTCTTTGCCGCCGTGCAGGGCGAATACGGGGTGTTCCGCCGTGTTGAACTGGAAGCGCAGCGCGAGGTGCTGCTGGCGGAACTGGCGCTGCTGGATAGCGAGACCGACAAGATGCGCGATCGCACGCGGCGGCTGTCGGATGACTACCTGGACCTCGACCTGCTGGACGAACGGGCGCGGATGATTCTGGGCATGGCCCGTTCCGACGAAATCATCGTCGAATAACCTTTATAAAAACGGATTCGCTGTCGAAGACATTTCGTTCGGCATGTGTTTGGCCTTTTCTGCCGGAACCCTATGCGTTAGCGATTGTTTAACATTGAACGATTCCTGTGTCCGGAGGAGACGCGCCCTATGGCCACCCGCAAGACCGCCGCGAAAGCGAAGCCGAATGTATCGAAGGAGGACCTCCTCCAATACTATCGAGACATGCTTCTGATCCGCCGTTTCGAAGAAAAGGCGGGGCAACTTTACGGGATGGGTCTGATCGGGGGCTTCTGTCACCTTTATATCGGTCAGGAAGCCGTGGTCGTCGGACTGGAAGCTGCGGCTAAGGAAGGTGACAAACGCGTCACCTCGTACCGCGATCACGGTCACATGCTGGCTTGTGGCATGGACCCCAAGGGCGTCATGGCCGAGTTGACGGGCCGCGAGGGGGGGTACTCCAAGGGCAAGGGCGGCTCGATGCACATGTTCTCCAAGGAGAAGCACTTCTACGGCGGTCACGGCATCGTCGCAGCACAGGTGCCGATCGGCGCGGGGCTGGCGTTTTCCGACAAGTATCGCGGCAATGACAACGTCACCTTCACCTATTTCGGCGACGGCGCAGCCAATCAAGGCCAGGTCTACGAATCCTACAACATGGCCGAGCTGTGGGATTTGCCGGTTATCTTCGTGATCGAAAACAACCAGTATGCCATGGGCACCTCGACCAAGCGGTCGACCAAATCGAATTCCTACTGGGAGCGGGGCGCAGCCTACGGCATCGAGGGCGAAGAGGTCGACGGCATGGACGTTCTGGCGGTCAAGGATGCCGGAATGCGGGCCGTTGAATACTGCCGCGCGGGCAAGGGTCCGTATATCCTCGAGGTCAAGACCTATCGCTATCGCGGGCATTCCATGTCGGACCCGGCAAAATACCGCACCCGCGACGAGGTTCAGAAGATGCGTGAAGAGCGCGACAGCATTGAACAGGTCCGTCAGTTACTTCTGACCGGCAAACACGCCAGCGAAGAAGATCTGAAAGCCATCGACAAGGAGATTAAAGACGTGGTCAACGCCTCGGCTGAATTCGCCAAGGAAAGCCCGGAGCCCGCGCTCGAAGAGCTGTGGACCGATATCTATGCCAAGGAAATTCCGCAGGAGGCCGTGTAATATGGCGACCGAAATCCTGATGCCCGCCCTGTCCCCCACCATGGAGGAGGGCACCCTTGCCAAGTGGATGGTCAAGGAAGGCGATACCGTCAAATCCGGTGACATTCTGGCCGAGATCGAAACCGACAAGGCCACGATGGAATTCGAGGCGGTAGACGAAGGCACCATCGGCAAGATCATCGTCTCTGAAGGCACCGAAGGGGTGAAGGTGAATTCGCCCATAGCCGTTTTGCTTGAGGAAGGCGAAAGCGCGGACGACATCGACACCAAATCCGAAACCCCGAAGGCCGAAGCGGAGGTAAATGCCGAGGCTCCAGCTCCGAAGCCTGCCGCAGCTGCATCGGATGACACGCCCGCGCCGAAGTCCAATGCCTCGCCCGATTGGCCAGAAGGTACCGAGATGGTCACGATGACCGTCCGCGAAGCCATTCGCGAAGCCATGTCAGAAGAAATGCGCCGCGACGGTGACGTATTCCTGATGGGCGAAGAAGTCGCGGAATATCAGGGCGCGTACAAGATTTCGCAGGGCATGCTGGACGAATTCGGATCGAAGCGCGTCATCGACACGCCGATCACCGAACACGGGTTCACCGGCATCGCCGTCGGTGCTGCCTTTGGCGGGTTAAAGCCGATTGTCGAGTTCATGACGTTCAACTTCGCCATGCAAGCCATTGACCAGATTATCAACTCTGCTGCCAAAACGCTCTATATGTCGGGTGGACAGATGGGTGCGCCGATGGTGTTCCGCGGTCCCAACGGAGCAGCCGCGCGCGTCGGCGCGCAGCACAGTCAGGATTATGCGGCGTGGTATGCTTCGGTCCCCGGCCTGAAGGTCGTGATGCCGTATTCTGCAGCGGATGCGAAGGGTTTGATGAAAACGGCCATTCGCGATGCGAACCCGGTCATTTTCCTTGAAAACGAGATTCTGTACGGAAAGTCGTTCGAGGTGCCGAAACTGGATGATTTCACCGTTCCGTTCGGCAAGGCGAAGGTCTGGCGCGAAGGCAAGGACGTGACCATCGTCAGCTGGAGCATCGGCATGACCTATGCCTTGGCCGCAGCCGACAAGCTGGCCGAAGACGGAATCGAAGCGGAGGTCATCGACCTGCGGACCCTGCGCCCTGTTGACTACGACACGGTGTTGGCCTCGGTGATGAAAACCAACCGCTGCATTCTGGTCGAAGAAGGTTACCCGGTCGCCAGCTTCTCGGACCATATGGCCAGCACGATCATGCAGCGCGCCTTCGATTATCTGGACGCGCCCGTCATCACCTGCACCGGCAAGGACGTGCCGATGCCATATGCCGCGAACCTTGAGAAACTGGCGTTGGTCACCACCGACGAGGTCGTCGAGGCCGTCCGCAAAGTCACCTACCGCTAAGGGGAAACCGACATGGCTACCGAGATTCTGATGCCCGCCCTGTCCCCGACGATGGAGGAAGGAACGCTGGCGAAATGGCTGGTCAAGGAAGGAGATACGGTTTCATCCGGTGACTTGCTGGCCGAAATCGAGACCGACAAGGCGACGATGGAGTTTGAAGCCGTTGACGAAGGAGTGATCGGCAAGATTATCGTCGCCGAAGGCACCGAGGGCGTCAAAGTGAACTCTCCCATCGCGGTCTTGCTGGAGGAAGGCGAGGATGCGGCGGCTATCGATAGCGCCGCGTCATCTGCACCTGTGGCTTCGTCAGAGACGCCTGCGCCGGAGCCCGAAAAAGGCTATGGCCGCGAAGCCGCGCCGAAGGCGGACGATGATAACGGCGCCAAGGTCGACGGCGAACAGGCCGAGTCTAACCCTGCCCGGACGGCCGCATCCGGCGACCGGGTCTTCGCCACTCCCGTCGCCCGTCGCATCGCTAAGGACAAGGGCCTTGATCTGAGCCAAATTAAAGGTTCCGGCCCTCGTGGACGCATCGTGAAAATGGATGTCGAGACCGCAAAGCCTGGAGAGACAAAACCCGCCGCAACCGCCACAGAGGCACCCAGGACCGCGACCGAAGGCCAAAAGCCGACCGCCCCAGCGGGCATGACCGCGGATCAGGTTGCCAAAATGTACGAAGACCGTGAGTTTGAGGAGGTCAAGCTGGACGGGATGCGCAAGACTATCGCCGCCCGTCTGACCGAAGCAAAGCAGACTATTCCGCATTTCTACCTGCGCCGCGACATCCAGCTGGATGCGTTGCTCAAGTTCCGCAGCCAGCTCAACAAGCAGCTTGAGGGTCGCGGCGTGAAGCTGTCGGTAAACGATTTCATCATCAAGGCCAGTGCCCTGGCTCTACAACAGGTGCCCGATGCGAACGCTGTCTGGGCCGGTGACCGGATGCTGAAGCTCAAGCCGTCGGACGTAGCCGTGGCTGTGGCCATCGAAGGTGGATTGTTCACGCCGGTTCTGAAAGACGCGCATCTGAAGTCCCTCTCGGCGTTATCGGCCGAAATGAAAGATCTCGCGGCCCGCGCGCGCGACCGCAAGCTTGCACCTCATGAATATCAGGGCGGCAGCTTCGCGATCTCCAACCTGGGAATGTTCGGCATCAGCAATTTCGATGCCGTCATCAACCCGCCGCATGGCTCCATTCTCGCCGTTGGCGCAGGCGTCAAACAGCCAGTGATCGGCGCCGATGGCGAAATCACCGCAGCGACTGTCATGTCGGTTACACTCAGCGTCGATCACCGGGTCATCGATGGTGCACTTGGTGCGAATTTTCTGAATGCGATTGCAGAAAATCTGGAAAATCCGATCACGATGCTTGCCTGATGCTCGCTACATTGGCGCAAACAAAAAGCCGCCCCCGAAGGGGCGGCTTTTCCGATTCAGAATGTTCTAGGTATTCAGACGTCCGGTGCCCTGATCCCAATCAGTTGATCCATCATCACCGACGGATGCGCGCACCCTGCCTCGCCAACGATGCGAGCAGGTACACCGGCCACAGTCGTTTTCGGCGGCACATCCTCCAGCACGACTGATCCTGCTGCGATCCTAGAGCATTGCCCGATTGTAATATTTCCAAGAACTTTCGCGCCTGCACCTATCAAAACGCCATCACCGATCTTGGGATGCCGGTCATCGTCTTCCTTGCCGGTTCCACCAAGCGTAACAGAATGCAGCATCGACACGTTGTCACCCACCACAGCCGTCTCGCCGATGACGATCGAATGTGCATGATCGATCATGATGCCACGCCCAATGCGAGCGCCAGGATGAATATCCACGCCGAATAACTCGCTGACACGCATCTGAACGAAATACGAAAGATCCTTGCGCCCCTGCCGCCAAAGCCAGCTTCCGATCCGGCTGGCCTGTATTGCCTTGAAGCCTTTGAAAAACATCATCGGCTGAAGGAATCGATCACAGGCCGGATCGCGTTCGAACGTGGCCACGATGTCGGCGCGCGCGGCCGTCGCAATAGCCGGATCACTGGACAACGCTTCATCGGCCAATCCGCGAAGGATCTGTTCGCTCATTTCGCCGGATGCGAGTTTCTGCGCGAAACGATAAGCCAAAGCCATCTCGATCGTCGGATGATGCAGGATCGAAGAATGGATCAACCCCGCTAAGACAGGTTCGTCACGAATGGCATTCTGCGCTTCCTCTGTGATCCGATCCCAGACGGGATCGATCGCATGCACGTGTCTGTTCGCCAAGGTCATGTCGCCGCGCTCCGCGTTATTATCTATCTGATATAGGGTAAATCAGGGCGGTCTTCAAACGCGACATCAAGATATCGTCAAGGTTGCAAATGTGCCAGGGCCTACATCCTCGGAAATTTGCGCGACGGCGATGGTCGCGCCTTCCGCCATCAGTTGCGCGCGTTCCGGGATCGACGCACCCAAAAGGATGGCTGAACCACTGGTCGCCGTTTCCGAAAGTATCGTTCCATCTTCCCGCAATACCCTCACGATATAAGATTCCCTGGCCTCCCCCAACGGGACGTCCGCCACGTCCCAGCCGTCCCCTCCAAGGCGCGAGCGGCGAATCCAGCCGACTGCTAGACCATCGCTGTTCCACCGTGCTGTCAGATGCACAGGCGCATAGGGCCGCAGCCCCTCTCCGAAAACGGTTAAGGCTTCATATTCGAAGGCGGCATTGTCGAAACTCAGGTTTGCAGGCCCGGTGCGATAATGTCGCTCAAGTCCGAGAGCTCCCTTTGCCAACTCCAGTTGCGGCAAACCACTTTGCAAGAATACGACCTGACTTCCGATCGGCCGCTCTGATGCCATCGCCCACTCTGTCCCACGCTGTCCCCGCAGCCGCGACGACAGTCCCCAGACACCTTTTGAGATCAGACGTGCCGTCCGGAACTGAAACACTTCCCAGCCCCAAGGTGACCCATCGTTGATGGCTGCGGCATTCACGCCCGCCAGCAGTGCTTCCACCGAGACCGACTCCAGTTCTCCGGCAGCCAGCCGTACTATTAGCTCCGGTCCCTCGTCGAACAAACCTGGCATGGCGGGAGATAGGATCGTTTCGGTCACTCCGACCTGCGCCGGAGCGCCAATCAAAATGTTCAGGCCATAATTACTGTCCTCGACCGAGGAATAGACCGCGACTGATCCCGGCCAAGGCGATGCCGAAACCGCAGCATATGGGGCATGCGCCACCTCCTCACCTGTTAACAACGGCAGGTCCAGATAGGTCACGTCGACCGGCAGCGGCGCAAGGGGACGAATCCGTCCCGATCCGTCTTCGACTGCATCGCTTGGCTCGAACAGCCCCAATTCAGTGCGCACGGCGTGAACCTTTCGCGGACCGGCGTCTTCCAATCGATCGATCCGCCAAAGATCGGTGGTCCCATCCAGCCGGATAACGTCCCCGGCCTTTTCATGACGGCGTGAGGGCGGCAGCTCGAACTCGATAGTATCGCGCACGACGGTGGTTTCCGTCAGATATCGCTCTGCAAGTCCGTGTGCCTCGCCTTTTGTCAAGGCGACGGGAAGCTCTTGTTCCGAAACCGGAACAACAGTGATCCCCGGCACTACCGCGTCGGCTACCCGGACCTCGAAATCGCCCTCAGCGTCTAAATGATGGACGATAACCCGCTTTGGTGTTTCTGCTTCGGCGGCGCGTTGCCATCCGATCACCGGCCCGTCTTGCCGAACAAGGAATTCCGGATCAATCGCATGTTCTTCCGCCAAAGCGCGCATCGAGAAAACAAGCTTGCCCTCCCGCTCACTTGCCTCGACGCCATATGCCATCATCAATGGTTGAAGATCGGCCCGCGCCGCCTGCATGTTCGTCATCGCATAGCCGCGGACCACACCGTAAACGCCGGACACATCGACTTGCGTCAGGCCGCTCGCCTCGCAAATTTCGCGGATCACAGTCGCAAGCGGCTGGTTCCCGCTTCGTCCCGATATCCAGTGCCCACGCTGATGATTCACGCCGTCGGACCAGACCTCCTCCAACTCGGGGAAATACGGCCAGGGCCGCGCGTCCCAAGCCCAGGCAAAGCTGTGCCCAAGGTCGAGCATCGGCCCCGAATACCGGTCAGATGCAACATTCGCCTCGGGACCCTGCCAATAGGACAGCAGCGCCCGCAGATATTGCATCTGCATCGCATCGTCCCGACGACCGTTGGAATATCGGGGCAGACGCGATTCGGACGACTTCACATCGACAAAACTGTTAGGCTCGTTTGCCCCTTTATCGATCGCGGCGCAGCCATATTCCGTGAACCGGATCGGCTTCAGGCGCGGCTCCCAGAGAGTCGGCAGATCGGTCCGTACGCCATCAATCCGATCATGATGGGCATTACCCCACCAGTTTCGGATATCTTTGTAACGCCAGACCCAGGGTTCGTCGTATGCTCCATCCGTAATCGGCTCGCGGCGCTGTGCATTGCGTGCCTCGGAGGTTTCATAAAACCAATCGAAACCCTCACCACCTTCGATCTGACTGTGCAGATAATCAATGTTCAGGCAGGTTTTCGCCGCGACATCTGCATGGTCTTTACCCTCGCGCCAATCGGCCATTGGCATGTAATTGTCGATCCCGATAAAGTCGATGTTGTCGTCGGACCAAAGCGGGTCCAGATGATAATGCAGGCTATCCGCATCCGCAGGCTGATACCCGAAGTATTCCGTCCAATCAGCAGCATAGCTGATTTTAGCATCAGGCAGAATTCTGCGGACCTCCGCCGCCAATGCAATCAGTTCTGACACTGCCGGGAACGTGTCGCCCGCCCCTCTGATCTGCGTCAGGCCGCGCATTTCGGAGCCAATGCAGAATGCTTCGACGCCACCCGCTTCCGCGCAGAGTCTCGCATAGTGCAAGATGAAGCGGCGATAAGACCAGTCGCCATCCGGCCCCTGCATAATCACCTGTTGGCCGGCTGCGGAATTGCCGACATTGCGCAAGGAAAAATCACCGCTAACCGTTGTGCCAAAAAACAACGCCACTTCGGATTCGGCAGCTTCCGTCCTGTCGGTCGACCCGTATAGGCTAGGTCCAACGTCCGTTGTAATTCGTCCGCGCCACGGCAACGCCGGCTGCTCGCCCTGCCCCCAAGGATTGGGCAACCCGTTGCCTGCCAATTGCTGCATCAGGATGAAGGGGTAAAACGTGACGTCCAGACCCCGCGCGTTCAGGTCGCGTATCGCCTCGATCACCGAACTATCGCAAGGTGTGCCTCCGTAAACCGACCGCCCGTCAAGTTTTGGAACGATGTCTGCCGCTGTTCGGTCAACGCCTGAGACATTCCATCTCATTGGCTTGCCGTCCGAACCGGCCTGTTCGACTTTCGGACGAATGGTACAACTCCCACATCGCAAGTCGTCCCCGAACCACGACACGATAAGAGAGACCGACTTCAAGTTCGGAAATTCTTCAGTCAGATCATTCATCGAGACGGTGAAATCCGGAATGCCCTGCTCGGTGTTCACATTCGCGGAATCTTTCTGCCCGCGCCCCAGATCGTAATGAACCGCAGTCGTGGCAAGAGTGTATTCCCCGGTGCCCGGAATGATAGCTACCCCCTCGATCAAGTCCATGGGGGCCGGGATTTCGCCGGGCGCGCGCGCTGTGCGCACGACCTCGAATGACAGTTGCGGCATACGGTTGCCGAACGGAGTCAAATCCAGATCCTCGACCACGACATAGGCAATGCCGCGATACGCTGGGGCATTGCCCGCGCCTTCCACAGCCTCGATCAATGCATCAGGCATCTGGTCTTCTGTGCCGCGATAGATCCGCATCTGGATTGACGATTTCGAGATTTCGCTACCATCCGCCCAGACGCGACCCACACGAGTGATCTCGCCCTCGCTCAGAGCCAGCGCGAACGATATGGAATAGCTGTATTGCGTCTGTGTCGGCGCTTTGGGCGCGCCCTTGCCGCCCCCTCCTCCGCCTCTCGTTTGCCGGTTTTCCATGAACCGCGTCGCCCAGATCACCTGACCTGAGACGCGAACGCGCCCCACCACCCGTGGAATTACCGCGCCTTCCGACGCCCCCGTCAGACGCAGTCGATCCAGCCGACCGTATTCCACCGCATCTGCACCACCGCCCAGGATCGATTGGTCGATGGTCCGACCCAACGTCGCGCCGACTGCACGTCCGATCACGGCACCGCTCAAACCGATGAACGATCCGCCCAGACTTCCCCCGACGGCCGCACCGACCGCACCAAGTACCAGTGTTGCCATTGTTCAGGTCTCCTTGATCGGCGCAGTCGGAAAATCGAAACGTGCGGATACGCGCCGCAGCCACGCCGCGGACAGATGGCTTTCGACGACACCGTGTCCGCTATAGGCATGGATAAACGTAGGGCTGTTCCCGCCGATCCCGACAACCCCCAGATGTTTCGCCACGGATCCGTCGCGCATCCGAAACAACAACATCTCGCCCGATCGGACATCGCGACCGCGTAACACGCGTATGAAATTCCTGTCTGCGGCAGCCGTCAGGACTTCGTCGCCTTGTGGCTCCGACCAGTCGCGTGAATATT
>Ga0207878_100451_pt1 | contig 13548 bp, 15 predicted proteins | sample LinPmetageLP41_FD_184053 | JGI IMG/M metagenome (GOLD analysis project Ga0207878, IMG submission 184053) | Marine viral communities from the Pacific Ocean - LP-41 (SPAdes) | ecosystem: Environmental > Aquatic > Marine > Oceanic | place: Pacific Ocean | collected 2010-08-27 | reverse complement strand
CTTACCTTCGGCGGGACAGGCAAACGCTGGAAATTCGTTTTATTTTTATAATCCACTTCGGGTCTCAAAAGGAGCTCAGGAATTTATGCGTGTTTGGGGTAGCCGGGAACTTGCAGATAATTGGAGATGGGGCTCCTCTGCCTTGAATCAAAGTTCAATAAATGCTCAGGAAAGATTGATGGATATAAACTTGGATAATGATCCGCTGTATGATCCTATGACTTATGTGAGTCAGATTCCCGGTGAACGATCGGTTTTGGATAGTTTAGCTGTTCAGCAGAATTTAGCTTATTATCAGTTGGGAGTGCTCTATAATGAAAATTATAGCGAATATGGTCTGGCTGCGGAAAGGCTCGAGTTTTTATTAGGGAATGCTCCTCAGGAGCGTTTAGTACTTCCTGCAAAATATAATTTATATAAAATCTATGGAGCGCAGGGACGATTAAGAGATCAGGAGCAAATTAGAAATGATATCCTTCAGAATTATTCAGATTCTCGTTATGCTGTTTTTATTAAAAATCCCGGAAGTATCCAAAGAGATGAAGAAAGTCCGGAGGTTCTTTATAATACATTGTTCCATGAATATGAAGATCAGGAGTACAAAAAAGTCATCGAAAAAACTAACGAGTATATCTCCCGCTTTACCGGAGATCCTATGGTGCCAAAATTTGAATTTCTAAAGGCAAGGGCTAATGCTAGATTACTTGGGATAGATGCATACGAGCAAGCCTTGCAATATGTAGCCGTAACCTATCCTCAAACCAAAGAAGGACAGAAGGCTCAGGATATTATCAATAAAGCAATCCCAGATTTAAAGGCACTGGAATTTGTAAATGATAGTCTAGAAACCAACTATAAACTCATTTTTCCGTTTGATAATAGGGCAGAGAAAGAAGCGATAGAATTAAAAGAAACTATAGAAGTAGCTTTATCAGAATTGGACTACGATTATTTATCGGTTTCGCTAGATGTTTACGATACTGACCGGATGTTTGTTGTAGTTCATGGAATTACGGATAAGTCGAGATCTCTTGGATTTCAGGAATTATTACGTGACAATAAAAAATATAAAATAGCCCGGGAAGCTTTTGTCATGTCCGTAGAAAATTATAGAATTGTACAAATTAAGAAAAATTTAAGAAGTTATCTGGATGGTAACTAAACCCTGCAACTATGTTTTCTGAAACAAAAAAGACCAAACCTGCCACAAACCAGAACGAACAAAACCGAATTGCCGCCGGAACACTTATTACCGGAGAAATTTCGGGAAAAGGCTGCTTCAGAATTGAAGGAACTCTGGAAGGCAGCTTAAAGACACCGGAAAAAGTGGTAATAAGTAAAGGAGGTTTGATCAACGGCACGCTAGAATGCGAAAATGCTGATATTGAAGGAAGTTTTAAAGGGAAGTTATTTGTAAAAGGAGTTCTTAGTTTAAAAAGTACAGCTAATATTGAGGGGGAGGTAGTTGCAGGAAAGCTTGCCATAGAACCTGGTGCGGTTTTTAATGCAACTTGCGAAATGAACGGCGGGGTAAAGCCTCTTAAAAAAGAAAATGAAAAAAAATCAGCATAATAAATATCTGGGCTTTGTTAATATTGCTTTTCAAATGGGAATTAGCATCGCTGTGGGTGTTTTTGTGGGAATCTGGTTAGATGAAAAGTTTCCGAATAAATATTCAGCGTATACTATTTCCTTATCACTTTTAGGGGTTTTTGTAGCCCTGTATCAAGTGTACCGTGCCGTTAAAAATCTGAATGAAGACGAATAAATGCAAGCTAAATTAATTTCCTTTCTAAAACTTTTTATTCCGTTTTCTATCGTACTCTTTATAGTTCAGTTTTCAATAGTAAATTATCTGTTGAATATTGAACTTTACTATGCTAGCCTTGCGGTTTACACCTTTCACGTTGCAGCAACATTTCTTATCTATCTTTTTTTAGTTTATGTAAACAATACTTTTAGTGATAAAACGGGTTTTGCCTTTATGGCTTGTAGCCTTTTAAAAATGTTGGCAGCAGTACTCTTCCTCTTACCAATGATGCTGAACGATGTTCCCAATCCGTTTCAGGATTTAATCTTATTTTTTATTCCTTATTTTCTATTTTTGATTTTTGAAACTATTTATGCTGTAAAGCTTATCAATACTAAATAACAACCTGGCTTTCAGGAAAATCGTTAAAATTGCCAAAAGACCTAAAAAAATATACGGCGGACTTTCAGATAAAAATTAAAAGTATACCTTTGCACGGAAATTTAGAGCCCACAATTTTTAAGTAGAATAGGTACTATGACAGCACGGAAATCTTTAGTGATTAGCTTGTACTTTGCATTAGCATTTGCCATTTTCCCTTTGTTTACCTTTGCTCAGGAGCATGAGCAGGAGCATAAGTCACTTCAGGAGGCTGAAGAAGAGTTTAACGCGACCGAGATGATTATGCACCATATTGGTGATGCTCATGAATGGCATTTCTTTGGAGAAGGAGATAGCTCAGTCACACTTCCACTACCTGTGATACTGTTCACTGATGGCGGACTTGTAACCTTTATGTCCAGTGAATTTCATCATGATACCGAGGGGCATAACGTGGTAGAGAAAGGCGGGATGCGCTTTGTTAATCTACACGAAGATATTTATAAATTAGATGCTGGTGCAGGGGCTGTAGAATTTGATGCAGAGCATCATCCTTTAAACGCGTCTAAGCCCTGGGATTTTTCTATTACGAAAAATGTCGCTGCGATGTTTCTTACGGTAATCCTAATGCTTTTATTCTTTACGAGTCTTGCGAGACATCATAAAAAGAATAATCATGCACCAAAAGGATTCAATAATGCCCTTGAGACACTAGTTTTGTTTGTTAGGGATGATATAGCGATCCCGCAAATTGGAGAAAAGAAATACATGAAATTTATGCCGTTTCTTTTATCGATATTCTTTTTTATCTGGATTACCAACTTAATGGGGCTTTTACCAGGTGCGGCTAACGTTACCGGTAATATTGCCGTAACTGTTTCTTTGGGTCTTTTTACGATGTTTATCATGATCTTTAACGGTAATAAGGATTTTTATAAACATACATTTTGGATGCCGGGTATTCCAACCTGGGTGAAGCCTATCCTTGCCGTTGTGGAAGGACTTGGGTTGCTTATTAAACCTGCAGCACTTATGATTCGTTTGTTTGCGAATATTACAGCAGGACACATTATCATTCTGAGTTTAATTGGATTGATATTTATTTTAGAAAATGCGGGCATTGCTGGAGTTTCGGTTCCCTTTGCCTTATTTATAACAGTATTGGAATTGTTAGTAGCATTCCTTCAAGCGTTTATTTTTACGATTCTGTCGGCCCTTTTTATTGGGATGGCAGTTGAGGAACATGAACATCATTAATTTTAATTTTTAATTTTTTCAACTATGGAATTATTGTATGTAGGTCTTGCAGCTTTAGGAGCTGGACTAGCGGTTCTTGGAGCCGGAGTAGGTGTAGGTAAAATTGGTGGTTCTGCCATGGATGCTATCGCACGTCAGCCAGAAGCTTCTGGAAAGATCCAGACAGCTATGATTATCGCTGCTGCACTTGTAGAAGGTGTTGCTCTTTTTGGAGTGGTTGCCTCTTTATTAGGTGTATTAAGATAATTAATTTCAAAGAGTCTCTTTCGCAACGGTTGGTTGCGAAAGGACTTCTTTAAATGATGTTTTTAACTATTTTTATTTAAAACTATGGATTTAATAACTCCCGAAATTGGCTTGTTCTTCTGGCAAACCATCGTTTTTTTAGTATTGCTTTTCCTTATGGCGAAATTTGCCTGGAAACCTATTCTTGGTTCAGTAAAGAATAGAGAACAGTCTATCAACGATGCGTTGGCTTCAGCTGAAAATGCGCGAAAGGAAATGCAGAATCTTCAATCTGACAACGAGCAGCTTTTGAAAGAAGCTCGTGCTGAAAGAGATGCGATCCTTAGAGAAGCCCGTGAGTTAAAGGAAAAAGTAATCGCCGACGCTTCTGAGGAGGCTAAGGTAAAAGCTGATAAAATTGTGGCAGATGCCATGAGAAGCATTGAGATTGAAAAGCAATCTGCAATGGCTGAATTGAAAAATCAGGTAGCTGAACTTTCAGTAGAAATCGCTGAAAAGATTGTTCGTAAAGAACTTTCAGGCAAAAATGAACAACACCAAATGATCGAGAAGATGATTGGTGATGCTAAGCTAAACTAAGATATGAGAGGAACCAGAGCCGCACAACGATATGCAAAGGCAATCCTTTCTTTGGCGAAGGATAAGAATTCGGTGGAAGCTGTAAATGAGGATATGATTTCAATTTCCAAAACTGTTTTAAACAGTAGGGATCTTGAAAATATGCTTACCAGTCCTGTAATAAAAAGTAGCACTAAGAAGAGCGTATTATTTGAAATTTTCAAGGATGTAAACGCTGTTACTAAAGGTGCAATTGATATTCTGTTAGAAAACGGGAGGATTGCGATTCTTCATATTGTGGCAAGACAGTATATCATCCAGTTTAATGAATTGAACAATGTACGGCAGGCTGTTGTTACTACTGCAGTACCTTTGGATAAAGAACTTGAAGCTGTAATTCTAGCTAAGGTGAGAGAATTAACAGGTTCAGAAGCCAGTCTCAAAAGCATCGTTGATGAAGAAATCATTGGTGGTTTTGTGTTAAGGGTAGGGGATTTGCAATATGACGCAAGTGTTTCCCGTAACTTAACGCGGCTAAAAAGAGAATTACAAAACAACACATACGTTTCAAAAATTTAATTAAAACCGGTACGCTACAAGCGTGCCATTTTATCTTGAATAATTATGGCAGAAGTAAATCCTGCTGAAGTATCAGCAATATTAAAACAACAATTATCAGGTTTTGAATCCAAGGCCTCTCTAGACGAAGTGGGTACCGTTCTAACCGTAGGTGACGGTATTGCGAATGTTTATGGACTGGCGAATGCTCAGTATGGAGAATTGGTTCAGTTTGAAAGCGGTCTTGAAGGGATCGTTCTAAACCTGGAAGAAGATAATGTTGGGGTAGTACTTTTAGGTCCTACAAATGAGATCAAAGAAGGTTCTACCGTGAAGAGAACTCAGCGTATCGCTTCTATCAATGTAGGGGAAGGAATTGTTGGCCGTGTGGTTGATACTTTGGGAGCTCCAATTGATGGTAAAGGTGCAATTGAAGGTGAAACTTTTGAAATGCCACTAGAGCGTAAAGCTCCGGGGGTAATTTATCGTCAGCCGGTAACAGAGCCACTTCAAACAGGTATTAAATCTATCGATGCAATGGTACCGGTAGGAAGAGGTCAGCGTGAGTTGGTGATTGGTGACCGTCAAACAGGGAAGACTACTGTTTGTATTGATACCATTCTTAATCAGAAAGAATTTTACGATGCCGGTGAGCCGGTATTTTGTATATATGTTGCTATTGGTCAAAAAGCTTCTACTGTTGCGGCGATTGCTAAAACTTTGGAAGATAAAGGTGCTTTAGCTTATACTACTATTGTTGCTGCAAATGCATCAGATCCTGCTCCAATGCAGGTTTATGCTCCTTTCGCAGGTGCAGCGATTGGTGAATATTTTAGAGATACAGGCCGTCCTGCATTGATTGTTTATGATGATCTTTCCAAGCAGGCAGTTGCTTATCGTGAGGTTTCCCTTTTACTTCGTCGTCCACCAGGGCGCGAGGCATATCCTGGGGATGTATTCTTCCTTCACTCAAGACTTCTGGAGCGTTCAGCTAAGGTGATCAACGATGATGATATCGCTAAGCAAATGAATGACCTTCCTGGTAGTCTTAAAGATAAGGTAAAAGGTGGCGGTTCACTTACTGCGCTTCCAATTATCGAAACTCAGGCAGGAGATGTTTCAGCATATATTCCAACCAATGTAATTTCGATTACAGATGGGCAGATTTTCTTAACTTCAGACTTGTTTAACTCCGGGGTTCGTCCTGCAATTGATGTAGGTATCTCGGTTTCTCGTGTGGGTGGTAACGCTCAGATCAAGTCTATGAAGAAAGTTGCTGGTACCTTAAAACTTGACCAGGCTCAGTATCGTGAACTTGAGGCATTTGCCAAGTTTGGTTCAGACCTTGATGCAGCCACTATGAACGTAATCTCAAAAGGTAAGCGTAACGTGGAAATTCTTAAGCAGGGACAAAATGATCCTTATCCAGTAGAAAATCAGATCGCCATCATCTATGCTGGTTCCAAGAACTTGTTAAGAGATGTGCCTGTAGATAAGATAAAAGAGTTTGAAAAAGATTATATTGAATATCTTGACGCTAAGCACAGAAGTACGCTGGATACTCTTAAAGCAGGAAAATTAACTGATGAGGTGATTGACACTTTAACGCAAAGTGCTAAAGAACTTTCTGCTAAATATAAAGACTAGTATTGAGTACAGGGGTTTGATAATTTGAATGTCAAGTTTCAGTATTTACAATTGAAAATTATAAAGGTATTGAGTAATTCTAAAATTTAATTACTCAATACTCAATACTAAATAAAAATGGCAAACTTAAAAGAATTACGTAGCAGGATTACTTCGGTTTCTTCAACAATGCAGATTACCAGCGCCATGAAAATGGTGTCGGCTGCAAAATTGAGTAAGGCTCAGGATGCAATAACATCTATGAGACCATACGCCGAAAAACTCACTCAGTTGCTACAGGATTTAAGTGCTACTCTAGATGATGACTCTGGGAGCAAATTTGCTGAAGAGCGTGAGGTAAAAAAGGTATTAATCGTGGCTATTTCTTCTAACAAAGGTCTGGCCGGTGCCTTTAATACCAACATCATCAAGAAGGTGAAGAGTAAGATTCAGAATGAATATCAGGGGAAAAATGTGGATGTTTTTACTCTTGGTAAAAAAGGAAACGATATTCTGAAAAAGACCTTTGATATTTATAAAAATGACAATGCGATCTTTGATGATCTCACTTTTGAAAATGTTTCTGAAATCGCTGAGGAATTAATGCAGTTATTCCTTGATGGTAAATATGACAAGATCGATGTTGTATATAACCAGTTTAAGAATGCAGCGACTCAGTATGTAATGGATGAGCAGTTTCTTCCTATTGAAAAATTCGAAAGTGAAGATAATAAGCAGTTAGATTACATTTTTGAACCTTCTAAATTGGAGATTGTTAAAGATCTTATTCCTAAATCTCTTAAGATGTTACTTTTTAAAGCTCTAAGAGACTCTTTTGCTTCAGAACATGGCGCGCGTATGACGGCGATGCATAAAGCTACAGATAACGCTAAGGAGCTTAGAGATGATCTTAAACTTTCTTATAACAAAGCAAGACAGGCTTCTATTACCAATGAGATCCTTGAGATCGTTGGTGGTGCCGAAGCATTGAACGGATAACACGTCATCCTGAACTTGTTTCAGGATTTCTTTGAAGCTGAAACAAGTTCAGCTTTGCATAAAATTAAAAGCCCTCAATTAAGAGGGCTTTTTTATTTGGTATGGGTTTTGTTTTTATACCTTCAAATCTAAAAACTAGACGACATGAAAAATGTATTACACTTAGTGACCGGAATCTTTATTCTGACCCTTTTCGGATCCTGCGGAAGTAATAAAGATCTTCAGGAGCGTGCTCCGGCCCAGTTCGATAAGGCTTATTACACCTATACTTCTAATGGAATTGAGTTAAATATTCCAATTGCTGCAATTCAGGACCAGAGAGTTACTATGGATGCTGTTTATTTCCATGGAATGAAATCCCAACTTAAACAAAGTGAAGAAAAACCGAACCTTTATGTGGCAAATTTTCGCATGGGAACCGGTGATATGGTAATGCACGAAGATCCAAAAGAAGAATACGGGAATAAACCACCTCAATTGCCGGAAAAGAGCCCTTTTTCAATAGAAGAAGATGAAGCTATTTTGGTTTTCACCCAGAACGATAAAATTAAATACTACAAACTAACAGGAATTGTGGAAAAGGATTAAGCCTAAAACTTTTATAATCCTGATTTATTAAGATATTTGTAATAAACCAACCCGCTGCTGTTGAGTACCTTTAAGAAACTCTTTCAACAAACATTCATCTATGGTTTGGCAACTGTTTTGCCAAGAATGCTCAGTTTCTTACTGGTTCCATTATACACCGAAGTTTTACCAAAAGAAGAATATGGTGAGATTTCGGTAATCTTTGCATATTTCGTTCTATTCAATGTCGTTCTGGCTTATGGAATGGAGACTGCATTTTTTAGATATTACAATAAACAAAAGAATAAGAAGGACGTTCTAAGCACCTCAGGATGGTCGCTAGTTGTCTCTTCGTTCATTTTCTTCGGAATTGCTCTTTTAGCCAGGGATTGGATTTCTGTAATTACAGGAATAGATCTGGAATATATCAAACTGGCGGTCTGGATTCTTTTACTGGATGCCCTGGTGATTATCCCATTTGCCTGGTTACGTGCTTCAGAAAAACCTATGCGCTATGCACTGATTAAAATTCTTAACGTCGCCGTTAACCTTGGTTTAAATATCTTCTTTTTACTTTATCTGGCAGATCTTTCAAAAGATATTAGCTTTTTTGAAGCTCTTTATCTACCGGATTTTGAGATAAATTATGTATTTATATCCAACCTGGTGGCTAGTGGACTTACCCTGCTATTAATGGCTCCATTCTATCTGAAGATTGATTTCAAATTTAATACCGACTTATGGAGGTCTATGACGAAATATGCTTTTCCTGTCTTAATTGCCGGAATAGCATTTTCTATAAATGAAGTATTTGATAGAATAATGCTGGATTATTTGTTGCCACAGGATATAGCAAGATCTGAAATTGGAGCATATTCAGCATGTTATAAACTGGCGCTTTTTATGACCCTTTTCGCTACAGCTTTTAGATTGGGAATAGAACCTTTCTTTTTTAGCCATGCGGAATCAAAAAATGCTTCTAAAACTTATGCGCAAATCACAAATTATTTTGTGGTTTTTGGCAGTATAATTTTGGTTGGAGTGACAGTTTTTGTAGATCTTTTAAAAATACTACTTATTCAAAATGATACTTACTGGGAGGCGATGGAAATTGTTCCCTTAATATTACTGGCAAATTTGTTTTTAGGAATATATCATAATCTTTCTGTCTGGTACAAAATTACAGACCGAACAAAATTTGGCGGTTATATCTCCCTTGCCGGAGCAGCATTAACTATTATCTTAAACCTTTTATTGATCCCAGTGATAAGTTATACCGGTTCTGCAATCGCAACCTTAGCTGCTTATGGTCTAATGATGATATTGTCTTATTATTATGGCCAGAAATACTATCCTATTCCGTATAACATGAAAAAGATAGGAGGATATCTATTCCTATCCATATTTTTATCAGCGCTTTCATTTTACGTTTTTCGCGGAAATTATTTCGTGGGGATACCGTTATTATTACTATTTATTGGAATCGTCTATTTTTCAGAAAAAAAACAAATTCTCAAAATCATACAATCTTAGTTCATGGATATAAAAATTATAAACAAGTCGGCACATAAATTGCCACATTACGAAACAGATTTTTCAGCCGGAATGGACCTTCGGGCAAATATTGATGAACCGGTTACTTTAAAACCCCTGGAAAGAGCGATCATAAAAACCGGACTTTTTATGGAACTGCCTTTAGGTTTTGAAGCACAGGTAAGACCACGAAGTGGCCTGGCTGCTAAAAAAGGAATCACTGTTCTAAATGCTCCTGGCACAATTGATGCCGATTATCGCGGAGAAATAGGTGTGATCCTTGTAAATTTGTCTAACGAAGATTTTGTGGTGAACAATGGAGAGAGAGTAGCCCAGATGGTGATTGCAAAACACGAACATATTTCCTGGAAAGAAGTAGATATTCTTGGGGAAACTTCCCGTGGATCTGGAGGATTTGGAAGTACAGGACATAAATAAGAATTAATAAAAAAAATTGAAATGAAAATTATTGTACCAATGGCAGGCCGTGGTTCACGACTTCGTCCACATACTTTAACCGTACCAAAACCGTTAATTCCAATAGCGGGTAAACCAATTGTTCATCGGCTAGTAGAAGATATCGCAAAGGTTCTGGATGAGAAGATTGATGAAGTTGCCTTTATCATAGGCGAAGATTTTGGTGACCAGGTTGAAAAAGATCTAATGAAAATTGCCAACAGCCTTGGAGCTAAAGGAACTATCTACTATCAAGATAAACCACTGGGAACGGGACATGCTATCATGTGTGCAAAAGAGTCACTTAGCGGCCCTGCAGTAGTTGCTTATGCAGATACGCTTTTTAAAGCAGATTTTAACCTGGATAAGTCGGCAGATGCTGTGATGTGGGTGAAGAAAGTTGAAAATCCTTCAGCTTTTGGTGTAGTGAAGCTGAACGATAAAAATGAAATTACAGATCTTGTTGAAAAGCCTGAGGAATTTGTGTCAGATCTTGCTGTTATCGGGATCTATTATTTCAAAGATGTGGAGATATTGAAAAATGAACTTCAGAATGTATTAGATGCGAAGTTGACCAGAGGAGGAGAATATCAGATCAACGACGGGATTGAAGCTATGCGCAAAAGTGGTTTGAGATTTGTTCCGGGAAAAGTAGATGAATGGATGGATTGCGGAAACAAGAATGTTACCGTTGAAACCAATGGTAGAATGCTTAATTTTCTTCATACAGATGGAGAAAAATTGATTTCGGATTCCGTTAAAATTAAAGATTCAGAAATTACCGAGCCTTGTTATATTGGTGAAAATGTGGAGTTGATCAATGCCAAGATTGGTCCTAACGTTTCTATTGGTGACGGAACCAAAGTTGAAAATTCAACTATTAAAAATAGTCTTATCCAGACGTTTGCAGATGTGAAAAATGCAAGACTGGATAATGCTATGATTGGGAATTATGCCAGATTTGATGGGGATTTCACCCAGATTAGTATTGGTGATTATTCTGTATTGGAATAAAGCTTTTATATGAAAAACCTGTTTATCATCCTGATAATGTCTTTTTTGGTGCTTCCTGTTAATTCACAGGAGTTGCCACAACTTTTTCAGGATGTTAACCAGGACGATCTTGGGGATGTAAGCGATGAATTTCAGGAATATTTCTTTGAAGCTTTAAAGCAGAAAGGCATTGAAAATTATGAAAAGGCAATCACTGCTTTAGAAAAATGTCTGGAACTGGATACTGAGAAATCTGTGGTTTATTTCGAATTAGGAAAGAATTACCAGGAACTTAAGCAATTTGAAAAAGCAATTCAAAATTTCCAGAAGGCCAACGAATTGGAGCCTCAGAAGGAGTCTATTCTGGTTTATTTATTTCAGACGTATGGAATGACAGAAGATTTTGAGGGAGCAATAGCAACCTTAAAAAAATTAATTCCTATAGATAAGGCTTACCAGGAAGATCTTGCGAATCTTTATTTGCTCAATGAGAATTATGAAAAAGCATTGAATTTGCTGGACGAGCTAGATGCCAAACTTGGGGCTAATTCTTATAGAAATTCATTGAGACGCCAAATCTTTGCGCGTACTAATAATACCGGAGCGCAGATAGAGAATCTTCAACAGGGAATTTCCAGTAATCCCGATATTGAGCAAAACTATCTCAATCTTATTTATATATATAGTGAACAGGGGGAAGAGGAAGAGGCTTTTAAAGTTGCTCAGGAGCTTTTAGAGACCAATCCAGGATCAGCACTTGCTCATCTGGCCCTATATAAGTTTTATCTGAATAAAGGTGATACAGAAGCTGCTGTAGCTTCCATGAAGATTATTTTTGAAAGTGAAGAGATTGATGCTGAATCCAAATTCAAGGTGTTAAATGATTTCCTGAATTTTGTTCAGGAAAATCCGGCATACGAAGAAGACCTTATTGAAGTTGCCGGTAAACTTACCGAATGGGAAGATGCTCCTAAACTCTACGAACAACTTGGCCAGTATTATATAAAAAAGAACAATAAAGAAGATGCTTTAAAGTTTTTTGAGCTAGGCTTAAAAGAAAATCCCGAGAACTTTGAATTAACAAAGAATACACTTCTTTTGCAATTGGAATTTGAGAAGTATGAAGCCGCAAAGGAATTAAGCAGGGAAGCTTTGGAGGGTTTTCCTTCACAGCCTATGCTTTATTTATTCCAGGCCGTCGCTCTTAATAAATTGATGAATTTTGAAGCAGCAGAAGCTAGCTTACTGGATGGTCTTGATTACCTGATAGATAATACCCTTATGGAAATTGATTTCTATTCCCAACTTTTTATAAGTTACAGTGGTATGGAAAATGCAGATAAAGCTGAAGAATACCGCCGGAAGGCAGAAAATTTAAAAAAAGAAATTAACTGATGTTAAAGAGAATAGTTGCCCTAATCCTACTTTCAACTTTCGTGATTTCCTGTGGTAGCAGGAAATCAACAGGAAAGATAGCTACAAAAAATGCTGAAGCAGTTTCAGTAATTAAAAAACATTATACAAGCGAAACTCAGTTTCAAACGGCTTCAGGAAAGTTGCGTGCGGTATACCAGGATGATGAAAAAACACAATCTGTAAACCTTAGTTTTAGAATTGCAAAGGATAAGGCGATATGGATGAGCGCCAGCATTCTTGGATTTCCGGTTGCTAAAGCCTATATCACCCCTACCAGCGTAAGTTATTATGAAAAAGTGACTCAAACCTATTTTGATGGGGACTTTAGACTGGTAAGTGACTTCCTGGGGACTCCGCTGGATTTTCAGAAACTTCAGAATTTATTAATAGGACAGGCTATTTATGATCTTCGTGATGAAGCATATAATTTTGTACAATCTCCTCGTGGTTTTCAGTTTGTAAAGGATGATGGAACTGTTATGAAGAAAATGTTTCTTTTAAATCCAGTAAACTTTAAAGCAGAGGCACAGCAGTTGGTTCAGGAAAGGGATAATCGTGGCTTAACGGTTACTTATTCAGATTATCAGGAAGTAGATGGTTTGGTTTTTCCTGAAAATATAAAGATCATTGCCAATGAAGGGGGATCAAGTACTAATATTGACCTTACTTATAGAAATATTTCATTTAATGAGGAAGTTAACTTTCCTTTTGACATTCCATCCGGTTACGAAGAAATCAGCTTAAAATGATCAAACTAAAGTTTTCAAAATCCCTGCTTTTTTTACTGTTTCTATTTTTCGGCTATAGTTCGGCGAATGCCCAAACAAACCGTAAAGACCTTGAAAAAAGGAGAATTGAACTCCGCAATGAGATAAGCCGTATTAATGAGCTTCGAATTTCAAATCAAAGGAAGCAAAGTTCAGTGCTGGGTCAGGTAGAAGATTTAAATCAACAAATAAAAAGTACCGAAGATCTTATTAAACTAACCAATCAGCAAGCAAATCTATTAACCCGGGAGATCAATACTAATACCAATAAAATTGGTCAGTTAAGAAAGGAACTTGAAAAACTGAAGGAGGATTATGCCCGAATGATAGAGAAATCCTATAAAAGCAAATCTCAACAAAGCAGGGTGATGTTTCTGTTGTCTTCAAAGAATTTTTTACAGGCATACAAGCGTCTTCAGTATATGAAACAGTATACAAATT
>Ga0207878_100449_pt1 | contig 13561 bp, 11 predicted proteins | sample LinPmetageLP41_FD_184053 | JGI IMG/M metagenome (GOLD analysis project Ga0207878, IMG submission 184053) | Marine viral communities from the Pacific Ocean - LP-41 (SPAdes) | ecosystem: Environmental > Aquatic > Marine > Oceanic | place: Pacific Ocean | collected 2010-08-27 | reverse complement strand
CTGGCTTAAAGAATATGCTACGAAGGCAAATATGAATGGATTTGTTGTGGGTGTTAGCGGCGGAATTGACTCTGCAGTTACTTCCACCCTTTGTGCAAAGACAGGCATGCCTACCTTATGTCTTGAAATGCCCATACATCAGAATAAAAATCAAGTTAGCAGGGCTAGAAAACATATCGATGAACTTCAGCATAATTTCGCAAATGTAAGCGGCCTTGAAGTTAATTTAACTCCTGTTTTTGAACAGTTTAAAAACGGAATGCCTCAGCATAGAGAAACATCTTCACTGGACCTGGCGCTTGCTAATTCCCGTGCGAGATTAAGAATGACTACCCTCTATTATTTTGCCGGCCTTCACAAATATCTTGTGGCAGGAACAGGCAATAAAGTAGAAGATTTTGGCGTGGGGTTTTACACTAAATATGGCGATGGCGGTGTAGACCTTAGTCCAATAGCCGATCTCCTAAAAAGCGAAGTATATGAATTGGCTGAATATTTAAATATTATTGAGGAAATCGTGATTGCTGCTCCTACCGATGGATTATTTGGAGACAGCAGAAGTGATGAAGACCAGCTTGGAGCTTCCTACGATGAGCTTGAATGGGCAATGGAAAACCTAGAAAATGGAAAAACTGTGGAAGATTTTAAAGGAAGACAACAAGATGTGTTTAAAATTTACCGCAGGCTAAATAATGCCAACAAACACAAAATGATACCAATCCCTGTATGCGATATACCCGTTCATCTAAGGAAGTAAACATCTTATCGAATAACTCAGTCTCTTTTACATTTTGAAAAGCCAAAGCATTATTTTAGGTTAACAAAACCAAACTCAACGAGTTACCCCCGGACTTGTTTTTAACATAGAATCATGTATCGAGTATTAATTGCAGACCATCATCCTATCATTCTGGAAGGTGTAAAATGTGTACTTCAAAACAATCCGGCGCTTCAAGTAACAGGTAGAGTTGGAAGCGGAACCCAACTTTTTAATCAGTTGGAAAAGGATGCACCAGACGTTTTGATCGTTGAATTAGATCTTCCCCAAATTAATGGAATCAACGCTATAAGGCGTATAAAACAGGAATTTCCTGAGGTTAAAACTTTAATTTTTAGTTCTCATCCAGAAGAAATGTATGCGTTGAGTGCTATTAAGGCAGGAGCTGCCGGTTATATTTCTAAACACACCGATAATGAGACTCTGGAAAAAGCAATTTACCAGGTGGCACGTGGTGGAATTTACCTGAATCGCACAATTACAGAGAAACTGAATTCAGGGATTTCAAGAGGTAAGAGTTTAATTACAAAATTTAAAAAGCTTTCCACCAGAGAAACAGAGGTACTAAATCTTCTCTCTTCCGGCAAAAGAAATAAAGATATCGCCGAAGCGCTTGATATTAATGAAAAAACGGTGAGCACCTATAAGACCAGGTTGCTGAAGAAATTGAAGGTTGACAATGTTGCTGATCTTATTACGCAATCAAGATTACTTCAATTAAATACTACATAACACGACCAAGCCTGTCAGATAAAATAGTACTAAGGCTGGTGTAACTCATTATTTCCTGAATCTTGTCTGTTCTGTCTGTTTCAGAATTTACATCTTTCATTTCTTCCAGAAGTTCACTTATCTTCTTCCCTACAAGATGCCTTCTTAAAGAAAGGATTGTTTGTGTTACATATTGAGAAACTCCCTGATCTTTAGTTTTAACGGGGATATCATGCCTTTCCCAATCATGTAGCTCATATTGCTCGTCCTCCATCAGAATATCGGTGAGTTTCATTGCCTGTGACTCTTCAATATTATTGATAATCATCTCTACACCAAACTCATCCTGACTATTTAGCTTTTCTATGAGAAGAAGGAATAGTTTTTTAAAGTCTTCATTGGTAAACTCAATCTCATCTTCCTGAAGATCCAGAAAGATTTTTTCAAATACTTTTGCTTCCTGAACTTCAGATTCATAGATCATCTCCCCTCGTTCATTTTGTTTCAACAAAACATCATGAAATTCACCCTGCTCTCTACCGTATAAAACCAAAAGACTAATAATTTTACGCTCTAACTCATATAACGGATCTACTTTGGCCTTGGGAGAAGATTCCTCTTTAACCACCTTCATTTCCTTTTTCTGAGGACGATTGGATTCTTTGGAATCTTTATTTTCTATTTGCGCCAACGTAGCATATAAGACATCTTCAGAAATATCCATAATTCTGGAACATTCCTGTAAATAGACTTCCCGCTGAATATTATCAGGAATCTTAGCAATACTATTTACCATATCCCTAATGAGCCCAGCTTTTTTAACCGGATCATTCTTAGATTCATCCATCAACAAGGAAGCCTTGTAGGTGATAAAGTCATAGGAATTCTCATCCAGGAACTCTTTTAGTTCATCTTCAGAATTTGAACGCGCAAAACTATCAGGATCTTCGCCTTCCGGAAATGGACAAACTTTCACATTCATCCCCTGTTCCAGGATAAGGTCTATTCCTCGCAGGGAAGCCCTGGTGCCTGCAGCATCTCCATCAAAAAGAACGGTAATATTTTTTGTCAGCCGGTTAATAAGGCGAATCTGTTCCGGCGTAAGTGCCGTACCTGAAGAAGAAACCGTATTTTCTATACCACTTTGATGAAACTGAATAACATCGGTATAACCTTCTACCAAATAGCAATTATCTTCTTTAGCAATGGCTTGCTTGGCATAGTAAATTCCGTAGAGAACTTTACTTTTATGATAAATATCACTCTCAGGAGAGTTCAGGTATTTCGCGGCTTTTTTGGTGTTAGAAAGAATTCTGCCCCCAAATCCTAAAACCCGGCCAGACATGGAATGGATAGGAAACATTACTCTTCCCTTGAACCTGTCAAACCGCTTATTCTCTTTTACAATAGTGAGTCCTGTCTTTTCAAGAAACTCTAACTTGTAAGCATCCTCTAATGCTGTTTTAGTGAAAACCTCCCAATCATCCGGAGAATATCCTAAATCGAACTTCTTAATGGTTTCCGCAGAAAAACCTCGCTCCTTAAAATAGCTTAATCCTATGGCCTTTCCTTCATCAGTCTCATGCATTCTTTTTTGAAAGAACTCATTGGCATATTCTGAAACCAGATACATGCTTTCTCTCTCATTCGCTTGTTCCTTCTGCTCATCACTTTGTTGAGTTTCTTCTATCTCTATCCCGTATTTCTTCGCGAGATATTTAATAGCTTCGGGGTAATTGAAATGTTCATGCTCCATCAAAAAAGCAACTACATTCCCGCCTTTTCCGCTACTAAAATCTTTCCAGATTTGTTTCACCGGAGAAACCATAAAACTGGGACTGCGTTCATCGGTAAACGGACTCAATCCTTTTAAGTTACTTCCAGATCTTTTAAGCTGAACAAAATCACCTATCACCTCCTCTACACGGGCGGTTTCAAATACATTATCTATGGTGGTTCTAGAAATCAATTAAACAGGAGTTATTTATTTGGAAATTACTAAAAAAGACAGGGCTTTAAAAATGATTACTCAAATTTAAAGCCCTGCAAAACTAAACTATATTGGCTAATTAATCAAGATCAAAACGAAGACCTAATGAAACATTATGTGATTCAGTATTTGGGTCCTGAAAAATAGGGTTCAAGTCATATTTTGCATAAATAGACGTGTTCCCCCAGCCTATATACGCACTCACACCATAAATAAAATTATTGGTATTATAATCTGATTTTAATTTTTGCTTGACGTTATCTCCATCCTCATCAAATTTCAATTTTTGACGCTCTCCCAGGCTAAAACCTCCGTATCCACCTAGTCCAATCTTGAACTTTCTATAGGTAGAGAATGTAGTACCATGATCATTTTCAATTCTTTTATAAGGACCAAACTCGAAATGAACAGGAACTACCAGATTATCCATTCTAAACTTTGATTTTTTCAGATTTACTGGATATTCTTCCAGTAAAGTTAGTCCCTCATTTTCCACAAAATATCGATTATCTGTGGGTTTCAATCCGTTAAACTGGAATGATACCCCATATTTTAATCGTAACCAGTTGGTGTCTTCAAAAACCCTGGTGTTCCAAACCCAGCCGATTTCAAAGAATCTACTGCCGCCAACCTTAAAATCTGAATCATTCAAAGACTGTCCATCTTCAACTGCATTATTGAATCCGGCTGCCAGCATGATGGTAGAAGTAGTCCGTTGGTCCCGGTAATCTGTATTCTCTTTTTTGTCATCTTCTCCCCATGAAAAGATAAAAGTTTGATCATTTTCTACTTTTGATTCTTCATCTCGTTCTAAGAGGGCAATCTTATTGTCTATAATAGCTACACGATTCTCTATATTCAGTGCATGTTTATTTGCTGCTTGCTCCTTTAACTCATCGGCTTTCTCTAAAGTGATTTCATTTTTATCGAGTCTGGCATTGATCTCTTCTACTTGCTGCCTCAGCTCCTCCTTTTCTTGAGCAATGATATCTTTCCTTTTTTCCTTTAGAACTTCAACCTTGTTACCCTTAGTAATTTCTACCGTCTGTGCTTCACATAGACTAAAGCTTAAAATTGATAGTACGATGTAGAGAATAATTGTTTTCATAATGATGATTTTTTGTTTAAATGATTGATGAGTGACCTCTTTTATTTAGTGATGATTATTGATTATTATCCAGTTTATTGGAAACCGCAACTGCTGCTTTCTCATAACCTGTCTTCACTATCTCGAAGACCTTTTCTTTGAAAGACTCATACATTTCTTCCTCCACATCTGCCAGCAAAGCATCTGCAGTGATGTTATCAGAATTTAACAGGGGGCGTTTTTCCCTGATCTCGGCCGTAGCTTCCGCAAGCAAAGCGTCTACCTCAGCATTAGAAACCGTCGCCTTCCCTTTTTCAATTTCAGAAACTCCGGCCAGAATTCCTTTCAGTTCCTCTGAAATCTGAATTTCCTTTTGAGTTTTTAGAACTGATGGCTCGATGAGGACGGGCTCAATAGATTCTTTATTTTCAGAAGTATTTAATGCTAAGCTTTCACCGTCATTTTTCACAATCTGAGCTTTTGAAGTTTTTTCCTGTGCAGGGGCTTCAGCCGATAACTGAATAGTTGACTTATTTTCTTCCTTAGTTTCCTCTGAAACTAATTCAACAGGTTGTTCAAACTGAATATTATCTGATTTGTCATAATTTTCAGAAGGAGTTTCAACGATTGGGTTTGAAATTTGATTCTGTTGATTAATGAATAAGACACTTGCAATCAGTAATACTGCGACAGCAGCTGCAGCAGAAAACCACCATTTATTACCTGAACCTTTATTAGAATTATCCAACTGAGAATTCAATTTCTCCCAACTTCCTGCTGATGGCTGAATTTCTCTTTGATCCAGTTTCTCCTTTATATGCTCTTCAAATTTAATTGGCGCCATAACTCGATGAATTACTCGTTTTTAATTTTTCCTGAAGCATTTTTCGTGCTTTAAATAACTGGGATTTTGAAGTCCCTTCGTTTATATCAAGCATTTTTGCTATTTCAGCATGCTTGTAACCTTCCACCGCATACATTATAAAGACCATTTTATAACCTTCCGGCAAACTGTCTATCAAATTCTGTATATCAGCCACATCCATTTCAGAATTTATATTATTGAAGATCTCACTCGCTTCATAGGTCATATCTTCCTGAAATTCTAGTTTTTTATGCTGTCTTAAAAAAGAAATAGATTCTCTCACCATGATCTTTCTAATCCAACCTTCAAAACTTCCTTCTTCCTTAAAATCTTTCAAATGGTTGAAAACCTTAAAAAAACCGTTTAGCATTGCGTCCTCCGCATGATGTAAATCTTTAATGTATTGCCTACAAACGCTCAACATTTTTGGTGAATACAGCTCGTATATTCTTTGCTGAGCATCCCGATTCCCCGTGGATGCCCTTTTTATCAAAGAGGATTCATTTTTAAAAAGCTGTATAACTTTTACCATTTTCACAAGACCTTCTATTTATATAGACGTGTGAAAGTTACAAAAGGTTGCCTGCGAATTTATTTTATTTGAAAAAAGTTGAAAATAGGATGTCCGGTGTCTTTACGCACACATTGTTGGGAAGTGATGTAATCTCATATTCAGAACTACGCTTAAAGAGACTGCTTCAGTCGCGTTGCTACTCCAGTGACAATATTTTTTGTTCCTCACTCTTCACTTTTTCACTTTTCACTATTTTCAAAGTATCTTTGTAGGAGAATAGTTTTTATGGCAGAAGAAGTACGAATAAACAAATATCTAAGTCAGTTAGGTTATTGTTCCAGAAGGGCAGCCGACAAGCTTATAGATCAAGGTAGGATTACCATCAACGATAAAGTTCCTGAAATGGGAACAAAAGTAACTCCGGGAGATTTGGTCAAGGTAGATGGTAAACCTGTTTCAAAAGAGGAGCTTAAAGAGCCTAATGTTTATATTGCCTTCAATAAACCCGTTGGCATTGTTTGCACTACAGATACTCGCGTAGAAAAGGATAATATCATCGATTATATCAATTACCCAAAAAGAATCTTTCCTATTGGACGACTTGATAAGCCAAGTGAAGGTTTGATCTTTCTTACGAACGATGGTGATATTGTAAATAAAATCCTTAGGGCCAGAAATAATCACGAAAAGGAATACGTAGTTTCTGTAAACAAACCTGTTACTTCCGAATTTCTAAAGAAAATGTCCTCTGGAGTTCCAATTTTGGATACCATAACCCGCGAATGTGAGGTTGAAAAACTAGGACATCATACTTTCAAAATTATTTTAACGCAGGGTTTGAACAGGCAGATTAGGAGAATGTGTGAATTTTTAGACTATCAAGTTACTTCGTTGAAAAGAGTTCGTATCATGAATGTTTCTTTAGATATTCCCGTGGGAGAATGGCGGGATCTTACAACGGGAGAATTGGAAACTATTAACAGCTTACTTGGAGAATCCACTAAAACTGAGGAAGGATCTATGATCGAGGCTTCCAAAAAGCCAAATCCAAGAACGGGGAAAAGACCTGGGAAACCAAAATCTTAACAGAGAATTAGCTGCCTTTATTAGACATTTTTCCCTCGTTCTTGTTAATTTTAGATGCTTAAATAAGATCAACTATCTTATATCTTATCTTTAATAGAATTAGATTTAATATTTAAAGAATGAAAGTACAGCCATTTCACCTTGCAATTCCTGTTTCCGATCTTCAAAAATGCCGAAAGTTCTACAAAGAGACCCTTGGCTGTGGTGAAGGGAGAAGCAGTGATCATTGGGTAGATTTCAACTTTTTTGGTCATCAACTGGTGATCCATTATCAAGATCCTCAGGAAACCAAGGCTTCAACCTCTAATCCCGTAGACGGAAAAGAGGTGCCAATTCCACATTTTGGAGTTGTGCTTCAATGGGAAGTATTTCACGAATTCGCCAAATTATTGAAAAGTAAGAATATCGATTTTGTTATAGAGCCCTACATAAGATTTGAAGGGAAACCTGGAGAGCAAGCAACTATGTTCTTTAAGGATCCTTGTGGAAATGCTTTAGAATTTAAGGCATTTAAAAACATGGATCAGCTTTTTGCCAAATAGTGATCTAACTTTTAACCAACCAAAATATGGATAGACTTAAACCGTCTTTAGTACGACAGATATTTGTGCTATTGCTAATACTTTTCTTAACGGTTTTAATTGTCAGGGAAACGCTGCCTTACCTTTCGGGTGTTTTAGGGGCTGTTACCTTGTATGTCATTCTAAAAGGCTGGATGAAAAAACTAATTAACAGGGGGTGGCGTCCACCACTAGCCGCTTCGCTGCTAATGGCCGGTTCATTTGTAGGGATTCTAATACCTGTAACCTTAATTGCCATTATGCTTACTTCCAAAATTGGAAAAGCAGTAGCAAATTCTGAACGTGTACTTAAAGCTCTTAAAGATCAGCTAAACAATGTTGAAGAAAACCTGGGATATAGCATAAGCTCGAGTATAGATACTTCCTCTGTAACCAACTGGGTTTCTTCCAATCTCCAAAGTCTTGCCGGCGGCACCTTTAATGCTTTTATAGCTATTGGAATCATGTATTTCATGTTATATTACATGCTTACTAACCGGGAGTCCTTGCGAGATTCAATGATTACTTATATCCCGCTGGGAAAGGAAAACTTACGAATTATAGGTGAAGAAAGCAATCAACTGGTAAAATCAAATGCTTTGGGAATACCCCTTGTGGCTTTTGTACAGGGAATCATCGCCCTCATAGGTTTTCTTATTTTTGGTGTTCCAGATCCTTTTTTCTGGTTTGTAATTACCGCCATAGGCTCCATGATCCCATTTATTGGTACCGCCATTGGAATTATTCCTGCGTGTATTCTATTATTTGCCCAGGGAAGCGATTTTCAGGCCATTGCCCTGCTTATTTATGGTTTTGTAGTTGTGGGGTCTACAGATAATATTATTAGGTTATATGTCCTGGAAAAACTGGCAAGCGTCCATCCTTTAATCACTCTTTTTGGAGTGATCGTTGGGGTCCAGCTTTTTGGTTTTATCGGCCTTATATTCGGGCCACTTTTAGTTTCTCTTTTTCTTCTTATTCTGAAGATTTATAAGAAAGAGTACGGAAACGCCCATCATAGATTATAAAATTAAATCAACTGTGTTATGTTCGGAAAAAAGAAAAAAGAAATAGACGAAGAGTTTGTAAAAACAGAAGTTGCAAAGATCGATAATGATGATGTAAGCATTGCCATGGATAACCAGGAAGAGGTTGACCGGAAGATCAACAATTCCGGAATGCTACAAAAATACAGTGAACTTGGAAAAGTAATGTATGGCATGCTTAAAGATTATCGGAAAGGAATTTATACTAAAGTGCCATGGTTTACTATTGCAACTATAGCATTCTCATTTTTATATATTCTAAATCCTCTGGACATCATTCCAGATTTCATCCCGGGACTGGGTTACATTGATGATATGGCCGTAGTCACCTTTGGCCTGCGATTTATACAATCTGATATTCACAATTATCTGGATTGGAAATTGGAACACGGAGATACTACCGATATCGTGTAGCAAAAGAAGCTGTTTCAAAAGTCACTTTTTCGTCCAGCTGAACTTGTTTCAGCTTCTAAAACATATTGATCATCAATTTGCGATGACCCAAAACAAGTTCAGGATGACGGCTCCTAGTACTTTTGAAACAACTTTTACTTATTTCACCTGAGCTTCTGAAGCTCTTTTATTATGTCTTTCTCTGGCCAGTAGCGTGTTTTTCAACAACATGGAAACTGTCATTGGCCCTACACCTCCGGGAACCGGAGTTATAAAAGAAGCACGTTTGCTTACGTTTTCAAAATCTACATCTCCCTTTATAACATAACCTCTTTCAGCATTATCATCTGGTACTCTTGTGATACCAACATCAATAATAACAGCATCATCTTTAATCATTTCCCCTTTAAGAAAATCGGGGATTCCAACAGCAATGATAATAATATCAGCCTGTGAGGTTACCTGAGTAAGATTCTTAGTGAATTCATGGGTTAGGGTCACCGTAGAGTTCCCCGGGAATCCGCTTCTTCCCATAAGAATACTCATTGGTCTCCCTACAATATAACTTCTCCCAATCACAACGGTATGTTTCCCTTTTGTTGGGATGTCATAACGTTCCAGAAGTTCCAAAATACCAAATGGAGTAGCCGGGATAAAACTAGTCATATCCAGTGCCATTTTTCCGAAGTTGGTTGGATGGAAACCATCAACATCCTTATCTGGATCTACAGCATTTAGCACTTTTTGAGTATCTATTTGGGGAGGTAAAGGAAGCTGAACAATAAAACCATCTATGTCATCATTTTGATTCAGCTCTTCAATTTTATCCAGTAATTCTAATTCACTAACCGTATTTGGAAGTCTATAAAGTGAAGATTCAAAACCCACTCTTTCACAAGCTTTCACCTTGGAGTTTACATAGGTCATGCTCGCTCCATCCTTTCCTACAATAATAGCAGCAAGATGAGGAACTTTTTCGCCTCGCTTTTTAATTTTGGCAACTTCTACAGCAATTTCATCCTTGATGTCACCGCTGATTTTTTTACCGTCGAGAATTGTCATTTTTTTCTGTATTCAGTTGGCAGTTGCAGTTGGCAGATATTCTACCTTAACTCCAAATTTACCAGGATTATGTATCATCTAATTTAATAGCTTCCCTACTTCTTCACTTTATCTATAAATTCAAGCTTTGTAATATATCCACGTCCATTGGCAAAGTGCAACCAACTTTATATTTCTGCATTTTCTGAATCACTATCACTTAAGTTACTTCTTAAATGATTCGGAAAAGCTCTCTTCCTCTATGCTTCAGATATATTAGAACAAACCGACCTAGAACTTCTGCGAATCTGGTCGTTTAAACTATAAATTTCTTCTTTTGGAAATGTTTTAGAAATTTCAAAAATTCTCATGGCGAACTCAAATGCAATCTGGTAAAACTTTAAGGATTTAAAATCCTAATATATTAATTTTCTACTCCAGACTGAACCTGCTTACCGCCAAGCGAGATTTATTGCATTCCCTTCATCATTTGCATCATTTTCTGGCCACCGCCACCCTGCATCATCTTCATCATTTTCCCCATCTGGTTAAATTGCTTTAGCAACTGATTAACTTCCTGAACGGTAGTTCCCGATCCTTTAGCAATTCTTTTCTTTCTGCTGGCATTTATAACTTTAGGTTCGCTTCTTTCTTCTGGAGTCATTGAGTGAATAATCGCTTCAATTCCTTTAAAGGCATCATCATCAATATCAACATCTTTCAGCATTTTTCCTGCGCCTGGGATCATCCCCATAAGATCTTTCATAGATCCCATTTTCTTAATCTGCTGAAGTTGATTTAAGAAGTCATCAAACCCAAATTTATTCTTAGCGATCTTCTTCTGAAGTTTCCTCGCTTCTTCTTCATCATACTGCTCCTGAGCTCTCTCCACAAGAGACACTACATCTCCCATTCCCAGTATCCTATCTGCCATACGGGATGGATAGAAGATATCCATAGCATCCATCTTCTCTCCAGTACCAATGAATTTAATAGGCTTATTTACCACCGATTTAATCGAGATCGCGGCACCACCACGAGTATCACCGTCAAGTTTAGTTAGGATTACCCCGTCAAAATTCAATCTTTCATTGAAGGTCTTAGCCGTATTTACAGCATCCTGACCAGTCATGGAATCAACAACGAATAAAGTCTCGTTTGGTTGAATTGCCTCGTGGATATTGGAAATTTCGGTCATCATTGCCTCATCAACAGCAAGTCGACCGGCGGTATCAATAATCACTACATTGTGACCATTTTCTTTTGCGTAAGCAATCGCATTTTTAGAGATCGCCACCGGGTCCTGATTCCCTTCATCTGAATATACCTCAACACCAACCTGCTCTCCTACTACATGTAACTGATTGATCGCTGCAGGACGATACACATCACAGGCAACCAAAAGCGGTTTCTTAGTCTTCTTATTTTTAAGAAAGTTTGCCAGTTTACCGGAAAAAGTGGTTTTACCACTCCCCTGTAACCCAGACATCAAAATCACAGAAGGATCTCCTGAAAGATCAATACCTGCTGCCTCCCCACCCATCAATTCGGTAAGCTCATCCTTTACAAGCTTCACCATCATCTGGCCAGGCTTTAAGGCCGTTAATACATCTTGACCAAGGGCTTTTTCCTTTACTACATTCGTAAAGTCTTTAGCTATTTTGTAGTTAACATCGGCATCTACCAAAGCACGGCGAACCTCCTTTAGCGTTTCGGCTACGTTTACTTCAGTAATCTGTCCGTGCCCTTTTAGTACATGTAAGGCATTATCTAACTTATCGCTTAAATTATCAAACATAATCTTTCCTGTGATTTTATTCTGTTGCTGCTAAGCAGCGAATTGCAAATTTAATGATTTGAAGCTGAAAGAGAAAGTTCCACATTGAAATTTCATTTCCCTTTTCAGTTGAGATGCTGAAACGAGTTTAACATGACGAAATAGCTCGCTCATATTTCAGTACCTCCAACTTAACGCTACATTCTCTCCGGAACCTCAATTCCCAGCAGTTTAAATCCTGACTTGATTACGTTAGCTACCAATCCTGATAATTGAACTCTGAAAACTTTCTCAGCCTCATTATCTATTCCCAAAATTTGGACATTCTGATAAAACGAATTAAAAGATTTCACCAATTCATACGTATAATTAGCAATTAGCGCCGGCGAATGGTTCTCTGCTGCCAAAGCAATAGTTTCAGGAAATAATTGCACCTGCTTGATCAGTTCTTTTTCTTTTTCATGGAATTTAAATTCCTTTGAAAGATCAGCAGAAGTATCAAAATCTGCTTTTCTTAAGATCGATTGAATTCTCGCATAGGTATATTGAATAAACGGACCTGTATTTCCCTGAAAATCTACGGATTCTTCAGGATTGAAAAGAATTCGTTTTCTTGGATCTACCTTCAAAATGTAATATTTCAAAGCGCCTAAACCAATAATTTTATAAAGCTCTTCTTTTTCGGTTTCAGAATATCCATCAAGCTTCCCTAATTCTTCGGAAATATTTTGAGCAGTTTCAGCCATTTCTTTGATAAGATCATCGGCATCTACTACAGTACCTTCCCGGCTTTTCATTTTTCCTCCAGGAAGATCCACCATTCCGTAACTTAGGTGATACAAAGCCTCTGCCCAGTCATATCCAAGTTTTTTCAGAATAAGGAATAATACCTTAAAATGATATTCCTGCTCATTCCCAACGGTATACACCATCTGGTTAATATCAAAATCTGCAAATCGTTGAATTGCAGTTCCTATATCCTGGGTCATATAGACAGCTGTTCCGTCACTTCTTAAAACAATCTTTTCATCCAGGCCTTCATCACTCAAATCTATCCAAACACTTCCATCTTCTTTTTTAAAGAAAACTCCGTCTTCAAGCCCTTTTTGAATATTATCTTTCCCTAATAAATAGGTTTTGCTTTCGTAATAATTCTTATCAAAATCAACTCCCAGCGCATCATAGGTTTTTTCAAATCCATCATACACCCATTGATTCATAGTAGACCATAATTTTACAACCTCAGGATCGTCTGCTTCCCATTTTCGCAACATTCCCTGAGCCTCTACAAAAATTGGAGCCTGAACTTTGGCTTCATCTTCACTCTTTCCTTCTTCTTTTAGCTGAGCAATTTCCTTTTTATATTCCTGATCGAATTTCACATAATAATTCCCAACCAGCTTATCTCCTTTTAAGCCAGTAGATTCCGGAGTCTCTTCATTTCCGAATTTCTGCCAGGCCACCATAGATTTACAAATATGAATACCACGATCGTTAATCACCTGAACTTTATAAACCTGATTTCCGGCAGCTTTCAAAATTTCAGCAACCGAAAATCCCAGGAGGTTATTTCTAATATGCCCAAGATGAAGCGGTTTGTTGGTATTTGGAGAGGAATACTCCACCATAATTCCGCTGGCATCACTTTGCGGTAAAAGAATTCCAAAATCTTCACGATTTTTAGTTTCATTAAAGAAATTGATATAATATTCA
>Ga0207878_100448_pt1 | contig 13573 bp, 14 predicted proteins | sample LinPmetageLP41_FD_184053 | JGI IMG/M metagenome (GOLD analysis project Ga0207878, IMG submission 184053) | Marine viral communities from the Pacific Ocean - LP-41 (SPAdes) | ecosystem: Environmental > Aquatic > Marine > Oceanic | place: Pacific Ocean | collected 2010-08-27 | reverse complement strand
CGGCAGCGGCTGGATCTGGCCACCGACCGTTTACCCGCCGCTCTGCGCGCGCGGACGGACCGGGCCCGCGTCGCCCTGTCGCGGTTGGAAGGCCGCATCACGCCCGCCGCGCTGACCGGCACGGTGGCCGAGCGACGGCGCAGGTTGGCCGAAATATCGATGCGGCTGGCACAGGCGCTGCCCCGCGCACAGGCCGCGAAGCGCCGCGATCTCGATCGCTGGGCGACTGCGCTGCGATCCGCCCCGCTGCTGCGACAGGTGCGACAGGGCGAGACGCGGTTGCAGGCTCTTGCGTCACGATTCGTGACGACGGCCACGACGCGTCAGACCCGTGCGCGGGATCGGCTGGAAGCGCTGGATCGCATGCGTCTTTCGCTGGGCTACGAGCGCACGCTGGAACGTGGCTTTGCGGTCATCCGCGCTGGCGATGAGATCGTCACCGACGCCGCCGCTGCCCGCAACAAGCCGACATTGAGGATCGAGTTCGCCGGCAAGCAGACAGTCGATGTGGCGACCGGCGAGTCGCGTGCAAAACCCCGTGCGAAGCAGACGCCCCCGGACCAGGGCAAGCTGTTCTAGCCTCCCGCTGTCCTCTTGGTGGAAATATCCCGGGGAGTGCGAGGGGCGGCGCCCCTCGTTCCGCCACCCGAGAATCAAGAATCCGGCGCGACCAGCCCAAGTCCGCGCAGATAAATTCCGATCCCGGCCTCCAGCAGATCCTCGGGCGGGAAGGGGGCGTTGCCGCCGGGATTGCCGCGCGCGAAAAGCTCCACCACACCGTGCGACATCGCCCAGATGTGCGAAGAGAACATCGTCGCGGGCGGGCGGCGGTCTTCGGGGATGTGCTGCGACAGCTCTTCGGCGGCTTTCTCCAGAATGCCACGCGATCGTCCGACGGCGCGCGACAATTCGGGCGTGGCATGACGGGACAGGCCGGATTCGAACATCGCCATATAGTGGCCCGGATACTTGCGCGCAAAGGCCAGATAGGCGCGGCCCGTCGCCTCGAACGCCGCCAGGGCCGAGGGCTGGCCATCCTTGTAGGCGAAGTCCATCAGGTCGCCGAAAATCTCGTGCCCCTGTAATGCGCATTCGATGATCAGCTGTTCGCGACCCTCGAAATGCCGATAGACTGCCGCCGGGGTGACGCCCGCCTGCTTGGCCGCCTCGGACAGAGTGAACCCGGTCGGTCCTTTTTCGGTAATCAACGACAACGCGGCATCGACCAGCGCCTGCCGCAGGTTACCATGATGATAGCCGCGTTTAGGCACCGTTCAGCCAAAGCTCAGGCCGACCGGCGATCTTGTCGTCGATCCTGAGCGCCTTGTCGTCGCGTCCGGCATAATCCACCTGTATCAGCACGCTGCGGATCGCGTTCAGGCGGGCGCGACGTTTGTCGTCGGAGCGCACGACGGTCCATGGTGCGGTGTCGGTGTGGGTGCGCTCGAACGTCTCGGCGATTGCATCGGTATAGGCGTCCCACCTGGCCAGTCCCTTGACGTCGATCATCGACAGCTTCCACTGCTTCAGGTGGTCATCCTCGCGCGCGAGGAACCGGCGCAACTGCTCGGCGCGTCCGACATTCAGCCACAGCTTCACCAGTGTGATGCCATCCTGGGTCAGCATCGCTTCGAAATCGGGAGCCTGGTCGAAGAAAGTCTCGCGCTGCGCATCGGTGCAAAAGCCGAAGACCTTTTCCACGACGGCTCGATTATACCACGAGCGGTCGAACAGGACCATTTCACCCGCCGTCGGCAGATGTTCGACATAGCGTTGGAAATACCATTGCCCGGCCTCGGTTTCCGACGGTTTCGACAGGGCGACGGTGCGGGCGACGCGGGGGTTCAGGTTTTGACGGAAACGTTTGATCGTGCCGCCCTTACCGGCGGCATCCCTTCCTTCGAACACGACAATGACCCGCGCGCCGCTGTCCCGCACCCAGGCCTGACACTTGACCAGTTCGATCTGAAGTGCATCGAGCTGATCTTCATAGTCGTCCTTGTCCATCCATTCATCATACGGAAAATCATCGGTCAGGATGTCCTTCTTGTCCGCTTTTTCAATGGCCTTGCGGATATCCTTCGGGGCCTCGTCCTCAAAGAACCTGGTTATGGCGGCGTCGAAGGGTTTGGACATACGGAACTCCTTTCCCGAGACATAGCGTGTGCCGCAACGGCGCGACAGTGGGTCTGCCTTCACGGCCCCCGGAATACTTCAGAAGCAAAGACAAAGTGTCAGCTGCGAACGGCGGCGCGGTCGATGGCGGCGACGACCGCTTCGGGGTCGGCGTGGTGCGGCATGTGGCCGATGCCGTCCAGAAGGGTCAGGTTGCCGTTCGGAAGCATGTCGATCAGGACGTTCGCATGAATGTCGACGGGAACGATGGTGTCGGCGGTGCCATGCACCATCTCGACCGGCAGGGTCAGGTCGCGATAGCGTTGTTCCATCGCGAGGACGTGGGGTTTCAACCCGTTTACCTGCCGCGCATTGGACCGCAGGCCGTCGCGCCGCAGGATCAGTTGCGCGCCGACATGGGCGAAATACCCGTCGGGCATGGCATCGGGCGCAAAGATGCCTTCGGTAATGGCGCGCAGCCGGTCGATACTTACGGTGGCGGTCAGAAGGGGCACGGCGAGGGCGCCGCCCGGAGCGGAGGCATTGAGGGCATAAAGCGGTCCGAGGCCACCTTTCCAGCGGTTCGACGCGGCTGCCAGCAGGATCAGGGCGCGCGCAGGTTGGTCCAGACCCCAGGCCAGTGCGACGGTTCCGCCGAAGCTGTGTCCCAGCACCAGCGGCGCACGCCCATCGCCTTTCAGCGTGCCGATCTTGGCATAGGCCGTGGCCAGCAGGGCGGCCTGCTCGGCCGGGGATTCCGCTTCGGAGCTGAACACGGCGGCGTATCTCGGATCGGTATGGCCGGTATAGCCCAGACCGGGTCGGTCGAAGGCGATGCACCGATAGCGGTCCGACAACCGGTCGATCATGTCAAAGGTGAATTCCCGTGAACTGCCGGATGCCCCATGGATCAGGATCAAATCCGGGCCAACGCCACGCACAACCGCGTGGACAGGGACCGAATTGCCGTTGAACGTCACGTCCAGAATTTCTCCCTCGGGGGGAAATGCGGCTTCGAAACGGGCTTCGCGCGCGGCGGCCCGGCGCTCCAGCGCGGTGCCTCCGAGTTTCGCGGCGAGGGTCGCCACCCCGCCCTTAACGGCCAATCTGCGAGATATCATAATGCGTGGTCTGGTAAATCTGGTTGATCCAGTTGCCATATAGAAGGTGCGCATGACTTCTCCAGCGATTGAGCGGTTTACGTCGCGGATCGTCGTTCGGGTAGTAATGCCCCGGTACGTTGATCGGCGTGCCCATGGCGACGTCGCGTTCGTACTCGGTCTGCAGCGTGTCGCTGTCGTATTCGAAGTGATTGAAGATATGCACGGCGCGGTGGGCGGTATCCTCGATCAGGCAGGGACCGGTTTCCTCGGACCCCAGCAGCACCTTCATGCCCGCCGCCTCGACCTCGTCGCGGCGCACTTCGGTCCAGCGCGATACCGGGATCACGCATTCGTCGGAAAACCCGCGCAGATAGGGCGACGACGGGTCTTCGTTCGACACCCGGAAACAGCCGAAAGCCTTCCGGTCCAGCATGTGCTTTTCAACCCCATGGAAGTGCCACGCCATCGCCATGCCGCCCCAGCAGACGCCAAAGGTGGAATGCACGTTGGTCTGGGTCCAGTCCATGATCTGCCGCAGCTCGTCCCAATAGGTGACCTCTTCGAACGGCAGATGTTCGATGGGTGCGCCGGTGATGACCAGACCGTCGAATTTCTCGTGCTTCACGTCCTGAAAGGTCCGGTAGAATTCCTCCATATGGGCGGGGGACGTATGACGCGACTGGTGTTCGGTCATGCGGATCAGGGTCAGATCGATCTGCAACGGCGTCGCGCCGATCAGCCTGGCAAACTGCGTTTCGGTCGTGATCTTCATCGGCATCAGGTTCAGCAGGCCAATCCGCAGCGGACGGATGTCCTGATGCGTGGCCGCATCTTCCGACAGAACCATCACGCCTTCGTCGTCGAGCACGTCATAGGCGGGCAGGTCGCGGGGCAGGGTGATGGGCATGGGTCGATCTGTGTCCGAAGGTCAGGAATAGACGGTGGGGAGGGGCAGAGTTAGGTTCGCCCGCGCCGTTTGCCAATGGCTTCGGCCACAAGCGCGGTCACATCGCTGGCATCCCGCGTTGTCGCCACGTCGGCGGCGGCCACCGTCACGCCCCAGTTGCGCGCCATCGCGGCGTATCGCGGATGTCGTGCCATGATGGCGTCGCGATAGGTCGCGGTGGCGAATTCATTGGGGTCGACATCCTCGCCCCCGTGTCTGGCCCATTTTTCGTTCAGGAATTCCGGGCGATAGCACATCGGCTTGGGGTCGTGGGCAAACCGCGCGACCAGCGTTTCGACGTGATCGGGCGTGCCTTCGATCCAGACGGGCAGGGAATTCGTGGCCAAAGTCGCCATCACCGGATCTTCCGGGTCTTCGGGGTCGATGACTTCGCAGATGGACCCGCCGGTATCGCAGACGAAATTGTCATAGCCATAGATGTCGCGCGCCCGTTCGATGAAGAACGGCGTATCCAGCAGGGCGTTCACTTCGGCCCGGTGATGCAATTCCTGCCGCCGCGCGTATTCGTCGAAAGGCAGGCCGCCCCTGGCCGGATCGCCGGGTTGACCCAGAAACGTCGCCAGCGGACTCAGGTTCCCGAAGGTGATGTTCGACCCGATATAGATGCTGTCGGTACGCAGAAGCTTGGCCAGAAACGGCTCCCGCATGGCGTGACGCTTGAGGTTGTCGTTGATGTGCTCGCCCATGTAGGCGGTGCCGATGCGGTAATCGATGGAATAATGAAACCAATCCCCGTTGCCGCGCAGGATTTGCGACAGATGGGTCTTCCCCAGCCCGGACATGCCGAAGAAGGTGATGCGCTTGTCGGGGGCCTGCCGCCAGGCCTGCGGGCTGTCGTAAATCATCGCCGTGACGTAGCGCGCGCCCGCAATCGGTGCAACAGGCGGCCATCCATGATCAGAAGGCCAAGGGCCAGCAGGGCAAACCCGGCATAGACGTTGGTCGACAGAACCTCGCCGCGCACCCAGGCACCCAGAAGGATGGCGACAGGTGCGACCATTAGGGTGCAGAGCATGGTATTGCCACTGCCGGCGATGGCCAGCACGCGAAAATACAGCAGATAGGCGACTGCCGTGGCGATCACCGCGTAATAGGCGATGGCCAGGATCGTATCGGTCTGCTGCGGCATAACCGGTCCGTCAATCCACAGTGCCGCCGGGATCATCACCAGGCTGGAGCCGGTCAGCATTCCGGCTGCCGAAACCTGTGGCGCAAGGCCGCGCAGGTTCACCCGCGCCCAGACGCCCGCGAGGGCATAGCAGATAGTGCCCGCCACGACCGCCAGTTGCGCCGCCGAGCGGATGTCGAAATTGGCAAGGTTTTCCAGACCGATGGCTATCGTCACGCCCAGAAACCCAAGACCCACGCCGATGGACCGACGCACCGTCAGACGCTCGTCGGCAAGGAAGATCGCCGCGGCCAGAACGCCGAACACCGCGGTGCCCGCGTTCAGGATCGAGGTCAGCCCGGTTTCGATATGCAACTGACCCCAGGCCATCAAGCTGAACGGCAGGACGTTATTGAGCAGCCCCATCATCAGCAGGGCGCCCCAGATTTTCGGATCGCGCGGCACCGGCAGGCGACGGATTGCGACATAGACCCAAAGGACCAGCGCCGCGATGCCCACCCGGAAGGCGACTGTGGTGACAAAGGGGATTTCGTCCAGCGCGATGCGGACGGCCAGAAAACTGCCGCCCCAGATGAAGGACAGCAGGATCAGTTCGACCCAGGCCCGACTGGACAGGGTGGGACTGGACAGGGTGAAGGGGGCATTGGTCATCACCGCCATCGCTACTGCTGCACGATCACCTGCACCACCCGGAACATGCGCCAAACGCAAAGCGCCCCGCCGAGGGGACGGGGCGCTTCGGTCGTCAGGTGGTGCGGAAAGGTCAGAAGCTGTAACCGATCCTGAAGCCGACGCCTATGGCGTCGTTGTCCTTGAAGTCGGCGGCAGCGACCGGCGTAGCACCGGCGGTGCGCGGATTGCTGTCACCGAAGCGCGTGTAGTTGATACCCGCCGTCAGTTCGACATTCTGGATCGAGTAGGTCCCACCCACGGTCAGACCAAATTGCCCGTTCGTCGGCCCAAGCGGCGAGACCAGATCGTCGCCACCTTCCTCGTAGGTCAGCGAGATCGCGCCGGAGAACTGCTCGCTGAACTTGCGACCGACCCCGAGGGTCAGGCGGTAGAAATCGTCGATGTCGGTCAGGCTGCTGCCGCCCAGACGGGACGGGCGAACCTTCACTTCGCTATAGTCGGCCCAGCGCACGCCACCGAACACCAGCGTATCGGCCGCGACGCCGGTCTGGAAGTCGATGTTGACGGCCTGCGGGGTGGTCAGCGGCGTGTCCGGACCAGCGGCCCTGGGCGCGGCACCGGGGCCGCTTTCAATGGTGTCGAGGGTATGGTCGATCTCGGAGAAGTAGGTCACCGCGACGCGCAGCGCGATCTCGGGGATCTCGTAGGCGGCACCCAACTGGTAGCCGAAGCCGGTATCGCCATCGAAATCGGCGGCGTAGCCCGAAGCCGGGCCGTATGCGGCACCGTTCAGCGTCACCGCGGCATCGATATCCTGCGCCCGGATACCGCCGAGAACGCTGAAGCGATTGTTGATTTTGTAGCGAAGCATACCGGTGATGGAGCGCGAGTTGAGCGTGGCCGTGGTACCACCCAGGTTCACGCTTCCGCCCACCGGATAGGCGATGTCGGCGCCGTAGGGCTGATCCACGATGATTGCGAAGGAAAGCTTGTCGCTCAGGTCCTGCTTATAGCCGAAAGAGCCTTGGAAGAAGTTATCCGCAACATCACCGCTGGCGCCTGCGCCCGCACCGAGGTTCCGGTCCGTGCCGTCGACCGAAGGCGCGACATAGCCGAAGTTCAACTCGGCATAGGTGCCTTCCTTGAAGATGATGCCGGTGGCTTGGTTAGAACGATCCAGCCCCCCGGCAAATGCGCTGGACGTGCTGACGGTCGCCGCGACCACGGCGAGTGTGAAACGATTCATATTGTTCTCATCCCTTGTGGTGCCCCCCATTAAGGGGCATGGACCGAACGGCGAGCTTCCTCTTCCCGGTCGCACGGTTGCTGATGACGAAATCGATGGATTCTGCAGCGGATTCGGTCAAATAAGACCCTACGTCACAAATCTTACTAATTTGCTGCGGTCCTGAACTATGGCGCTCGCGCAACAATCTGACCCTTGGGCGGTCGGGCCAGCTGAAGATTGATCCAGGCCGCACTGAAAATAACGGCACCGCCGATCAGCACCATTGGATCAAGGGCCTCGGAATAGATCCAGGTCCCGACCAGCGCGATCAGTGGCAGGCGCAGAAAATCGACCGGCATGATGGTGGAGGCCGGGGCCAGTCGCAGTGCGTTGGTCAGGCACCAGTGGGCGCAAAGTCCGGCCAAGCCGATGGCGACGACCCAGGCGACAAGCGATTCGTCCGGCACCGCGATGTCCCCGTCCCACCCTGCGGCGACCAGCCCGAACAGCAGTTGCAGCGACGTCAGCCAGAACAGGATGCCGGTGACCGTCACGGTTCGCGTCAGACGGCGGGTCAGAAGGTTGGCAATGGCGAAAAACACCGCGGCGATGCCGACGTACAGCAGGCCGATGGAGACAGTGCCCGAAAACGGCTGCGCCACGATCAGCACACCTGCGAAACCTGCGATGGCAACTATGATCTGCGAACCGCGCACCCGTTCGCCAAGGACCAGCGGTGCCAGCAGCAGCACCCAGATCGGCGAAGTGAACTCGACCGCGAAAACCTGCGCCAGCGGGGCGATCGTGATAGCGAGGAACCAGAGGTTCTGGCCTGTGAAATGCGCCAGGTTGCGGACGATCTGCAACGGCATGTGACGCAGGGAAACCTGACCCATCCGTCCGGTCGCGACGGCCAGCCCCAGAACCACCACAACGCCGGTCAGCGACCTGTAGAGCATGATTTCGAACGTATCGAGCGCAGGGCTGACGACCCGCCCCGCGATGGCCATCAGGCAGAAACTGGCCACACTGCCCAGCATCCAGAGCGCGGCCACAAAGGTCTGTGATGACATCCGGTGTCAGCTTCCGGTGGCCGCGTCGGGGTCCTGATACACACCCTGTTCCTTAAGCGCGTCGATCACTTCCTTTGGCATGTAGGTTTCGTCGTGGCGCGCAAGGATTTCGGTGGCCTGAAACGTTGCATCGACATACCGCCCGGTTCCGATCATGCCTTCGCCCTCGCCGAACAGATCGGGCAGAACGCCGGTATAGGTGACGGGGACAGACGCGCCACCGTCGGTGACGCGGAACGTGATCTGGGTGCCCTCGCCGCGGATCAGGCTGCCGTCTTCGACCAGGCCGCCGATGCGAAACACCTGACCGGGCGGCGGCGGCGCGGCGGTTACTTCGCTGGGCGACATGAAGAACTGGATGCCGCCCCGGAAACCATAGCCGATCAGGGCCGTCGCCCCGGCCAGCGCGACAGCCGCAATCACGATGATCTGGATCCGGCGGGTCTTTTTCAGCGAACGCATCGGTGGGTATCCTCAGGCGGCATCAAACGATAGGGGGCGGCGCAGAAACTGCGTGGCGCGGGCCGAGACCTGTTCGGGATCGCCGGTCGTCAACATCCGCGACACACCACCGCGCGCCATGTAGGGCCTGCGCAACAGGTAATCGGTAAGGCTGGCGGCGACAATATCTGCCTGACTGTACACGGTCACGTTTTCGCCAAGCGCGCGCTGAAATGCATCCTGCACCAGCGGGTAATGCGTGCAGCCCAGAACGGCGGCCTGCGGCGCGGGCATCTTGCGGCGCAGGGCATCAACGTGACTGCGGACCAGAGCCTCGGCCAGGATCATGTCGCCGTCCTCGATCGCATCGACGACACCGCCGCAGGCCTGAGCCTCCACGTCCACGCCGATGGCCCGAAAGGCCAGTTCGCGCTGAAACGCGCGGCTGGCGACGGTGGCGGGCGTGGCGAACAGCGCGACCTGTTTCACATCGACTTCGCGCGGCGGAGAGTTGTCGCCCCAATTGCGTTCGGTCAGTGCCTCGATCAGTGGGACGAAGACACCCAGCACGCGCTTGCCCTCTGGCACCCCCGCCTCCTGCATCCGGCGCAGGGCAGCGGCCGATGCCGTGTTGCAGGCCAGAACCACCAGATCGCAGCCCTTGTCCCACATGTCATGGACGGCGGTGCGGGTCAGGTCGTGGATGGCCTCCGGCTCGCGCACGCCATATGGGGCATGGGCATTGTCGCCATAATAGGTGACGGCAAGATCGGGCATCCGGCGCGTCACCGCATCCCAGATGGTCAGGCCGCCAAGGCCGCTGTCGAAGATGCCGACGCTCATGCGCGGGCCGGTGTCGTGGCGTTCATGTGCAGCCCGCTTTCTGTTTATCCCAGTCGAAGCCCAATGCGGCATCCTCCTGCCCGGCCAGATAAGTCTTTGCGCGCAGAATCGCCATCAGATCCGCCTGATTTCCGGGAATCGCGGCGATTTCGCCGGGTGGCAGCGGTGCACCGACCGACACCCGAACGGGTCCGTCGACACGCGCCCTGAATTCGCGGACCAGAAGACCCATCCGCAGCGTTGCATGAATGTGGCTGGCAAGCTGGAACATGCGCGAATTCGATCCCTGAAAATGCAGAGGAACGACCGTCGCACCCGATTGCCGGATCAACTTCGCCGAAAACCCCCGCCAATAGGGATCGCGGGCCCGGCCGAACGGCCTCACCGGGGTCGAAACCGCACCGCCGGGGAAGACGCCGATGATGCCGCCTTCGGCCAGATAGGCCAGAGCACTCCGGCGCATGGAAAGATTGGTCGCCTGACCGGCCCGGCTGTCGTCGAAACTAACCGGCAGGATCGCATCAGCCAGATCGGGCACACGCAGGAAAACGTCGTTGGCGACGATCTTGAACCCCTGCGGCCGCACCCGCGACAACAGCAGCGACAGCATCAGCCCGTCGAGGATGCCATAGGGATGATTGGCAACCACGACGACCGGCCCTTCGCGCGGGATCAGGTCCAGCGTTCCGCGAACGATATCGGGATACAATCCGTAGCGGCTGGCCATTTCCTCCCAGAAGATCGCGCCTTCGGCTACGGCGTCGTCATACCCACGCGCGCGACGCAACAGGGCATGGCGACCGGTCAGGGTTTCCAGTCCGCGAATGACCATGCGGCCGCTCCGGGTCCGGGCGGAGTTCGCGTAGGTGATATCGCGGGCGACATTCGAGGTCATGTCCGGTTTCTAGCATCGGTGCGGGATGCGGTGCCATTCCAATCTGCGGGACAGGGATATGCAGACAGACATGCAAAAGGCGCCCCGTGGGGCGCCTTCGATCCAACGATCCGAAACGGATCGAATGGGATCAGGAGTTCGCTTTGATGAACGTCACCGCATCGCCGAACGTCTGGATCGACTCGGCGGCGTCATCGGGGATCTCTATCCCGAACTCTTCCTCGAAGGCCATCACAAGCTCGACGGTGTCGAGCGAGTCGGCACCAAGATCGTCGATGAACGACGCATTCTCGGTTACCTTGTCTTCCTCGACGCCCAGATGTTCGACGACTTTCTTGCGGACCCGGTCCTCGATGTCGCTCATGTCTCTACCTCATCTCGATGCCCGATTTCGGGCGGGTGTGCATGTCCGTGACCCCATGCCGGGTTGCCCGAAACGCCGGGCCTCGGGGTCGCCCCCGAATGTGTGCGCCGCCTATATCATGGAGGCGCAAGATGGCAAATCCTTTGTCCGGCGCGGCCTAGAGCATGGCCATGCCGCCGTTCACGTGAATCGTCGCCCCTGTGACATAAGCCGCTTCTTGGCTGGAAAGATAGGTCACGGCGGCTGCGATTTCACCCGGTGTCCCCATTCGACCGGCGGGAATTTGGTCGTTTATCTTGGATTTCTGGTCGTCGGTCAGCTTGTCCGTCATCGGCGTGGCGATGAAACCGGGGGCAACGGTATTGACGGTGATGTTGCGCGACGCGACTTCATAGGCCAGCGATTTTCCCATGCCGACCATGCCCGCCTTGGACGCGGCATAGTTCCCCTGACCGGGGTTGCCGGTTGCCCCCACGATGCTGCTGATGTTGACGATGCGGCCCCAGCGCGCCTTCATCATGCCACGCAACACGCCTTTGGACAGGCGAAATGCCGACGTCAGGTTGACGTTGATGACGTCGGCCCATTCCTCCTCGGACATGCGCATGAAGAGGTTGTCGCGGGTGATTCCGGCATTATTGACCAGAATGTCGACCGATCCCATTGCCTCGATTGCCTGTTTGGGCAGGGCGTTGACGGCGTCGGCGTCCGAGAGGTTACAGGGCAGGATATGCGCCCGCTCGCCCAGATCGGAGGCCAGCGACTTCAGCGGTTCTTCGCGTGTGCCGGACAGGCCAACGGTGGCACCTTGACCATGCAGCGCGCGGGCAATTTCCGCGCCGATGCCGCCGGAGGCGCCGGTAATCAGTGCGCATTTCCTTGTCAGATCAAACATCTGCTGGCCTTTCTTCATGTGAATGTCTCAAACCGACGCAGTTGCGTCTGCCACGTCCGAAGCCGTGCCGATGGCGCGTGTCGCGACACCCTTGTCGATGCGCCGGATCATGCCGGACAAAGCCTTGCCAGCCCCGATTTCCCAGACCTCGGTCACGCCCATTTCGACCATGCGTCCCACGCTTTCACGCCAGCGGACCGACCCGGTGATCTGATCGACCAGCAGCGACCTGATCGAAGTGGCGTCCTGAACGGGCTGGGCCGTGACATTCGCGATCAGCGGCACGGAGGGGTCGGCGATGTCCACATCGTCCAGCGCCTCGGCCATGACGCGGGCCGCAGGTTCCATCAGATCGCAGTGGAACGGGGCGGAGACGGGCAGCAACATCGCACGCTTCGCCCCCTTGTCCCTGGCGATGACAAGCGCGCGCTCGACCGCTTCGCGGTGGCCCGACACGACGACCTGACCCGGATCGTTGTCGTTCGCGGCCTGACAGACCTGATCCTCGGCGGCTTCACGGGCGACGGACTGCGCCGCCTCGAAGTCCAGTCCCAGAAGGGCGGCCATCGCACCGATACCGACCGGGACGGCGTTTTGCATCGCCTCGCCGCGGATGCGCAACAGACGCGCCGCATCGGCCAGCGTGATCGACCCGGCGGCGACCAATGCGGTGTACTCGCCCAGACTGTGACCGGCCACGACGGCAGCGTGTTCAGCGACTGTAATACCTTCGGATTCCAGGGCACGCAGGGCGGCGATCGACGTGGCCATCAGGGCAGGCTGTGCGTTGCGGGTCAGCATCAGGTCGTCGGCTTCGCCCGACCAGATCAGGGCCGAAAGGTTTTCACGCAGGGCGCTGTCCACCTCGTCAAACACGGCACGGGCCGCCGGATAGGCGTCGGCAAGATCGCGCCCCATGCCGATGGCCTGCGCGCCCTGACCGGGAAAAACGAATGCTCTACTCATGATGTGCCCCCTTGTTTGCTAACGGTTTACCGATGCCGGACGGCGGTGTGAACCCTGCACGTTCCGGTGCGATGACGCACACAAATACGGAATGGTCCCTGGGCGGGCTCTCGGGCATCGACTGCATGCCGGACCAGCGCTGCTTGCATTCGCGACCTGCCCCGGCGTCATCGAACATCGACGTCGGTATGATCGCTGACGTTCGTGGCCGCGATGTGCAGGTCTTCACGATCCCCGACCGTGCGCTGCCATAACGCTTCGTTAACCGTTCGACCCGAGCCTCTGGCTTTCACGCAATCAGAGCATGGGAGGTCGGGCCATGTTGTCGGTTCGTGCCATTGCAGAAGAAATCGTCGCCCGCGAGGGTGGCTATGTCAACGATCCGGACGATCCGGGCGGGGCGACCAATTACGGTGTTACCATCCATACGATGCGGGCGCTGGGACTCGATATCGACGGCGACGGGGATGTCGATACGGACGACGTGCGCGCCCTGCCACGCGCCCGCGCAGTCGACATTTTCATCGACAATTATTTTCGTCGCGCCCGGATCGATACACTGCCCGAGGCGTTGCAGGCCTCGGTCTTCGACATGCAGGTCAATTCCGGGGCCAATGCGGTCCGTATCCTGCAACGCCTGCTGGGGCGCATGGGGCATCGCGTCTCGGTCGACGGGCGCATCGGTCCCAGGACTGCCGCCGCCGCCCGTGCGGCGCAGAACGCCGCGCCGGATCACCTGGCCGACGCCTACGGCATCGCGCGGCGCAACTGGTACTATGCGCTGGCCGACCGGCGCCCGTCGTCGCGCAAATACGCCCGCCGCAGGGATGGCGGCAAAGGCGGCTGGATCACGCGAGCCGAGGCATTCATCTCGCCGCGCTATCACCTGACGGCGGCGGAGCATGCGGAAAGGACAGCGAA